>Ga0187886_1000911_pt1 | contig 30175 bp, 29 predicted proteins | sample June2016WEW_20_1_FD_133001 | JGI IMG/M metagenome (GOLD analysis project Ga0187886, IMG submission 133001) | Peatland microbial communities from SPRUCE experiment site at the Marcell Experimental Forest, Minnesota, USA - June2016WEW_20_150 | ecosystem: Environmental > Terrestrial > Soil >...
GCTGCCGGCTTTGGCTATCATCGTGACGATATCGCGGCGCAGCCTTTTAGCGACGACTTTAAGGTCCTCATTAGATGAAAAAACCCCGGCTCTGGTAAAATCAGTCGAGGTTTTCGACGATGAATTATCAAATTCAGATGGTGTCATAACTGCAATTAGATTATACAATAGTGAAGAATATCAAGTCCATATTGGCAGTGATAAGAACTCATTTTATCAGCTTAAAACTACAAATAATAGCTGGGGGGTTATTTTTATATACGTTATCATAGAGACTCTTGCTGTCAATATCTTTGAAAGAGGGTTCTCTTAAACCGTCCATGTAGAAGTGATTCTTAAAACATATATTCAATATTTCAGATAAGGGTCGATGAAAATAATATTGCGGTTCTGGCTGCCCGGACATGCCGATACCTTTTGTTTTTCGAGATACCAGGTAATTACTAATTTTAACGTAATAATTGTTATTTATCGTTCCTCCGGAATCATTACTTTCGTGTACCATGGTATTCTCTCCTGAGTTGAAGCTGGGATGTAATATTGAGAATACAAATGTGCCGTTGTTCTTTAATATTCCTGGTAAAAAATTGATTAATGGCTCAATATTTTCAATGTCCATGAGGGCCATGGTGCAGACGATAGAATCAAAAACGTACTCTTTCAATTTATTAAGGTCATCCATATTAGTAACGTCAATCACTTTATAATCGATTTTATCTGCTAATGGTTTTGCTCTGGCAATTCTGATAAACTCATCTGAAAAATCAATGGCAATTACTTTTGCTCCCAATTCGGTCAATTTTCTGGCGAACTGCCCGTTACCGCAGGCGATGTCTAAAACCAAATTTCCTTTTTTTATCTTCAATAACTCGATTTGATTTGGTTCAATGAGCAATTTATGGAAGTCATTCCCCTCTCCCATACGTTTATCCCAGAAAGTCGCGTTCGTATTCCAGATATCTCGGACTTCATTGCGTTTCTGGCTATTCATATATTTCACTCTTTTTTCTTCAGTGCCTTTGACTGCTCACGCACTTTACTCACAATTTGCTGTTTCTCTATGAAGTCCGTATTATAATGGCCGGTGCTGAATAACTGGTCTTCCAGTACCAGGCGGTGAAACGAAAGATTGGTTTCTATTCCTTCAATCCTCGTCTCGTCCAGGGCTCTTTTCATGCGTAATATAGCCTCACCCCTTGTCTTCCCCCAGGTCATTATTTTACAGAGCAGGGGGTCGTAATAAAACGGGACCGTATAGCCTTCATAAATACCTTCATCCACTCTCACTCCCAGACCATGCGGCAGATGCAGGCCGGTTATTCGCCCGGGGGAAGGGAGAAAGCCGCGCGAAACGTCCTCCGCCGTAATCCGGCATTCTAGAGCCCAGGCTTTGCGGTTGATATCATCTTGAGTGTAAGCCAGTTCTTCACCCGCAGCGATTCTAATCTGTTCTTTGACGATATCCACATCGGTGACCAGTTCCGTGACACAGTGTTCTACCTGTAATCGGGTGTTCACCTCGTTAAAATAGAACTCCTGCGTCTCGGGAAGATAGAAGAACTCGACTGTCAGCGCATTAACATAACGCGTGGCAAGGGCAATATCCAGGGCTACCGCGCCCATCTTCATGCGGAGATGTGGCGATAGAATATTGCAAGGGGCTTCCTCAATCAGTTTTTGGAAGCGCCGCTGGATAGAGCAGTCCCGCTCACCGAGGTGAATGACATTGCCGTACTTATCCGCCAGTACCTGGAACTCGATATGTTTAATGTTGGTAAGAAACTTCTCAATATAGAATGAGGACACGCCGAAGAGCTTACGGCCTCTTCCCTCCACGGAGCGGACGGCATTTCCCAGTTCCTGCTGGTTATGGGCAATCGTCATCCCGATGCCACCACCGCCGCCCGAAGGTTTGATGACAACCGGATAGCCAATATTTTCGGCTACTTCCTGAATCTGCTTGAACCTCTCGCTCGTCGAGTCAATCAGGGTCTGGTCGTAACCCGGAACGATTGGGATATTCAAAAGACTCATCAGGTGACGGGCAGCGTGCTTCGGCTTCACTTTATGCATGGACTGGCTGGGCGGGCCGATGAAGGTGAGCCCATATTTCTCGCATATTTCCACGAAATCGAGATTTTCGGCAAGGAAACCGTACCCCGGGTGAATGGCTTCAGCGTCACATTTCCGGGCAACTTCCAGAATCTTTTCAGCGTTTAGATAGCTTTGTTGCGATTCTGCCGGCCCGATGGGATAGGCTTCATCAGCAAGTCTCACATGGAGAGAATCAGCGTCAACATCCGAATATACGGCAACCGCCTTTATTCCCATTTCCCGGCAAGTTCTTATTATCCTTACGGCAATTTCGCCGCGATTAGCAATCAGGATTTTTTTAAACAAGTTTTTCTCCCTTATTCTTCTTTGCCTGCTATTCTACCGTAAATCCAGCAAAGCATCAAATATCAAGGCTAGGCCACTATATCAGATTTGATTTTCGGCATTCATTTATGCTTAAATAAACAGGATGGAAAGGGGAAAATAGATGGACGAACTTAAGATAAAAGCCGTTAAGAGAGATGTGCTCGGGAAGAAGAACCGGTTTTTACGCCGTCAGGGAGTCACGCCGGCGCATCTCTTCGGTCATAGTTTAAAATCACAGGTATTGCAGTGCGATACTGAAGAGCTTAAGAAGGTTGTGGCCCATGCCGGGACAACGCGCCTGGTCAGTCTTAAGGTGGAAGGGGAGAAAGAACCTAAGAACGTCTTTGTCCGTGAAATACAGAGGGATGCGTTGAGCCGGCAACTACTGCATGTTGATTTTTACCAGGTGAAAAAGGGAGAAAAGATGAGCATGGATGTGCCCATCGTACTGGTAGGTGAATCCCCGGCGATGAAAGGGAAGGGGCGTATAATGTCGCGGGGCACCGTTGTCCTGAGAATAGAGTGTTTACCGGAAAAGGTCCCACCGCAAATTGAGGTTGACATAAGTGTATTGCAGGATATCGATCAGGCTATTCACGTCAAGGATATCATCCTCGACCCGGAAATTATCGTTCGTGACGACCCGGAACTCCTGGTAGCCAAGGTCTCGGAAATCGTGATTAAGGTCGAAGAGGAGAAACCGGTAGCCGAAGAAGCGGTCGTAGCTGAAGCCGAGGGTGAGGTAAAGGCTGAGGGCGCAGCGGAAAAACCAACCGATGAGGCGGCGTCCGACAAAAAGACAGCTGATAAAAAGGCGCCTGATAAAAAGGCTTCAGACAAAAAAGAATAGCCGTTCCGGCCTAGATGTAGCTGCGGGTTTGTGGTTTGACGATGATTATTGATTTCCACACGCATGTGCTGTCGCCACGGATAAAAAATAACCGCAGCGACTATGTGGAAAGAGATACCGCTTTTGCCCGGATATACTCCGGCGAAAAGGTCAAAATTGCCACCGCTGAAGACCTCATCAGCAGCATGGACAGGGATGGGGTCGATATTTCCGTAATCGTCAACTACGGCTGGAGCACACACGAATTCTGTGTCGAAACCAACGACTATATCCTGGAGTCGGTGGCGCGCTACCCGAAGCGTTTAATCGGTTTCTGCGCGGTGAGTTCTTATGCTGATGAAACCTCCCTGGCAGAAATCGAACGCTGCATCCGCGGGGGCATCAGGGGGGTCGGCGAGCTAAGGCCGGATACGCTTTCGATTGATTATACCGACAAAGATATTATCAAGCCCTTCGCTGACTTGCTCCGGAAACATAAACTGATCGTGCTGACTCATGCCTCCGAGCCGGTCGGGCACATTTATGCCGGCAAGGGGGCAGCCACGCCGGGTTTGCTGTATTCTTTTATCGCCAGCTTTCACGAGGTGCCTGTGGTCTGCGCCCACTGGGGCGGCGGTCTGCCTTTCTATACTTTGATGCCTGAAGTCCGCGTAGCGCTGGAGAATGTTTATTTCGATACGGCCATCTCACCGTTTCTCTATCGGCCTGAAATCTACCATCAAGTAAGTCAGCTCGTGGGAGCCGACAGGATTCTCTTCGGCAGCGATTACCCCGTAATAACTCAGGGTCGTATTTTAAAAGAAATCGGTTCGGCGGGTCTGCCGGAAGAAGAAAAAAGCCTGATTCTATCAGGTAATGCGTGCCGGTTACTCGGTATATAATTTTATAATAGTGTCATTCTCGGGCTTGACCCGAGAATCCAGATTCCTCTTTACCCCCACTGGATTCTCCGCCTCAGGCGGACGGGAATGACAATTAGAAATCCTGGATTCCCACTTTCGTGGGAATGACAATTATGGTAAGGCTGGAATGAAGTCAAACAATTACTAAACAATATCGGTATATAGATGGTAATATGGAAAAGATTCGCTCCTTTATTGCTATCGAGTTGCCCGGGGAATTGAAGCTGGCGCTGGCCCGTCTCCAGGATAAGCTTAAGTCGGGAAGTCGGGCGCCGGTAAAGTGGGTTGACACTGATAGCGTTCACCTGACGCTTAAATTCCTGGGTAATATCGACTCGGGAATAGTCGGCAAAATAACCTCGGTGCTGGAGGAGGCGGTACATAGCGCGCATCCATTCAGCATTGAAGTAAGCGGACTGGGAGTCTTCCCCAATATCCGGCGCGTCCAGGTGGTCTGGGTGGGTTTAACCGGAGAGGTGGAAAAGCTCGGTCAGCTTCAGCAGCGTATTGAGACCGGCCTTGTTCCTCTGGGTTTCGCCGCGGAGTCCCGCCCTTTCACACCCCATCTTACCCTGGGCCGTGTTCGCGACTATGTTACACCGGATGAACGGCAGAACCTTGGTCAGCTTGTCACCGGCGCGGCTTTTGAAGCAAAATATAAAATGAGTATAGATGCCGTTCATTTGATGAAGAGCCAGCTCACCAGGGAAGGCCCCATTTACAGTAAAATCAGCACGGTCGCACTGAGATAGGGGTTAAACTCATTTTTTACCCCGGCCTTTCACTTCTAATCAGCTCGTTATTTGCCCTGAGTTTATATATATAACCTCAAGCTATCTTAACATCACTCCTTATAATGCTTCCCTCCAGCCATCAAGCTGAAAATTTTACTAAATGTTTATTCGCTAATGATTGAAATTAACAGCTTGTTTAGCATTCACCTTCTAAAATTGGCACAGAAAGATAAAGAAGTGCCAGGAGGTGTGGCCATGACGATACCAAAAGAAAGCATATTGCTGGTTGATGACGAGGAAGCCATCAGATGTATTTTGTCCAAGGGCCTGGAGATGCGCGGCTTTATTTGCGATGAAGCTGAGAATGGTGACCAGGCGTTAGAGAAGCTGGAGGTGAATCCTTCCGACCTTGTTATCATGGACATTAATATGCCGGGAAGACTCGGTAGCGAAGTATTGCCGGATATGACAGCGCGTTTTCCTGAGACGGCGGTAATCATGGCCAGCGGCGTTTCCGATAATAAGATTATCGCCAAATGTATCCAGGATGGCGCTCATGACTATATCAGCAAGCCGTTTAGATTTGAACAGATTCTCCGGAGTGTCAATGAAACCCTGGACAAGCGTAGAGTTACGCTCGAAATTCAACGTTACTTTCAGGACGTGGGTAAAAAGGCCAATAAACAGCCGGTGGAACCCAGGAAGCTTTTCTTAGGAGCCATCGAGACTCTCGTCAATACTCTGGAGTCCTGCGACGACTATACCAGGGGTCATTCTCAGGCGGTAGCCGAGATTGCCCTAGCCATAGGTAACCAGCTCAAGCTTTCTCCCGAGGAGATGGATGACCTGCTCTGGGCGGGTTTACTTCATGACGTCGGTAAAATTGCGGTAGACCCGGATATTCTCAATAAGACCAGCGAGCTGACATCCAGTGAGTACCGGCATATTATGACGCACGCTATTATCGGCCCCAGCCTGGTGAAGCCTTTCGTCAACGGGAAAGTGGTGGACATCATATCGCATCACCATGACCATTTTGACGGCGGCGGCCTGGACCAGAAAATCCGCGGTAAGGAAATTCCTCTGGGAGCCAGGATTATCGCCGTGGCCGATGCTTATCATGCCATGATTTCTGACCGTCCTTACCGGAAAGCCCTGTCCAAGCTGGACGCAATTGAGGAAATCCTGTGGTATAGCGGCTCTCAGTTCGACCCTATTATTGCTAATGTATTTATTAATACTATTCGTCAGCAGCAGCTGCAGGCGAGGTATAAAAATTAGCATTTTTCCCGGTTTAACCCGAAGATAATTGCACCGTTAACGGGGGGTGGGCACTGCAGTCCCGCCCCCTCTTTGTTTTCTCCCCAGGCTGTACATTCAGATAAAGGGTAACTCCCTGATAATCTCATGCTAAAAGGTGTTTAGAAAAGATTAATAAAATACTCCAGAGGTCATTGCGAGTCCATTCCGCGGCAAGCGGAAGGCGAAGCAATCTCTGTCTCACGCTTAATTTATAGATCGAGATTGCCACGTCGCCTTCGGCTCCTCGCAATGACAACTCATTTCTAAAAGACCTTATGCTGAACCGCTTGCCAAGTCGTGGGGTTCTAAGGTATACTATATAGGTTTATTCAATATTTTCGGTTGGGAGGAGGACCCCATGGAACAGATCAATTTCCCCAAATGTCAGAAATGCACCACTGGAGACCTTGTGCCTTTATCAGATTTCGGCAGTCAGGGTGCATCCATACAGTTTAAGGCGTGGGTTTGCACCAATCCTGATTGCGGCTTCAATCTTAAAATCAGGAATGGTGACGTCTATAGAGATGAACCTATCATGAGTGGCTCGCTTCACAACTCCCGTGCCGCTCGATAAAATTCTGTGAGTCACCTGGCAATAGCAAATTGCGGATGGCAGATGTGCTTCCTCCAATATACCAAATAAAGAGGGTAGCACTCGACCTGCTTTTCCCGCCATGGTGTATCAGCTGTGGCCGGGAAGGTAACTATATCTGCGATTCATGTCGTCAATTATTATCGGTTATTACACCTCCCGTTTGCCCCAGATGCGGACGTCCCCAAACTCAAGGGGTGCTTTGCCCCGGCTGTGTCGACTGGCAGGCTGAGATTGATGGTATCCGTTCCCCATTTTTATTCGATGGCGTCATACGCCAGGCCATTCATGAATTTAAATACCGTAATCTCAGGGCTCTGGCGCCATCGCTCGCTGAATTTTTAAACGGCTTTATTCTTGAAAATCCTATGCCGGCGGAGGTATTGGTCCCGGTGCCGATACATCACAAACGGTGGCGTGAGCGCGGCTACAACCAGTCGGCTTTGCTGGCCTATGAACTGAGCAGACTCAGCGGGTTGACGGTGGTGGAGAATTGTCTCGTTCGCCATAGTTATGCGCCCCCGCAGGCCAGGTCGGCCAGCGTCATCGAGCGGCAAAAGAATGTTGCCGATGCCTTCACCTGCCTTGACAAGCGTTTACAGGGGAAGCGGGTACTGCTGATAGATGATGTATCTACATCCGGGGCAACCCTGAACACCTGTGCCAGGGCACTGAAGACGGCCGGGGCCGCCACGGTATGGGGGCTTACGTTAGCTCTGGAATTTTAGGACGATACGTTAAAAATTTATTTCAGGAGTGTGGCAAGATGGAGTTGCAAATAGCCGGAGCCAATATAGAAATAACACCAGCAACGCAGCGCTATGTCGAGCGTAAACTGAGCAAACTCAATAAGCACCTGCCCGACATCATTGATATTAAGGTGGAAATTTCCCAGGAAAAAACGAAGTCACCACAGCAACATTATCTGGTGCGGGCGATTGTCAATAGCGGTGTCGGCAGGTCCGTCTTCCATGGCGAGGAAAGGGCTGATGACCTGCTAAAAGCTATCGATAAGGTTGCCGCCATCATGACAAGGCAGCTGGAAAAACGTAAAGGCAAGCTTTATGATAAAGGGAGGGGTAACCAACTGGCCAGGGGCAAGTACCGCCAGTCGGAAATAGTGGAGGGTGGGAGGAAAGTAGTCAAGACCAAGCGTTTTATCATCGAGCCGATGTCCCAGCCGGAGGCTATCGAGCAGATGGAGCGTCTCGGTCACAATTTTTTCCTGTTCCTTGACGCCGATGCGGGCGAGGTTCGCCTGTTATACCGGCGGAATGACGGCAACTACGGTATCATCGAACCGGAATTCAAATAGTCGGCAGCTTTAACGGTTAGCTGTACCGGTGTATAATGTAGTATCAGAAGATAGAAGAAGGACGGATGGCGGTGAAGCATAAAAATCTATACCTGTATTTGACCCTGGTCTGCTTTATCGGCATTATCTTAATTTTCGTCTTCGATGGTTATATGGGTGTCTATGATACGCTTATCATGGATAATGGCCAATATCAGCAAAAGGTGGAAGCCGACCAGTGGTCGCAGCCGGAAAAATATGGCTACCTCACTTCAACAGGTGTGGAAAGAGGCGGCAGAATAGAATTTACCTACAGCGTGGAAAACCATCGTTTCTCAAAATATACGGATGTTGTGGAAGTTACTCTGTTCTATGGCCAGGATAAGTTGGCCGATATTGTAAAAGAATCACTTGCGGTGAGCGCATTTAACAAAAGTGAGTTAAATTGGTCTCTGGATTCTGTAAAATTTGTCCCGAGTGATTATCCAGCGGAGCAAATGTATAATCTAACCATGCTCATAAAAAGGGGAGAAACAGAAAGAAAAATCATGATAAATATATCTCCGTCTCCTTATGGCATAAAAGTACCAATACCGGCTCCAGCGAGATAAATTATTAAGGTTGAAAATATGAAACTGGAATATGTGCTTTATGGCTTCGGGATTCTATTCTGTATCGCCGGTGTCGGCTATCTGGCGGCGGAGTATGTGAAGTACCTGTCCGATATCGGCAAGATAGGCTCCCTGCTGCTGACGGTAGGGCTTTTTGCCTTTCTGGGAAAATACTTTGAAGAACTGGGGTGGTAGCTGAATGGTAATTGCGGTAGCGGTACTGGCGGCCCTGGCTTTTATCGGCTGGCTCATCTACCGGGCGGTAAAGGCGAAGTCGGTCAGGGCGCATTTCGTGAGCTACGGCGTCTCTGTCGTGGCCGGGGTCTTTACGTATGCCTATTTCCTGAGCATGGATTTCCCGCAACTGATTAAAATTGTCGCCAGCATTCTTCTAGGCATTATTCTCATAATTTCGGCGGCCCTTTACCAGCGCCGTAAAACAGGAGGGGCGTAGAGTCCTCCCATTCATTCGAGAAATGCCTCAGGATTTATTCTATTCTGTCTTTAAGACCACTGCCGGCTGGGTGGGGGTGCTGGGTTCATTAACCGGTCTGGTACGCACCACTCTGCCACAGCCATTGCAACGGGAAGTTTATTCTTTGCTCGGAGATAACGTAAGCCGGGCAGCCCTGTCATCCCGCTATTTTGAAGGCCTGATGGAGCGTTTCCAGGCTTACTTCTCCGGCAACAGGGTGGACTTTCCGGATGAACTGGACCTTTCCGGAGCCACGCCCTTCCAGCGCTCGGTATGGCAAGCGGCCAGGCTCATTCCCTATGGTCAGACTCGAAGCTATTCATGGCTGGCCGGGCAGGTGGGGAGCCCCGGAGCAGCGCGAGCCGTGGGGCAGGCACTGGGCAGAAATCCGCTTCCCATAATCATTCCCTGTCACCGTGTGCTGGCAGGGGATGGCGGACTTGGAGGCTTTAGTGCGGGGATTGAAATAAAGCGGTTCCTGCTCAATCTGGAAAAGATTATGACTCCTGAATAAGCGGGCGGTGCTACGCTAGTATTTTAGCTTATCAGCGTAGTTTTTAGCCTGATAAATCCTTCTTCTGGCTTCGGCGGAGCCCTTCAACATTAGATTCAAAAAGTCCGTCTCGTATTCCTCAATTAGTCCCTCGCCGGTAAAACTATAATACTTATTATCGCCGATGATGATATGGTCCAGGACCCTGAGTTGCATTATCTTACCGCCGTACACCAGTTCCCGTGTCAGACTCTTATCGCTCGCGCTTGGCTCAGGCACTCCCGATGGGTGATTATGGACGAAAATCAGCGCGGCGGCGTTGTTTTTAATCGCCCCCTCGATAACCTCGCGAGGCGATACGGAACTGCTGCTGACCGTGCCTTCGGAAAGATCAACCGTATCGATAATCTGGTTCTGGCTATTGAGATATATTACCTTGAAGGTCTCTTTTTTCAGGCCGCGCATAGCGTGGTAGAGATAGTCGAAGACTTCCTGGGAAGACCGGTAAAAGGGTTTCTCTAGTATTTTCGCTTTTAGAAACTCGCGGGCTACTTCCTGTATCAGCTTGATACCGAAGGCACTGTGAGCGCCAATTCCATCTATCTGCTGTAGCTCCTCGGCAGGAGCTTCCAGAACACCGCGCAGCGTCTGGAACCTCTTGATTGCTTCCTTGGCGGCCTGCTTGCAGTCCTTGCGCGGGGTACCCAGACTTAGTAGCAGTTCCACGATTTCATAGTCGTGAAAGCCGCTGAGGCCCGAATGCAGGAACTTTTCCCGCAACCTCTTTCTGTGTCCCTGATGGATATCCTCTGGAGGCATACCGGTTTTCTCCCTGTCAAATTCTGGAGAAATTATATACCTTTTCACCCTTTCTTGATAGATTGAATTTTCCAGTTCTGGTTATCCGGGACGTAATTTCTTCTTCACCCAGGTGATGGTCGCTGACCGATAGTGTCCCGTCAGCTTTCAAGACGCGGTGCAACTCCGCCAGGATATCATCCGGCTTTTTGAGCATGTGCAGGATATCTAAAGCAGTATGACATCCATGCTCCTATCCGGCAGGCCCGTGGCGCTATCCGAGAGAATAGTGGCTACATTGGTGAGTTGGTGCTTCGAGGCGAGAGACTTCACAGCTTGTATAGCGTTTGGATTGATATCCAGAGCGTAAATCTTTCCTGATGGTCCCGTTAGTGTAGCCAGCGGGAGTATATAGCCGCCGGGCCCGCAGCCGAAGTCCAGCACCTGAAATCCCGGTTTTATGCCCGCTTCTTTTAAAATAACCTGCCGTGGATTGATAAGGTCTCGCAGTTTGAACTGGAGAGACATGATTTTAAAGCTAAGGCTGGATTGAGGTTTCTCACCGGGCGCGTCCTGCATATCAGCCTGTATTCTAACACTAAAGGCGATAGGTTTCTAGGGGGTTGTTTGTGATATAATGATGAAAAATAGTCGCAGATGTCGTAGAAGGAGATAATATGGCCGATAAAGTTGACGAAAAGAATGCAATTTTCAATAAACCGCTTCCCATGATTCTGGATGAAATCCAATCGGCTGCGGCTGATGCCAGGCAGGCTGCCGATGAGGCTCGGTCTGCCGGCGAAAAAGCTGCCGAAGAGGTAATGAAGAGATTGCGCAGGCTATTTCTGAAAATGGCCAAGGATATCACCGAGGCGCTGGACGAGGTAAAGAAATAAAAATTTTACCTTAGCCTGTCTTTAACTACCCCGGTTTTTAGGTAAATCCAGCTCATGTCTCATCTGGATGAGCCGGATGATATCGGCACGGCTCAACAGCCCGGCGCATTTACCCGTTTCTTTGATGAGCACCTGGTTGATATCGTGTTGGGCTATGAGCATCATTGCCGTATTCAAATTATCTTCTGGAGATACTGTATAGAGCGGGCCGGTGGTCATTATTTGTTTGACCGGCGTCATAGCCCATCTGTCCTGAGGTATTTTCTTCACATCGGTAATCGTGGCGATGCCCATAAGCTGGCCGTCTTGGCAGACGGGAACGGCCCGGCCATGCTGTTTCCTGAAGATATTAGTGACCATTTCTTCCACCGTGGTTTCGGTGGTGATGGTTTCGATATTGGGGTTCATCAATTCCCTGACTTTGATATGGCTCAGGCGTTCCCGCAGTGTGATTTCTTTGCGGCTGGCATCCGCTGAGCTGTTGAGGAACCAGCCGATAAAGGCTATCCAGAGGCCGTTGACAAAATTACCACTCAGCAGTAAATAAAGGCCGAAGCCGATGAACGCCCATCCGAAAAACTGGCCGACTCTGGCGGCGATATTAGTGGATTTAATAAGATCGTTTGTAGAGCCCCAGATAATGGAACGCAGTACCCGCCCGCCGTCGAGAGGAAAACCGGGTAAAAGATTAAAGATGCCCAGGAAAAGGTTGATGACCGCCATATAGTTGATTGTGGCCATCAGCGGAGTGTTCGTATTTCCCGACAGGTGGTACAGGCCCCAGAAAATAAGCGCCAGGACCAGACTGGTTAACGGGCCGACGATGGCCATAGTGAACTCGATTGCCGGCTTTTTCGGTTCTTCCTCCAGGTTGCTCACACCGCCGAGTATGAAAAGTGTGATGCTACTGACCGGTATGCCTCTCCTCTTAGCGACCAGAGAATGGGCAAGTTCATGTAGCAGTACTGAAACGAAAATAAGCAAAGAAGCGATAATGCCGGTAATCCAGTAGGTGGCAGTGCTCCATCCCGGATTCTGCTGTGGGAAATACCCCTGCGCCAGTGACCAGCTGAAGAAAACAAAGATAAATATCCAGGTGTAGTGAATTCCTATATCAATACCGGCAACCCGGAAAAGCCGAAATGAACTTTTCATGTTTTTCCTCCCTGGCCTTTCAAAGGATAACCTATAATTCTTCTACTTTCAATCCGTCTTCTCCCAGAAGCTCCGCTAACCGTTGCTTGAGCTCAGGGCAGTAACCTGTTTGTATGTTGGGTAACTTAAGGGGGATGGAGGCTCCGTTGTTCACCACGTTCAACCGCACTTCGTCGCGGCCGGGATAGTTTTTCAGTGCGGCGACGATTTTCTCGAAACGGGTGATGTCCCCGTCTTTGTCATCGGTCTGGTGGATGTTGATTATCAGACGGTGTTTTTCCATGGGTGCGGCGGTGGCTTTTTCAACCGGGGTCTTTGTAGTGACGGGTTTAGGAGTGGTAGTCGGTTCTCCATTTTCCTGGGGTGGCTCATAATAGTTGACACTGTCACAGATAACGCTTACTTCATCGTCTCTTGCCCGTACTTTGCCCTGGACGACCAGTTCGTTGCCTTCCTTCCAGAATTCTTCGGTCTGATTGTAGACTTGAGGCCAGGCTATAACCTCAACTTGTCCGCTGATATCCTCAAGAACAACGATCGCAAAAGACTCATTCTTTTTGGTAAACGAATAGCGTGCCGATATAACGCGCCCGGCAGTGACGATAACCTGTTTATCTAATTCAGCGTCAATGTTGCCGCAGAATACGGCATTACCTTGCTTCACGCTGAATACCGGGCTGAACGGCTTCTCGGAAAAGCTGACCCCCATCAACTCCTTTTCCCAGTATGCCTTTTCCCGGTCGGAGGCGCCGGCCGGCGCCATATCCAGCTGGGACAGGGGTACCGAGGTCGCTTCTCCCCACAGGTCAAACATGGTGGACTGCCCGGTCTCGCGGAGTCGCTGCTCACGCTGCGCCAGGGACAAGATTCGGCCAACCCCGTTAAGCAGCGTACCACGGCTTTCCAGTAAGTCCATGACCCCGGCTTTAATCAGGCTCTCCATTACCCTCCGGTTCACCGCCTGGAGGTCACAGCGGCGGCACAGGTCTTCAACTGATTTGAACATACCGTTTTTATCGCGCTCGGCGATAATCGGCTCTATCGCTCCGGTGCCGACGTTTTTTATTGACGCCAGCCCGAAACGGATAGCTGGTTGGCCACTGCCATCTTCAATGGAAAATTCAAGCCTGCTGCGGTTGATATCCGGCGGCAGGACGGTGATGTTGAGGCGGCGGCACTCGGCGATGGCGCTGGCGACCTTTTCCAGCTCACCGGCGTGTATCGTCAGGAAAGCGGTGATATATTCTGCCGGGTAGTTTGCCTTGAGATAGGCGGTCTGATAAGCTATCAGGGCATAACTGACGCTGTGCGCCTTAACGAAAGCGTAGCCGGCAAAGGGCTCGATGAGGGCGAAGACTTCCTCCGCCAGTTCTGTTGAGTATTCCTTCTTTTTAGCGCCATTAATGAAGTTGCGTTTTTCCTTCTTCATTACCTCAGGAATCTTTTTACCCATCGCCTTGCGGAAGATATCCGCCTGTCCCAGGCTGTAACCGGCGAACTCCCGTACGATAAAAAGGACCTGGTCCTGGTAAACGATGACGCCGTAAGTCTCTTTAAGGATATTGTCCAGCGCCGGGTGGGGGTATTGTATCGGCTTGCGGCCATGTTTGGCATCGATGAATCTGGGGATATGCTCCATGGGGCCTGGTCGGTAAAGTGCCACCATGGCCGAGATATCGCTAAAGGTGGTCGGTTTCAGGTCTTTGATATAGCGGCGCATGCCGGCACCTTCCAGCTGGAAGACCCCGGCGGTTTCTCCGGCCGCCAGCAAATCGAATGTCTTTTTGTCGTCCATCGGGAGCCTGTAAAGGTCGATGTCAATGCCGCGGTTCTGTTTGATAATATCCCTTGCCTTGCCGAGAATGGTCAGGTTGGCCAGCCCGAGGAAGTCCATTTTCAACAGGCCGATACGGGCGATATCATCCATGGAAAACTGGGTCATCACGGCTTCCTGGTTATTCACCCTGGTGGCTCTCTGTAGAGGAACATGATTGGTCAGCGGCTCCCGGGAGATAACAACGCCGGCGGCGTGGGTGCTGGCATGTCGGGAGATACCTTCCACCCTCCGTGCCGAATTGACCAGATTGCGTATGATTTCATCTTCCTGGTAGATAGTCTTGAGTTCGTTATTTTCGTCCATGGCACGGACCAGTGTCATGCCCGGTGTGCCGGGTACCAGCCGTGCCACGCGGTCGACATCGCCATAAGGCATACCGAGCGCCCGGCCAACGTCCCTGATGGCGGCCCTGGCTCCCAGGGTGCCGAAGGTGATTATCTGGGCGACATGGTCCTGACCGTATTTCCGCGAGACGTAATTAATGACCTCGTCGCGGCGGTCGTCCTGGAAGTCCATATCTATATCCGGCATCTCCTTGCGCTCGATGTTGAGAAAACGTTCGAAGACCAGCCCATGTTCAACAGGGTCGACGGCGGTGATGCCCAGGCAGTGCAGGACGATGCTGGCGGCGGCACTGCCCCTGACACCGAAGAGGATATTCTGACTCTTGACAAACGAGATGATATCCCAAACGACGAGAATATAATTGGCGAACTGGGTCGTTTTGATGACATCCAGCTCGTATTCCAGGCGCTGTTCAATCTCCGGGGTGGGGCTGGGATAATACTGCCGCAGGTTCTGGCGGCAGAGTTCGGCCAGGAACTGGTCGGCGGTCTTGCCGTCGGGGAGTTCAATCTCCGGAAGGTGTAAACGCCCGAAGTCCAGGTCCAGGTTGCATTTATCAGCAATGAGGCCGGTGTTTTCCAGCGCCATGGGGACATCACGGAAAAGCTCCGCCATTTCCTCGGGGCTCCTGAGGTAGAAGGTGTCTCCGGCCATTTTCAGGCGTTTCTCGTCGTGGATGGTGGTATTGGTGCCGATGCAGAGCAGCAAATCATGGGTGGAGGCATCCTCGCGGTTGATGTAGTGAGTATCGTTGGTGGCTACCACGGGTATTTCAAGTTCTACGCCCATCTGTATCAATTGCTTGTTCACTGCTTCCAGTTCCGTAATGGGGTGTCTCATGATTTCCAGGTTGAAGTCGCCAAATGTCTTTTTATACCAGAGGGCGGCCTGTTTTGCCTCATCATAGCGTCGACTCAGAATAAGCTGTGATACCTCTCCGGCGAGACAGGCGCTCAGGGCGATAAGACCCTGATTGTGTTGCTCCAGCAGCGCGTTGTCCACCCTGGGCCGGTAGTAAAACCCTTCCAGGTGGGCTTTGGTGGTGAGCTGGATGAGGTTCTGGTAACCGACCTTATCTTTGGCGAGGAGGATGAGGTGGTAATTGTTTTTATCCCCGGCATTGCGACTGGTTCGTGCGTTAGGAGCGATGTATATCTCGCAGCCGATAATAGGCTTAATGCCGGCATCCCTGGCGGCCTGGTAGAACTCGATGACGCCGTACATGACGCCGTGGTCGGTTATCGCCAGGCTGTTCATGCCCATTTCTTTAGCCTTGTTTACCAGTGGTGTGATGCGGCACATCCCGTCGAGCAAGCTATATTCGGTGTGAACGTGGAGGTGGGTAAACATTATGCTCCCTGTTTGAAAAATCTAGATAATTATAACACACCGACGTAGTCCGAAAAACCGCCGGTATATTCGGACTGGAAAAAAGTTCGCCGGTTTGCGCGAGGACTTATCACCGAAGTATAATTGTACGAATCCACAAAAAGCCTGAAGGGTCCTCTTTTTGTTTGTCCAGAGCCATTGCCGATATAGTTGCCACCAGAAAATATAATAATTGCCGGGGAGAAACGTGCGCCCAGCTGAGAAAGGCTAATGAAATCAGATAGGATAATAAGAACAAAGGGCGAAGCATTTCACGGGTGGTTCGTGCTGGTAGGGGCAATGCTGATTACGTTTATTGTCGGTGGCACATTTGTCAATACCTTCGGTGTCTTACTTCCTGTAATCAGCCATGAATTCGGCTGGAGTCGGGCGACGGTGTCAATGGCGCTGTCACTGGGCATGATTGCTTTCGGGGTACCCAGCCCGCTCTACGGATTTCTCAACAACAGGCTGGGTCCGAGGTTCAGTATCATACTCGGCAACCTGCTAGCGGCCCTGGGGATAGCGGCGATATATCTGGTCCAGGAAATCTGGCATATCTATTTATTGTACATTTTTATCGGAATCGTATCCGGCTTAGGAGGATACATCGCCACCAGCACGGTAGTCAACAACTGGTTCGTCAAAAAACGCTCCTTGGCAATGGGGATATTGACCGCTTCCGCCGGTATGGGCGGACTTGTCTATCCTCCCGTAGTGACGGCTTTAATTCGTGCCATCGGCTGGCGAGAGTCATGGCTGGTACTAGCAGCCATGGTCGTAATTTCTGCCGTAGTCGCCGGGGTGGTCCTGGTAAGGAACAAGCCGGAGGATATGGGACAGGTACCTGACGGAATACGTACTGAACCCGTTATCGAGAGAGAGAAACCTGCTCTGAGGACTGGCGATGAACCGGCAGCGTGGAAGATGACACAATTACTGAAGGGGCCCACAATCTGGTTGATTCTGGCTTTTGTTGTCGCTAACGCTCTTACCATGGGAACGATGATGACACACCAGATAGCTTACCTCCAGGATATCGGTTTCAATCCAATGACAGCAGCTACCACCATGAGTCTTATGTCCATATTCAGCCTTTTAGGTAGTCTGGCGTTCGGGACTCTGGCACTGAGAATAAACATAAGATATCTCGCGAGTGCCGGTTTCCTGTGTCAGGTGGTGTCGATAATTATCCTTTTAACGACCAGGAATCTGGGTCTGATTTTCGTTTATGCGATATTAATGGGTATCAGCTCCGGGGCTTTGTTCACAGCCATGCCCACATTCGTGGGTAACTATTACCCGCGGGAACGCTATACTCAGGTTACGAGCATGATTCTGCCTTTTCATGTGTCGGCTCAGGCGGTGGCGGCTGCGGCCGTCGGAGCTGTCTATGACATTACGGGTGAGTACATATTGGCGTTTTATATTCTGAGTGCCTTTACTCTGATAGGGCTGGTATGCGCTTTTTCAGCCCGTCCGCCGAAGTCGTAGTGACCTTGACGCCAGATATTATGAGTAGACAGCTTCCTGTGCTTTTCTTCCGGGTTAGTGTAGAATCTGTGTGAAACAACAACATTATGAAGACGGCGGCCCAATGGGTATTTATCGTATGCCTGCCTATCCTGCTACTGGCAGCAGTTATCGGCTTTTTGGCCAATAGCTTGTGGTTATACGAATACGGCGCCCATAAGTACGGCGTCCGTCAGTCTCTGGCTGAAGCGGGATTAAAGCTTACGGATCCGGAGCTGTCCGGCATCTACGCCGGATTAATAAACTACTACAACTCTGGTGAAGAGAATCTCAATATTACCGTGGCACAAGATGAAAAAATAGTCAGTGTGTTCACACCCGAGGAGGTTCTCCATTTCAGAGATGTCAAAGGATTAATCCGGCTGGATTATAAGGTATTGCTGGGCGCGCTGGCGTATTTTTTGGTCTACATCGGTCTTGACCTGTTTCTATGGCGTGACCGGCGCCAGCTGGGGTGGGGATTAATCGGGGGGAGCATTTTCACCCTGGCTGTCTTGTTTATCCTAGTGTTACTCGATAGGCTCTTCGGTTTTGACGAGCTGTTTCTGCGGTTTCATTTCATGTTTTTCAATAACCTGTTCTGGTCGACGCAGGGCAACATGCTTTTGCTGTTCCCGGAGAATTTCTTTGTTGACGCCGCTACCATAGGTGCCGGCATAATCACAGGATTAGCGATAGTACTGGGTGGCTTGGGGTGGTGGTTGTGCAAAGGACGCTTGTAGTCCTATCTCTTAACGTCTATTCCTCGGCCGACCTTGGTTTAAAGATGAACGATATAACCAGTAAGACTACCCCTATAACCAGGACGGCGATACTGAAAACCTGGACGATAGAAAAGATGTCTTTATACAGTCCAGTCAGCCAGCTTTCCAGGGACGCAGGTATATCCGGTATAAAATTCACAGGATTGATATTTTTAGCAATCAAAACACCGACCAGGTCCAGGGCCCCGAAGAGAATAAAGTCTATCCCCAGAGCGCGGGTGGTGTCTCTGATGTTGCGATTTATCAGGAAAATGAAAGCCACCATAAACATCATGAAAACGATTAACGCATAGAACCCGGTCTGGAAATATCCGATGTACTTCCTGGCAAGTAACAAATGCTCCATGACGTCCGAAGGTACGGAGCTTTCATCAATTGTGTATTTGTCGTGTATCTGGTCGGCGAGTTCGTTGTAATACTGGTCAAAATACAGCTTTAACTGGTCTTCAATGAGTTTGTTGATATCCGCAGGAAGGTTTTGCAGCAGTTCTTGTCCGCCGAATTTCCGCAGATATTGGTCGATATACGTGTTTAACTGGGATTCAGGCAGTCTGGCAAGCTCCGGCGGCAGATTTTCCCTGGGCACCTGCCCGGCAATGTCCTGTAAATACTGCTTTATCTCGGCTTCGGACAGTCCGGCAAGCTTCTGCTGAAGATATTTTTGGGAGGTCTGCCACAGGCTGTCCTTCAGGTTTGCTTTCAGTTCCACCATCGAGATGGTTATTTCAAGTTGTTTGTTCTTACCCAGCAGGAAGTCGTACCCCGTATAAATAACCGAGTCCAGTTGTTTTTTAATCCGGGGTTCCTGGTTGTTAATGACATCGAATGTAACATCTTTTAAAAATTGTCCTTCTTCAGGTAGCTGTTCATTGATTTGTTTTTCCGCGATATCCCGTGCCAGAGACGAAATATCAATTTTATCTACTTGAGAAGCCACGAAATCAGGATTAAGCAGGGTGCTGTGGAGTAAGAATGCGACGCTGAAAACAGACAGCGATAAAAAGAGAAGAAAGCTGCAAAAAAATGTCCCCAGGCCTTTTAGAAATTTCACTTAAGATACCTGCAACCTTCTCAGGGTAGTTCTTTATGGGAAATATACGGATAAAACGCGGCGATGGCTGGCTTTTTCATTGCACCCATTATAATTGGGTAATATTTTATCATATCCGGGCACACATTACATCTGCATTTATGGCTTCTTAAGGTTGACTGTGTGGGAGGTATTTAGTAGAATTACTTTGGTAATGGGCGGTTAGCTCAGCTGGTTAGAGCGCCGCGTTGACATCGCGGAGGTCAGTGGTTCAAGTCCTCTACCGCCCACCATACTGTACGATATTAAGAACTTCCGCTCGTTCCCGTATACCCTGAGGCGGCAGAGGCATGGGGTAGGTTGGCAGGACCTCTTTACCTGTCACCTTCACTTCTTTTACAAAGCTACGGATGAATGTCCTCTGCTCTGCTAGAGAGCTATAAGTGAGGAGATTTCTCAGGTCAGCAACGTACTCGGTCACCGTGGCAAGATCAACCAGTTGGACTCGCCGGTCGGATACAGAGCCTCCGCCTCCCATTTTGAGGCTTGAAGCTTCTGTTGCTGCTACCTAGATGGTTCTGGTTTCCATGTGCTGCGAGCTATACCAATACCTGCGAGCGGATTATTCCCTAATCGCGGGTGTTGCTGATGCAGCGGCCTTAAATACGATTTCTGTTATATATATACCGCATTGCAGGCCTTCTCCAAAGGTCATAGCGTGAGTGATTATTAACCAAAGCGAGGATTGTTACGTCGAACTGTGCCAGGCGGTGCCCTTTGCGCCGAGTGAACTGAAGGTCAACAAACAACTTTTACTTTCCCCTATCTCTATGGATAATGTTTACAGCCGCGACCAAGAGAACTGCAAAAAGCAGTTCAGTGATACCTGACCCCCAGCCTCGTCCGTAAATCAGGTGGCGGACGCCAAGGGCCGAAATTACGACAGCAACTACGAGATTGGTCACCATAGCTTTCACATGAGAAACACGATAGGCAGCTGTGAGAAGCAACATTGTGGAGACGAGCTCAGTTGTACCAGAGCGCCATGCTTCATTGGGCTGAGTTAAGTGATATATACCTATTCCACAGAGAACGATAGCAATCGCAGTATTAATGAACCTAGCTGCTCGTGGAATATGGGTGGATTTGCCTGAGCTTGATGGCCCAATTCGTTTCTTAGGGATCTTCATAAAGGTGATTCTACCACAGATAGAACTTATCCTCTATTGTGCCTTGGTAGAAAACCTACCTCTGTATTTTGATCCTTGCTGGTAATATTCCAGAGGATCCCCCGTTTCATTGTTGAAAATGCATACGACGGGCGCAGCTTCCGTTGAGCGGCATGATCTACTCTAATAGGGCTGAACAAAAGTCAGTTTTGTGTAGGATTCCACCGGCGTCATCGCTCGATTAGGCGAGTGTAGTTGCCTAATTGCCAACGAACCTGAAGCTGACGATAAAGCGAGGGCGAAGCGAAGTACTGGCTTAATCTTCCTCTATTTCTGAGGATTCAACGATACGGTTGTCCGGTACCACAATTTCCATAAGCTTAGACCTATGCAAGAAATCTAAGGCACCATTTGGGGGAAGCATTTCTTGCACATTTTCAATCTTACTTAGCAGACTTAACCCTTTCTCAGTGATTCGATAGCATGGTACCCCAATTTCCTTCTCTACTTCTTCCAACAATCTCGTCTCTAGTAGCCAGTTAAGATACTTTGATGTCTGGTCACGACTCACTTTTACGGTGCATGTAATTTCTGTCTTTCCGGTTGCACCCAGGCGCAATAACCTAAGTATGTCAGCAACTATTTCGATGGTAGTTCGACGACCTGTTGGTTGCCACATGGCGGACTTGATTATCCTGACCTTTCATTATATCTGAATAAACCGTTGCCATTGAAATGACGAATTGTAGTCTCGCTTTAACGGTGTTAGCTTTTGTTTATTCATTTAACATACTCTACCCTATATAAGTATTTTATATTTCATGCTGATAATGTCAATGAAACTTGAATGAATTTTAATAGCAACAAGGGTGAAGAATAAAGCAAGTCGCCCGCTTTTACTCCTGGGCTTTTAGAACGTAATCACAGCAATTAAGAGAGAGGCTATGCTGGTGAAAAGTCTGAGGTAACATTTCAAGCGATAGTTACACGTAACACATTGTGCTATTTTGTAAAACGTATCTTCCACCAAAAGTCTCACGCGGTACAATCTTGCCGCATGAGTAACACATGCTTTTACCATCCAGCTAAATGAGGCAGAATTACTTACTAGAGACGCCTGTGAACGGCGGCACACTTCCGGCCGTTTTTAGCCTCGGCGGTTGTAACTTTAGCCCTGGCTGTGTGTGCATTCATCCATAAGGACGTCAGAGGGGCATTCCCTTTCGGATTGCCATAGCTGGTAAAGGCCTGGTTTATGCTCATCTCTACCTGATGCTAAAGAGTAAAGGTATGATAAACAGAACGTGAAAAATTAGTCGTAATCAGCTGGCTTATCCGGGAGCCCGCACGAGCCGTCAGCGCATTCGGCATCTGTTTTCTTAGCGCGCCACTTGTCAACGGATGCGCTGCCCGAGTAGCCATAGTCCGTAGCTTTCCACAACGGGCTTGTCTCTCCGCCCACGACAATGATATTAATATTGTCCGGATTATAATAGGGAGCTATCAGCTCATCATCCGGAACCTTTTTCCATGAGGCATAGGGCTCTATTCCCTTGTATGCCTGGGATGCCACCAGCATGTCTATATGATCGGTCTTCCAGTATTGTCCCGCCGGCATCTTAATGTTCTGCGACAAGTAGCGGCAATAATCCTGCTTGGTATTAAAGCCCTCGTTTTCCTTTAGATTCCTGGCCACCAGGGGGTCCATGATTATCGTAGCCGCGGAATTCATCGGGGGCATTGCCGCCAGCTGGATATTCAATTCCTCTGCCAATGACCGGTGGGCAGCGGTTCCGGGACTATTGAAAAAACCCCATCCCCGAAAGATACTGATAACACTCTCGTCAGCCCTGAAACCTTTCCCGACATGAAAAGGCTCCCAAACACTCCTCTCCTCATTCTCGCCAACGCACATATTATTATAAATAAGATTATTTCCCTGGGAACTCCACAGGGTCTGTCTGGGCTTGGCGAATCCCCAGCAAATGCTCATCAATGTCCAGGCTCTGCCGATAACCGAATTCGCCAGATTTACCGGACTGAAAGCACCGATACCACAGTTCATGCCTATTTCATTACGAATCGGCCCGTTCACTAAAAGCATGGTTCCAAAGGCGGTTGTTGAGGGCATCAGCGACGATTGTTTAGTTGACGCAACAGCCAGTATCACGGGGAAGTGTTCCGGCCGGGCGCCGGACATGACCGCTATAACGGCAATGCTGGACACTGAGTACTTAACGACTTCTCTGGTAACGAACTGGAACGATTCGGCAACCACATCGTCCGGAGAAGCGCTGGTGCCGGCAAGCATTTTCTTCACCCGCTCCTCGGTAGGAAGGATGATGGGTAACCCATCTGTCCACCCTCTTTCATAAAACAGGCGCTGTAAATTATCTTCCGTGTCCGGTTCCAGGAGCACCTGGGGAGGTCCGGCTTTTACGGTTTTAGTAGACTCTGGCGCTGGCTTCTTTCCGAATACCGGTTTGGTCAATACGTCAATTATTTCATTGATGACAGGTTTGCCTGTATCCGGGTCATTGCCTACGATATATCTATCGAGGGCTTCAGGAGACAAACCTATCACCGGATGCGGAGTATAAATGAAAGGTAAAGACGCGGCTCTCGGGTCACTCTTTACTACGCTTTCAAACCCGTAAGTCGAGACGGGAGCAACCGGGATACCATAGGTCTGTTCAAGTTTCGAGCTGCCTGCAGCGACCGCTGTAACACAGCCCGGTCAACCAGCCACCCCAAGGACAACGGCATCGCCTTTAGTTTTAATTTCCTCCCAGAGGTCATTGTTATCGTCCATGAACACATTCCCCGGTTTCCGCTTTCGTATTGTGGTGACGGACGGCATGTGTTCTTTAAACCACTTTTGCAGTTGCAGCATAAACTTATAGCCTCCGCCGAAGCCGGTATCTACCAGATACACCGTTTTGTTCTCCAATGTGTCCAACCGCTTGGCAAATGAGCCTGAAGACGGTACGGGACCACTCATACCGGGCGCAGGTCTACCCATGCCGGCTGGGGCTCCGCCTATACCCGGCGGAAATCCGCCCGGACTCACCTGGACTCCAGCTTCGGGACTCGTTACAGAAAATCGAATTTCAATTGTCATTATATTCCTCCATTCAACTGTTCAATGGTCGGTTGAATTTTTGATTAAAACGGCCCCTTGCGCTCTTTGACCCATGTTAAATCCTCTCTGGCTTTCCCCCATCCGGCTTCGGCTGCCCCCGCGAAGGGATTCTTGCCGCCCGTGCGTTTCCTCATTTCTTCCATGCGCTTCTTCATCAGCTCTTCCTGTCTCTTCATGCCTTCAGGGGTGGCATAGTTGATGACCCGCTCCAGACTGAATCTCAACATCTTCTCCGGGTCCATGCCTGGGCCCATGCTCGGGATAATAAAGAGCTGCTCGTTTTCAATGCCCTTCTTGAGTATGTGTGCCAGCTCCACGGGGTCCATCCCCTGGGCATTAGCTTTACCCTCAAACTCGATGGTCTTTTCATTGACTCGATACCCGGTGTTTGCCAGGTGCTTTGGCCTTGTGTACGTTGCTTCGGCGATATTTGTGTTGATACCGCCCGGGCACAGGCAAGATACGCCTATGCCGTAAGGCTTGAGCGCCTGGTAGTAACACTCCATGAGACTATTAACCGCGGCCTTGGCAGCGGAGTACGGAGTACACCCGGATGACGCCATAAAACCTGACATCGAGGAAGTCGTGGCGATATAACCGCCCTTACCGGCTTTTATCATTCGCGGCACAAATATCACCATGCCGTTTATGACGCCACCAAGATCAACACCTATAACCCAATCAAAATCTTCAAATGTGGAGGCTTCAGCCGGGCCGAAGGTATTTACACCCGCCGTATTGAATAGAAGCTGCGGTGGACTCCCGAATACCTCTTCCACCTCGTCGGCAGCCGCCGCATATGACTTGCGGTCCGTAATGTCCAGTTTTATAGCATGAACTTCGACCTTTTTATCTTTGAAATACGCCGTTGCCTCGTCCAGATGGTCCTGACGAATATCTGCAATTACAATCTTACAGCCTGCTTCTGAAAACACCTTTGCCTGACCGAATCCGGCACCGGAAGCGCCTCCGGTTATAAACAAAATTTTACCAGCAAAATCCTTCATTATTTCCTCCGTTATATTGTTATATAGCGTAGTATAAATTGCAGCGGATTGCAAATTCTGACATTCGCCTGCACGCTCACTTAGGCCGATACAAGGGTTGATTTGAAATACTTTAGTATTTCATATAATATATTATCTAACACTGTCACGGTGCATATATCCCGCCATTCTTTTTGATACCGATCGAATATGGCGTATTTATCAACAGGAAATAACACTAAGACAATTAATCAGTAAGGAGAGATATGAAAAAGAACGGGACAAAAATTACTGTTTTAGACCCCAGAGGACAACCCACCGGTATCTTCGGACGGAGACTTGACCCTGATTCACCTCCCTTTGCTATTCACGACCCCGTAAACCAGCCGAGAGATACGGCTGAAGCGCTGGGTGCCCTTAAAATGGCCCCACGCCTTGATAGCCTGGAAGGCAAGACCGTTTACCTGGTTGATACGGGATTTGCTGGCGGCGCGGATTTTATGGCGGAGGTCCAGGACTGGTTTACCCGTCACCGACCGGATGTGAAGACCGAGTTGCGCCACAAGAAGACCAGCATGTTCACCGACGAACCGGAACTCTGGGCTGAAATCAAGAAAAATGGCGACGCTGTCGTCTTCGGCGTGGGCGGCTGAGACGGCTGTTCGGCGAGTATCGCCGAGTTTGCCCGGACGATGGAGAGCGACTACGGGGTGCCGACAGCTCCTATTGTCACCGCCCGCTTCGCGGACTATGTCCAGCGGGACGGCCGGAGCCACGGCATGAACCTCCGCTGGAGTTTCCCGCCCTACCCCGTCGGCTGGGTCTCCCGTGAAACATTGCACGGTTACGTGGAAGGCAACGACCCGGTTTCCGGCGCGCCCCTCATGGAGGAGGTTATCTTCGCCCTGACGCAGCCCCTGACGGACGCGGAGAAGCACCCTAAAATGGTCAAGAGACCGGAGTGGCCGCGGCTGCTCAAGCCGGATACCGAAGAAAACCTCCACCGGCTTTTCCTGGAAAACGGTTGGACTGATGGTCTACCTATCATCCTGCCCACCGAAGAACGCGTTGCGGAGATGCTTACCGGCACCGACCGCGACCCCCAGGAGTACGTCGGCATGATGTCCGTGACAACCCATGAGGAAAGGCTCCAGTATACGGTGGAGAGAGTCGCCGCCATCGCCGTCATGGCCGGTTGCAGGCCGGAACACTTCCCAGTAATCCTGGCGTTAGGCGCCTCGGGGCGGCCTTCCCTGCCCAGTTCGACGACTTCCTTCGCGAGCATGATGGTGGTAAACGGCCCCGTCCGTAACGAGATAGGGATGAACTACGGCCTCGGTGCCCTGAGTCCAATTAATTACGCCAACTCCGTTATCGGCAGGGCCTGGACACTGATGAGCATCAACTTCGGGGACATGCGACCTGGAGCCACGTTCACGGCAAGCACGGGCCACCCCGTCAATTACAACAATATGTGCTGCGCTGAGAACGAGGAGAACAGTGTCTGGCAGCCTTTCCACGTGCGTAAAGGCTATAAGGCAGGTGAAAGCACGGTGAGCCTTTTCCGGGGCTGGAGCGTCCTCACCGGGGGTATGTTCCCAGGTCATCGAATGCTGCAAGTGATGAAGGGAATAAATCCCTTCGGTGGGGCATTTACGTTCGTCATCGACCCACTGGTAGCCAAGAACCTCAAGAAGGAAGGCTGGGACGACCCGTTCAAGTTGAGCGAGTCGCTCGTGAACGAGATGAACCCCCGTTTCAAGCGGCCGGAGATGGTGAACTTCATCGTCGTCGGCGGTGAAATGAACCCCCTGTGGCTCTGTACCGATTTCTCTTATTTCCAGACGGTAGTTATAGACCCGTGGATTCCTAAAGCCGGCATTAAGAAAGACGCCAGACCGCTCCGGATGCCGGTGGCATTAGCCTGTAAGGATGGTTCCTGCGGCATCTCGCACTAGCTTAAAAATTAGAGAGAAAGAGAAGAGAGAGTAATCATGAAAGACATTAAAGGAAAAGTAGCTTTTATCACCGGCGGCGCCAGTGGCATCGGGCTGGGCATTGCCAAGGCCTGCGCCAAGTACGGCATGAAAGTGGTTATCGTTGATTCGCGGCAGGACGCCCTGGATGAGGCGATGAAATATTTCAAAGATAAAAAGCTACCCGCCCATGCCATCAAGCTGAATGTTACTGACCGCGAAGCTTACGTTAAAGCCGCTGATGAGGCGGAAAAAGTCTTCGGGAAGATACACGTGCTGGTTAGTAATGCCGGCGTTGGCTCCGGCGGCGGCCCGATAGAGAAATTGACTTACAAAGACTGGGACTACAGTATGGGCGTCAACGTTGGCGGCTGCATTAACAGCGTCATGACGATTGTGCCGCGCATCTTAAAACACGGGGAGGGCGGCCACATCGTCGCCACGTCCTCGACATGCGGCCTGGTCGGCTCAGACAAATTCATGATCTACTGCACCACGAAATACGCCGTATTCGGCCTGATAGAATGTCTCGCCACGGAGCTTCAAGACAGGAACATCGGGGCTTCCGTACTGATTCCTGGGCCGACAGCGACCAATCTCGGCCTGTCCTCTTTTGTGAATAAACCCGAGAATCTAAGAAACGAGGGGGAAACATGGCCACCCAAAATGCCTTCGCCACCGAAAGGTGCTCCGCCACGGCGGCCGCCCGGGGACTTCAGGATTGTAACTATGGACCCGGTAGAAACCGGCGAGCGGGTGGTGCGGGGTATCAGGAATAACGACCTCTTTATCCACACCCATCCTGAATTTAAGGACGGCTATATCGCGCGTCACAATGCTATTATCCGGGCTATCCCGGATGAGCCGCGGAATGAAAAGCGCTGGGAAATCATGAAGAATTTCGGGACGATAATATTTAATCCCATTTATGACAAACAGAAACAGGTAGGCCCGCCGGACTGGTAGATAGGTCGCGGCGCCCGCGTTAACATCAACTCCTAACTCAAGCGAGTTGCTCACGGTTATGAACTCTATGGCTGAAGCTTGTTAGTGAACTGTAATGTCAGTAGTCGTATTCTCGAGTGGCAGCGCAAGAGATGAGTTGTCTTTAACAAGAGCCCTGGTGTCGGGATTTGAGCTCCGAAGATATCTTAGCTTAACCGTGGCGCCCTCTGGTACCGCAAATGCTAGTGTCAAGCGGATCTGATCGACATCACTGCGGTCCGCCGAGATGATGCCCACCGGCGATCCATCACTGAACAGAGAGAATCCCGTTATACCGGAGATGGGCGTGATATTGTTTCCACCCCGGTGAATAATTTGAACATCGATCGTGCTACGATTTCCGGCAAAGTTAGCGGAGGTAATAGCTGGACCCCTGTAATATGAAGTCGCACCAAAGTAATACTTGATCGTTTGCGCGATACGCTCACCGATGGCGTTGAGACCTTGACAGGTGTAATGCACCGCATCAAGCCGCGGCTGATCCATCGCCGTTGCAGCCATGAAGATGTTCACGCCGTTGTCAAGGTCATGTTGCGCGTCACGAACTGCCAAGACATCCGCATCAGTGCGGGTGTTGGTCCCCAGCTCGATAGTCCCAAGCTGACAGATGAAGATGGGGACGTCAGCGTAGAGATCCTCACGGTAGTGGCCGAGTAGGGTGGCGAAATCCGCCTTATACTGGGCCTCAGTCCGATGGGCGTTGGTATCAGCTTCACCTTGATGCATGATGATAAGCTCGACACCGCCAACTCTTTGCGCTTTAGTTATCGATTGGCCGTAGAGTGTGTTTGTATCATAGTGATTCGATGGGTTGCGGTAAACCCACTGCGAATACAGATTTGTGCCGTCTTTAGGAGAAGGTACAAATGCTATGGGGAAGCTAAATGTTTGCAGTAGTGAATTGGCCAGGGCCGGAATCATCGAGCCAGCGGCAGTGGAGTTATCATTATCAACCGCGCCCGCGGGACTGTTGTCATCGTAGGGGTCGGCAAGGTGCTCCCATATTCCTGCATTGCTGTAATTTACCGCTAGGTCGGAGGTGACGACTGTAAAAGGTGGTTGCCCATGGCCTGACATATTGGACTGGCCTATGCAGAGGATGATCATGCCCACCCCCCACTTGTTCTTGCCACGGCTGGAACCGATCACAGACCCTGCGTTGTCAAGAGCACGAGTTTCGATGTTGTACCATCCTCCCTGGGGAACAAGAAGGTTACCGGAGAACGTTCCTCCGCCTGGTGTGGTGTCGATTGTCGCCCAGTCTACCACCGCAGTGTTAGTACCATGCTGTAAGATACGCGCCTCAACATGGTTCCAGTCCATATTTGAATAAGTTCCGCTGATAGTAACACTCTTAGATGTTCTGCCGATGTCACGCTGGAATACCCGGTAATTGGTGAAATCGTTCACGGTGATCGTGGCCTGAGGAGTGCTTCCGCCCGTGGTCACCGTCGCCCGCATCACATATGGACTGCTGTTGTAGTTGGCACCTGCAAGGCTAAATTGCCCCGGGAGCGTTCCGTAACGATAGCCAACCCAGTAGTGTGAACCTGTAAGTTGCCCGCTCTGGTACCTGACTCCATTTTGATTCTTTAAAACAAATGCCAGCCAGTAATAGATATTCTGTGTTACCGGTAAATTAAGGCTATTTATGGATACCCAGCCATTAGCAACGTTGACCTCACCGGCATCAAGGAGCAGACCACCCGGTTTCTTGTTGTTATCGGAGTAGACTCCCATCCTTACCCTACCATTAGGTGTGGTATCGTTAAATAGGATTTCGAGCTTGGTCAATGTCCCCGTGCCAACATTATTCTGAAACCTCATGGCATCCAGAATATTGGAACTCTGATTCCAGGTGTTGTTCCCATTGTTGAGACCAAAGGTGGCGGTCGCGGCGGAACTCTCTCTGGGCATCGCCGTGGCAATCACCAACATAATCATGAGCAATACCAGTGCCAGACCGAGTTTATTCATTAATATTTTCCCCATAGTATTCTCTCCTTGATAAGCGAATTGCTACCGAGACGATAGCACTCCAACTAATTTATGTCAATATTAATCACCTCACATTGCTTATTTTTACCTACATTTTTATCATTTTAACCCTCATCATTTTTAATGGTTATCACCTAGTTGATTTGGGTGTTTTCACCATTAGCCTTTATCATTTACTTTCATATTTGTTTCATTGACATAAGTAGGCAACGATATTATGATTCTTTTATAAAAGGGTATTTGATAGATGTCCAGTATTAGATTAATAGGAGGAGTTACATGAAGAATAAGAATTACAGATTTGTTCGTATCATCGCTGTATTAGCCCTGATCATACTGATCCTGGCGTCATCAGGGTGTAGCCTTTCTGCATCTGGAGTTCAACGTGAGGCTTCCCTTGCTGCTGGGGAACATAATTGCCGTTTCTGGTGTATCGTTTCTAAGATCGCTCCTGCCCCAGTGATACAGGCGCAACTGGTAACAGACCCCAACTCAATAA
>Ga0187886_1000914_pt1 | contig 30136 bp, 26 predicted proteins | sample June2016WEW_20_1_FD_133001 | JGI IMG/M metagenome (GOLD analysis project Ga0187886, IMG submission 133001) | Peatland microbial communities from SPRUCE experiment site at the Marcell Experimental Forest, Minnesota, USA - June2016WEW_20_150 | ecosystem: Environmental > Terrestrial > Soil >...
GACGCGCGGCTGTCCGTTGAACTGCAACTTCTGCAGCGTGACGGCGTTTAACGGGGCCAAGTACCGGCAGCGTCCCATTGCGGACGTCGTGCGGGAATTCCAGACGATTCGTGAGAAACGCGTTTTAGTGGTTGACGACAACCTCGTCGGCACGAGCGCCGGGCACATCGCCCGCGCCAAGGAGATGTTCCGTGCTATGGCACAGGCGAAGCTGCGAAAGGAATGGATTGCGCAGGCCACCATTAACTTCGCTGATGACGAAGAGCTGCTGACGTTGGCCGCCAAGGCCGGGTGCAGAGGAGTCTACATCGGCTTTGAGTCGCCCTCGCCGGAAGGGCTTCTGGAGGTCGGCAAGAAATTCAACCTTCTGAAAGTCCGGGACTTCCGCGCCTCCGTACAGCGGATGCAACGGCACAACATTCTGGTAGTGGGTTCCTTTATCATGGGTTTGGATGTAGACAAAGCGGGCATTGGTAAGCGAATCGCCGAGGTAGCCGGTCAGTATGGTGTGGACAATCTCAACGTGCTGTTTTTGACTCCCCTGCCCGGCACACGCCTGTGGGACCAGATGAAATCGCAGGGCCGCATCGCCCTTGATACGTTTCCGGAAGACTGGAAATATTACACACTAACTTTCCCTGTAGCCCGGTATAAGCATTTGTCTCTGGATGGCATCATAAAAGAAATGGTTTCCTGCGACCGTGCCTTCTATTCCATGCCGCGCATTCTGCGCAGGGTGTGTGGCAACTTGTGGCGATGTCGCGGACCGCTGATTACTCTGGTGGGCAATTTCTCATACAGGAGCCATCTCCGGCTGAACTGTAAGGCATACGCGGATTTCAAGCATTACTCGGGCAACAGGCACAATTGATTTTTGTGGGATTTGATTAAATTTGCTAAAAATTGGGGTGGCTGGTATAATATAAAAAGAGCGGATTATAATTACAACCAATCGCTGGAGTAGATGCTTATCGCCCTTGCCGAGCTTTAATGTTAGGCGGAGATGATAGAAAAAAGGGAAATCTATGAAAAGAAAAGCAGGTTTGTGGATTGACCACAGGAAGGCGGTCATCGTGATTATTTCGGACAACGAACCGCACATAAAATTAGTAATATCAAAGGTTGAAAAACAGCCCGGACGTTCTGAAGGCGCACGTCCAAAGACCCAGTGCGGACAACGGCAGTTCGAGGCAGATGACAGCCGCCAGAGAGAGTTTACCGGTCATCTCAACGTTTACTACGATGCGGTCATAGCGTGTATTCGTGATGCGGAAGCTATACTGATATTTGGTCCTGGTGAGGCAAAGGGCGAGCTGAAACATCGTCTCGAGAAAAACAATCTCAGCGGACGTATAGCAGGTATCGAAACAGTTGACAAGATGACTGATTCCCAGATAATGTCGAAAGTTCGAAAGCACTTTTTGGAACAGAGTTTGCCCCAGTAATTCAAGAAAACAGGCGGAAGGCGAGTTAGTCGCCGGCAAAAAGAGCAAAAGGCGTGAAAGTGTTTCAGAAAGTGTCAGAAGAATAATAGAATATTTAAAGAAACGCGAATCCCTCATAGATTATGGCAATAGATGATACCATCCAGACCCTTACCAAGATTTATCAGTTAATAGACAAGGGGATTCCACACACACCCACAAATCCTGACGCGTTAGTTGAGTACTTAAACGATTTATATGGTGAATCCATCGAAGGTCTTGCCACCCAAGAACTATTCGCATACGACGACATCGGGGGCCCTACAATAACACTGGCTATCAGCGTCGATACTGAATTTGACATCGAAAAAGTTATGGAAAATATGCGAACGAGATTACACGCAACACAGCATGGTAAAGCGGATGCAATGGGAAAAACAGGCATAGTCTGGTCTTATGGACATTATGATTTTGGGTATGACGATGATTCAGGACTTCTACGAATATCACATAAATACGGCCATAAACGAGAAGATACAAGATCTGTATTAAGCATAATAAAGAAAATGATAGATTATGCCAAAGATTACTTAGAGGAAGTCAAGAAATCTGCAGAGGAAAACACCACTCCCCCAGAAACAGAATGACACGCATTTTCTGACTCCCCGCAGCAGGCAAAGGGGTTAGCCGAAGCGGAATCCGCAATTAGCGATTGACTTTAAGTTTCCAATCAACATTACGTTTAACCAATCCAGCGGTAAATAGCCATAGCGTCATTGTCCGCTTTTATGTCAGCGATTTGAAGGTCGCGACCTGAAAGGTACTGCACATCCACGCACTCAGGCCAGTCCTGGAGGCAGTGCGCTATAGCGCTATCGGGCCCGTAATATTCTCCCCCGCCCCGGCCATATCCCTTGCCGTCTCTTTCTTCCAATCCTTCTAAAATATCCGGACGCACTTCTCTTAACCGATTTAGAATCTGGTCATAAAGCCAATAGCAATTCGGCCTTTCCTGCAGGATTTGCCCCAAGACTTGGCGAAGCTCCTCAAATCTCGGCATTTTTTATTTCCGACAAAATATCTTAACTTACCAAGACCTCCTACCTGCCAAGTGCGAACAGACAGGCGGATTACCTTAGACTTTCAAACTAAAAACCCTGTGAAAACCCCTACCTTTCTAGAAATATCTATCTTTTATTTTCGTTCCAATAAACACAGCCAAAATCACAACAACCGCAGAAATAATTATCCAACCCATAGTGCTCATTAGAAGCATATTAAGCCTCCTTTCTTGTTTATAATCCAATTTATAATCAAAGTCGCAATCAAAACTCTACCACCAGATACACCTATTAATATCCCATGTAACACTTCTGGAAACACTTTTCTGCCTTCCAATTCCACTATAATATCAAAATCTTATTCGAAAGTATTGCAAATATGAGCTTTGCTACGCTCTTTTCCCAAAAGAGCTCTGATACACTCGGCCCAAAATCGTTTGTTTTAGGCAGAAATAGGTGTCTGCAAGCCCGCTTTCAAAGAAATATCATAAATAGGGTGAATAATCTCAAGAATTGTCTTGACTTGCGTTTATGGTGCTGCTAAACTTCCATCATCATCTTGTCATTCCGAGGCCCCTCCCCTTAAGAGAGGTAAGCGTTATCACTCGTGTTTCCCAACTTGCAGCTATTAGTTGCCCATAGTTTATCTATAGGAAGGAAAGTCTTGCTGCGCTTAACAAAGCAAGAAACAGGGATTGTTTATGAAAGTTTTTATGTTAGGGTGGGAATTTCCCCCCTTTATCAGTGGTGGGTTAGGCACTGCGTGCTACGGTCTTACCAAAGCGATGGACCAGCTTGGCATCAAGATTGACTTCGTTCTGCCGAGGACAGTTGAAAGCGAATATTCTACTCACGTAGAACTGCTAACGCCAGGCTCGACGCGGTCGAAGGCATATCTGAAATATAAGGGATTTAAAAATGTAAGATTCCTGGCAATCGACTCACCGCTTCGGCCTTATGAGACGGCCGGTGTCCACGGGCAGCATGCCGAGAAGATTTCGGCAGGAAAACAGCGAATCCTTGGCAGCGATGCCAGTTCAGCTGGTCGAATGGGCGATGGGATAGATTGTTCTGGTGATATCTGCACTATGGTACATCGTTATGCTGAGGCAGCTTGTAAACTGGCCCAGGGCGAGCAGTTTGATATTGTTCACGCCCACGACTGGATGACTTACCCTGCAGGAGTCGCGGTAGCAGCAATGAGCGGTCAGCCACTGGTAGTGCACGTGCATTCGACAGAATTTGACCGTAGCGGCGAGCACGTCAATCAGATAATTTACGATATTGAGCGAAAAGGGATGCACGCAGCGGACAAGGTTATAGCGGTAAGTTACCTGACACGAAACATTATCATCACAAGGTACGGCGTGGCGGAATATAAAGTTGAGGTTGTACATAATGCGGTTGAGCAGAACGATGAGGAGATTATCCTGTCCAATCAGACCGGCATAAAGAGAGGAGAGAAGATTGTGCTGTTCCTGGGGCGGATAACTATGCAGAAGGGACCTGAGTATTTCCTTCAAGCTGCAAAAAAGGTGCTCGAGTTTATGGACAATGTGAAATTTGTGATAGCCGGGGACGGCGATATGATGCATCAAATAATCGAAATGGCCGTAGGGCTTGGGATTGGGCATAAGGTATTGTTTGCGGGGTTTTTGTGCGAAGGTGATGTTAAAAAAGCCTTCGACATGGCTGACTTATACGTGATGCCTTCGGTTTCAGAACCTTTCGGAATTGCGGCTTTGGAGGCGTTAAACCACGACGTTCCGGTGTTGATAAGCAAGCAAAGCGGTGTTTCAGAGATATTGAGGAACGTTTTGAAGGTAGATTTCTGGGATATAAATGAAACTGCTAATAAGATGGTATCTGTTCTGAAAAATTCACCGCTCCAAATGACGCTCAGGGAGCACGGTGATTTGGAAGTGAGAAAGCTGCGGTGGCAGGGTGCGGCTGAAAAATGTGCAAAGATATATGAAGAGTTGACGGTAACTGTATAGTTACCGTGAGAAAGGATTCCACTATGGCTTCGGTATGCTTTTATTTTCAGGTCCATCAGCCGTATCGTTTGCGTCATTACACTATTTTTGACAGCAACGGGCTATACTTTGATGACCAGAAAAACGCATCAATCTGTAGAAAAGTCGCGAAGAAATGCTACTTGCCGGCGAATCGGCTTATGCTTGAACTTATAGATAAATATGAAGGCCGGTTCAAGATTGCATACAGTATAACTGGTGTTCTTCTGGAACAACTGGAGAGATACTGCCCTGAGGTCCTAAGCACATTTGAAGAGCTGGCAAAGACGGGGTGTGTGGAGTTTTTGGCAGAAACCTATTATCATAGCCTAAGCTTTTTGTATAGTCGAAACGAATTCTTTGAACAGGTTTACAAGCACATTGAGACAATAGAGCGGCTCTTTGGACAAAGGCCCAGAGTCTTTCGCAATACCGAGCTTATTTATAATAATGACCTGGCGACGACAATTGAGGAAATGGCAGAGTTTGACGGTATAATAGCCGAAGGGGCGGACCACATTCTTGGTTATAGAAGCCCGAACTTCATTTATCAGCCGCCAAATTGTAAAAATACCAGGCTACTGCTTAAAAACTACAAGCTAAGCGATGACATTGCTTTCAGGTTTTCTAACCATGACTGGTCAGAATGGCCTTTGAGGTCGGATAAATTTGCTAATTGGATAAACCAAATTAACGGCAATGGTTATGTGTGCAATCTCTTTATGGACTATGAGACTTTCGGTGAACACCAGTGGGACGATACGGGCGTTTTCGAGTTTATGCAGCATCTTCCCGAAGAAATTCTCAAATATCCAGATAATGACTTTAAAACACCAAGTGAAGCTCTGAAGGCTTATTCAGCGGTGGGCACCTTTGATGTTCCGCATACTATAAGCTGGGCAGATATGGAACGGGATTTGTCCGCCTGGCTTGGTAACAAGATGCAGCTGGGTGCGATTGGCAGCCTGTATAATCTGGAAGGCAAGATTAAGCAGTGTGAGGATGCTCGTCTTCTTGAAGATTGGCGAAAGTTGCAAACCTCGGATCATTTCTATTACATGTGCACCAAATGGTTTAACGACGGAGATGTGCACAAATACTTCAATCCCTATGATTCACCCTACGATTCATATATCAATTTCATGAATGTGCTGGATAACCTTAATTATCGGTGCTCAAACATTCTGGCACAACCCGAAGAAGTGGAGTCTTCGCGTACTGCTCATCAGGAGATGGCAGTAGTTTGAAGACGTGGATAAAGAAAGCTATTAATAATTTTTTCTATCTGAAAGGAAGCAGCTATGAACTCTATTGGAACAAAAAAGAAGGCAGTCAACAGCAAGAAAACACAGACTGTAGCATTTATGAAAGTTACACAGGACCCCAAGGCAAAGGCGATGACAATGGCCGAGATAGGGCAAAAGGCTATATCGCTGGGCATTCAGCCAGGCCAAATGAATAAAACTGAACTTATTCACTCTATCCAGAGAGCTGAGGGCAACACTTCTTGCTTTGGGACGTCAAATGGCCAGTGTTCTCATACTGACTGCTGCTTTATGGCGGACTGTCTGGAAGTTTAAAGTCGGCATAGGAGATGCACACCCTGGGATTCGTTATTAGAAAGGGTGGTTACGGAATTTCCCGATCTCATAAGCGCCTCCACACCCATATTTAATGAAGAGTTTGTATGATAAACGCAAACGCTACATGGATAGACGAGCACGTACCTGAGTTGAAAGGCAAGATTCTGGCTACCCTTTCTATGGAAGGTTGTATACCTGAGCTGGAAGGAGATGCCCGCGAAGCTAACGTCAAAGGCGGTTTGGGAATATATTTCGGCGATAAGCTCGAAGGTCTTAACGCGATAGGGATGGACAGAGCTTTTGGTTGTATGCCCCTTTATAGTAAGCGACTAGTCCAGTCAATCAGAGGTGGGAGGCAGCATATTGAATATAGAGATGTTTCTTATAAGGACCAGCCGATTGGGTATGCCATGGACAAAAGGGGAAAGCCCCTGCAATTCGATGTTTGGGGTTGGGATGAGAAGAACACCGCCCAGGAGCGGCAATACCATGTAGATGTATATAGCATAAGCCGCGGAGGGACACCCCTTCACGTCTTCTATTGCCCCGAGGTATTTGACATCCTTTACCCGAACTACAAGACGCATCCAGGTCACGGCGTGGAACATCGCTTCCTGCAGGATACTGTTTTTGGTGAATGCGTCTACGAGTTGTTCAAAAGCATGAGGATTGTGCCTGATATCCTACACCTCAACGAAGGCCATGTTGCCGATGGTGCCGCAATAGTAAAGGGTGACAAAGCCTTTGATAGGACAGCCGTAGCCTATACAAACCACACGGTTGTCTCAGCGGGCCTGGAGAAATTCTGCATCGGTGAACTTGTTGGCGGTGATGTCGCAAGAGTACGTTACGCGATGAGGTTCCCCGGGCACAGCTGGCAGAGATTATGGAGAAAATTTGTGGTAGTAAAGGACGGCCGGCTGTTAATAGACTTCTCCAGGGGCGCGATTGAAATATGTGATGCTGCAAATGGGGTAAGCACCGAGCATGCTGATATCACTCAGGCTCTGTTCCAGTGTCATGACAGAAAGATAGAGGCCATACTCAACGGCTCCGGTGACACATGGGTGATGGATGAACTGTTGGAAATGAAGCTCGAAGGCATCGAACCCAGCAAAGAAACCTTTCTGAGAATAAGCACAGAAGGCAAAGCATTGTCCTTAGCTGAAGTCAAAAAGAGAACGGCCGGCATGACCGACAAAAGCGGCCAAACCATCAGCAAAGAAGGCATTACCCTGAACCCTGACTTGCTGACCGTATGGATAGTAAGGAGAATGGTGAAATACAAGAGCCAGCTCCCTATTTTGAAAGACATTGTCCATATTATGTGTGCGGACAGGGATGACGAAGTTGACACCATCTGGGGCAGGATGAATGGCTTGGGCATGCAGGTTGTTGTAGGTGGGATCGCACCGGAAGGATCCAATGAAGAGGGATGGATAGAAGAGTTCGTTGGCTGGATGCAAAGGCCTGAGCTAAAGGGGAGGTTTGTTTATGTGCCGAATTCAGATACTATTCTTCTCAGGATGCAGGCCATCGGCGCCGACATATGCATCAACTGTCCACTGCCGGAGAAAGAGGCCTGTGGTACTTCGGACCAGCGTTCCGCAAGGAACGGGGGGATAAACATCGCCACAAAAAGTGGCGGCCCCCCCGATTACATTAGAGAAGGCAAAAACGGAATTCTGGTCGGCCCATATGAAAGCACTGAGGATTTTTACGGGAGAGCGCCACGGGACATTCTGGATAAGCTCAAAGAATTGTCTGAGATATACTACAACGAAGGCAAGAACGACCACTTATGGCTGGACATGAAGCTGGAATCATATCTGGCAAGTCCAAATGTGACTGCTATTGCAATGGAACAAAGGTATGCCACCAATATGTATGCACAAGCGCTCCATGTAAGGGAAGATGTCATCCGCAGCAGAGACCTAGGACCCAATAATATGCTGGATACTGAGGAGCATACAAACATTATGCTCAGACTACAAGAAGCGGCGAGTGGTTTCCTGTATCGTGACGTTGCACTTGAAGATAACGCTGCACTGAAGGGTTGGACTGTCATTGCCGGTTCGCCGTATTTCGACCAAAGACAGGGCAGCCAGCTTTACAACTGGGGAAGGGACACCATGGTGGCGCTTCCCGGCCTTTGCCTTGAAAGGGAAAGGTTTGATATGTTCAGGAATGTCATGAAGAACTATCTGAGGTTTGTCAAGCATGGCATCCTTCCCAACATTGTCGGCGATGGCTCCAGGCCCAGATATAACAGCATCGACTCGTCTTTATGGCTACTCTGGGCGATGGGCAAGTATCTTGACCGCACACACGATTACGCCTTTCTGGCTGCAATGGTTGACAGAAAATTCCCCCAGAACGAAACAGCCACCGTCCAGAATATACTGGAAGAAATCATAAATACATACCAGCACGGCATAGAGTTTGAGGACAGGTGGCAAGAGGATGGCAATGAGAAATCCCAGACAATAAGCATCCGCATGGACAGCGACTGCCTCATTTCAGCAGGCAATGAGAACACTCAGTTGACCTGGATGGATGCGAAACCCAAGGGTTGCGGACCGGTTACAAGCCGCCACGGTAAAGCAGTTGAAATAAACGCGCTTTGGTACAACGCCTTGAGGGTGATGGAAGATATACAAAAGCGCAGAGGCGGCGAAAGCGGAGAATATGCACAGCTGGCGGAGAAGGTGAAATCCGATTTCATGAAGTTCTGGAACCAGCAAGCCTGTTGCCTTTACGATACTATCGACGGGGATCCCGAACAGGGCAGGAAGATAAGGCCCAACCAGGTCTTTGCAGTGGCTTTTGGGTTGCTAGATTCCGACAAGAGCCGGGCTGTTATGAACAAGGCAAGGGAAGAATTGCTGACGCCTTTTGGCTTGCGCACGCTCTCGCTGCACGATATGGATTACTGCTCTGTTCACAACAACGAATACTCCTACCACCAGGGAACCATCTGGCCGTGGCTTATTGGCGGCTTCATTGAGGGCTGCATAGTTGCTTACGGTAGGGAAGAAACGCTTAGGATTCTGGATGGCATAGGTTACTTTACCACTCTTTCAGAAACGCTGGAAGAATTCAAATCCATACCTGAAATATTTGACGGCAACTGCCAGTCGGTTTACGCGCCGAGGAACAGAGAAGGATGTAAATCCCAAGCATGGAGCGTGGCAGAATCATTACGTGGGTTGTCATTACTACTTTCCCTACGCGATGATTCACAGGATGCAGAGCAAAAGGTTGTCAGCAGCAAGGTTATCTATGAGATGGTTGTGAGGGACTATCACGATGCTGAAAACCACATACCTGGCCTTTCAGCCGCTTCAGAGGAGCTGCCGTTCTTGGCAAAATTGGGGGTCGAATATGTCTATCTTCTCGGCTTGATGAAACATACCGGCTACCCTTTTGGTATAGTGGACCCGTTTGACATTGATGAGCGGGCCGGCAGTTTTGCGGATTTGGATAATTTCATGTTCGTTGCTCATTCGCTGGGATTAAAGGTCATTGTTGACTGGATGGCAAATCAGCATGTCTCCAAAAACAGCCCCCTATGCAAGGCCCATTCCGATTGGTTCCTATATACGGATGCTAAAGACGGAGATTATTTCATCGGCAAAGGCATGCTGTTATGCAGGGGCAGGGATATGCAGGGCAATGAGAAGAATCTTGCCTTGGTTTCAGCAACCGATGAAGTCCCTTTAAGGGGTTTCCCCCGACGTTGGAGCTCCCTTGCCCAGCCGGATCTTTCGCATCCCAAGGTCAGGAAACATGGGCTTGATATAGGCTATTTCTGGCTGGCTAAAGGACTGGACGGTTTCCGCATCGATGCTGCACTTTCCACGTTCCCTGACAAGATAAAGGAAAATTGGGGACTGGATGTCAAGGACAACCTGACACGCTTGTTCATAGAAAACGTGCGCAGTATTAAGCCGGATTGCTTCATTATGTTTGAGGGCTTTGAAAGGTTGGAAGAGCTCCTGCAGCTTGCTAATAACCAAAACTGCGCAGTATATAACTGGCAGCCAAGAAATCTAGCTACCGATGCCCTTAAAGACCTGGCCAAGCTCCCTATACTAATATCCTACTTAAAGGAGCTCGAACATACACAGCAGATTCGGGACAACCTGATAAACATAGGCCCGGAACACGACGCTTTTGATTTTGATGACCCATGGGCAAAACTCCGTTACGGGCACAGGTTATTGATGCATTTCATGTATGGCTTTATGCCAGGATACACGCTGGTCTTTAATGGTGATGTATTTGGCAGCCAACACCATTACAAGATAGACCCAGCTAAAACATCCCCTGCACCAAGGGTTGCCGATGCCGATAGCGGCAAAAGGGAAACAGCAAGAAAGCTCTTTGGCCTTCGTAAAGAGTATCCGCAATTAGTTGAAGGGGACTACAAGGTCTTAGAGAATGATGAGCACGATGTAATCTGTCTGGCCCGCTTTGGCGAGAGCGAGATTGTGCTCGGCGTGGTCAACCCCAATTTAGGTGCCAAAGAAGTGGTGTTTTCTCTTAATGACATCATAGACGGCCGGGTAAATCCATCAGATATCAAATATGCCTATTATGTACAGGATGTTGTCCTTCTTAGGAATGATGCAAAGGGCTGGATCGGCGAAATAAGGGACAACCTACCAGCAGAAAGGTTGCTCCGGGAAGGGTTATATGTGGGAATCGACCCAATGTCATGCCAAGTTATCAGGCTGCGCCTGAATGTGTGATCGAATACATTATGGATTATCAAGGCGGCTGTGTCCCTCCCGAAAATTCTGTACTTGTTTAAAATCAACTTTTAACCAAAAACAGCGTTATAATCCCTTGTCAACACAGGAGTTAAAATGCAAATATCAGACTGTCTATCCGAAGATAATATGTAGGCCATGCCTTGCGACAGGTTATACTGTTGCGATTGTTTAAAAAAAGGAATTAAAAACTATTTTTTGGGAGACATGACCATGGAAAAGAGATTAGCAAGGAAAGTAGATTTACTCAGACACCGCATCAGCTTCCATGCCACACATACAACCCAACTACAACCCAAGGATTAAATAGCGTGTAAAATCGCAAAAAAGGTATATCTGTAAGATTTGTAATATCAGAGACTTAAAAAATTATCAGAAAATGCAAACATTTTATATATCCGATGTTCCTTACCCCAAGAAATTCACCTTTCTTGAAAGCACGATAAGACTCATAAACTCATAGTTTGTGGGTCATGTGCTCATTAGAAGTTTTTACAGCCTTCGGGGAACTTCCATTACGTGAACACAATAGAACCAACTAAATGATTTTCATCATAACTTGCAAAAGAGTATTCCTAATCCTATTTAACACTAACTTTTTTAATTCACCACAAGAGTGGCTATTCTCTTTATTTCCTCAAATGGGGTAAACTTGTCAGATATGCTTAGTCTTGCTATACTACCCGCATGACCACCAAGGAAGAAAGTCAGTTTGTTGAATTATTGGTTCCTGTAAAAAAAGTTATCTTTCGTAAAGGCTTTTTTCGCTGGTCTGCTCGGCCAATACTTGCCAGTCCTCACAGCGTTGATGTCCTACCCCTCGAGCAACTCAGCAGTGATTTAACAAAGCAATTTCTCAAGGCCAGCGTAGTTAGAAATGCTTTTGGGCCAGCGGATGTCAGAATGCATCGTGATGAGAAAATCGCCAACGATGAGGCTTATCGTCTTATCATTAATCAAGATGGAATTGAAATTTTTGCTAAAGCAGATGCAGGTGCATACTATGGTTTACAGACGCTTCGTGACCTCGTTTCAATATATGAGAAAGTATTACCTACCTGCATCATAGAAGACAAACCTGACTTTCGCAGGCGAGGTATCTACCATGACTGCTCGCGGGGAAAAGTTCCGAACCTCAATACCCTGAAAGAGCTTGTGAAGTGGCTTGCGCATTGGAAAATTAACGAATTACAGCTTTATGTGGAAAACGTTTTTACCTTTAAACAACATCCGGATATTGGCAAAGGTTTTAGCCCTTTTACACCAGAGGAAATTCTCGCTCTGCAGGATTATTGTCGCCTGCACCATATACGATTAGTAGGTTCGCTGGCGAGCTTTGGTCATTTTGAAAAAATTTTATCTCTGCCACAATACAGTCACCTTGGTGAAATGCCGGGATTTCGCAATTTTCCAGGTGGTACAACCCTTTGTCCCATCGACACTGGTTCGATTAAGCTCATCAGCGAACTCTATAGCGAATTTGTCCCGCTCTTTGAAGCAGAGGACTTTAATGTTTGCTGTGATGAGAACTGGGAATTAGGTAAAGGGCGCAGTAAAAAACGAGCATTTCGTATCGGTGTCGGAGGCGTTTACCTGGAATTTATCCTGAAGATTCATCGTCTGTGCGAAAAATATGGAAAGCGAATGAACGCCTGGGCGGATATGGTGCTAAAATATCCCGATTTGCTAAGAAAGATACCTCGTGATATAGTTTTGCTTAACTGGGCGTATGAGCAGGACGGAGCAAATATCGCCAGGACCAGAGAAATTGCACAGTCGGGAACACCACTAATGGTTTGTCCGGGCACGAGCAGTTGGCTGACGCATGGTTCGAGGCTGTCTAATTCTATGGGAAATGTAAAGAATTTTGCAGCCCAAGGCCGCAGATATCACGCTGAAGGTTTGCTTAACACAGACTGGGGCGACCAGGGACATCGCAATTTCCTCGGAGCCAGTCTTCATAGTTTTGCACATGGAGCTGCCCATGCGTGGCACGGTAAAGCAGTTGATGAAACGAGATTTACGGAAAATTTCTGCTATCACGTCTTTGGCCAGAAAACTAACCGCTTGGCCGAAACACTAAAGTTATTGGGCGACACATATATTATATGCGGGAAACAATCTCGTAATGAATCTTTGTTGTATCACGCCCTTGTCGAGCCGCTCTTGTCCACTAAACCGCTCACTCGCAGCTCCATTGATATGATGAAGCCGGCTGGATTACAGCAGATTCTGGTTCAATTGTCTGATGCTAAGCTTTGGCCAGAACTTCCAAAATCAATTGGACTGTTTGAGAAATTAGCATTTCGAGAGTTAAAGTTAGCAACCCGAATGGATTATTTAGCCAGCAGACGGGCTCTTGCAGCAAAGGCGCTGCGGGCGGGCAAAGATGTTAAAAAGTCGGAATTAGTGCAATTGGGCGGTTCGGTTAAAGAAATGAGCGAAGAGTTCAAGAAGCTTTGGCTACTACGCAATAAAACTTCGCGATTACAAGATAACCTGAAACTATTCAAACAGATTGAACGAGAATCGTATCATTTAGCCGATAAGAAAAAGAGAGTATGACAGGAAATGAAATTACGAAACTGCAAAGAAAAACGCGGATGCGCGTGGCAGGATTAATGTCCGGCACATCAGCCGATGGTGTTGACGCTGCAATTATTGATATTGACAAGGACAAGATAAATGTTCTGACGTATGATACCTTCCCATATCCAGCGGCGGTTCGCCGAGGTATTTTCAAACTTGTCGAGTCGAAAGAAGCCGGGGCGGCGGATGTGAGTCATCTGAATTTTGTAATCGGCGAGGTGTTTGCGGAGGCGGTGCTGAAACTTTGCAGGAGCAGCGGGATTGATTTGAAGACGATTGACCTGATAGGGTCACACGGGCAGACGATTTATCACAATCCGAAGGGGCGGCGACTCTGGAAAAGGATGGTTCGCTGCACTTTACAGATTGGCGAGCCGGCGGTAATTGCCCAGCGGACGGGGATTACGACGGTGGCGGATTTTCGTCCAAGAGATATAGCGGCAGGCGGGCAGGGAGCACCTTTGGTGCCTTTCGCTGATTATGTCCTGTTTCGAGATAAAAAAAAGAATCGGGCAATTCAGAATATCGGGGGGATAGCGAATGTGACTTATCTGCCGGCGGGCTGCCGGAGGCAAGATATTATCGCATTCGATACCGGGCCAGGGAATATGGTAATCGACGGAATCGTTTCGCTGGCAACAAAGGACAGAGAGAAATTCGACCTCGGCGGCAAAATCGCGGAGCAAGGCGCGGTTGACAGGGAGCTGCTTAATAATATGCTGCGGCATCCGTTTTTCAGGATACGGCCCCCAAAATCGACCGGACGCGAGATGTTCGGAAAAATATATCGTGATATCCTGTACAGGCGGGCGACAAGGAAGGGGCTTTCCATTGAAGATATTGCAGCGACTGTTACTGCTTTTACCGCAGCGAGCATAGGTTTATCTTACAAGCAATTTCTGCCCGCGATGCCGGATGAACTTGTTTTGTGCGGCGGAGGGGCTAAAAACAATACGTTGATTAAGATGTTGCGGCAGGAAATAGATGGGGTTAAAATTCTTATCAGCGATGAACTGGGTATTAGTTGTGATGCAAAAGAGGCGATTTCATTTGCCATCCTGGCATACGCAACAATTAAAGGAATCGCCAACAATGTCCCCAGTGCAACCGGGGCAGATGCGCCATTAATCTTAGGAAAAATAACGCCTGCATAATGAGAAAGCATAGACCACTTCCAACCACCGAGAATAGTAATCGCAAAAGCGCAAACATAGACCATCTGTCAACGCAGAAGATAGTCGACCTTATTAATTCTGAAGACAGGCTTGTTGCACCTGCGGTTGGCAAAGAGCGGAAAAACATTGCCAAGGCAGTTGATATGATAGTTGAGCATCTCCAAAAAGGAGGCCGATTATTCTACGTTGGAGCTGGAACGAGCGGTCGGCTGGGCGTACTTGATGCGTCAGAATGCCCCCCGACTTTTGGTGTTCGGCCCTCTTTAGTGCAAGGGATTATCGCCGGCGGCCGACGTGCGCTGGTTAGAGCCATAGAAGGGGCTGAAGACCATGAAAATGATGGAGCAGAGGCAATAATAAAAAATGGGATTCAGGCAAAAGATGTAGTTGTTGGAATTGCCGCCTGCGGTATGACCCCGTATGTTCGAGGTGCACTGAAACGAGCATCAAAAATAAAAGCAGGTACAATCTTCATCACCTGTGCTAAGCAAACAATCCGGCATAAGCCTGCAGAGATAGTCATAAATCCGATCGTTGGCCCTGAGGTTATCACCGGTTCGACCCGTATGAAAGCAGGTACCGCCACGAAACTTGTTCTCAATACTCTCACTACTACTGTTATGATTAAAATAGGCAAAGTTTACGGAAACCTGATGGTCGATCTCAATGCAACAAATGAAAAATTACGGGACAGGTCTATAAGGATTGTTTCACAACTGACCGGTCTTTCACGAACAAGAGCCGGAAATTTACTTAACCAGGCAAAAAGAAAAGTTAAAGCTGCAATTGTGATGCACTTTCGTAAAGTAAATTTTAATCAAGCCCTTACAGTCCTTAATGAAAACAATCAATCATTGAGGAAAGCTATAAGGGAAACTAAATGATTCAATTCAGTTTGCCGCAAAATATCATAGCAGCTATAGGTCAAATTGATTTAATCGTGGTTGGTTTAGCAATCTTAATTCTTTTCATTATTTCCTACATCTTTGGGCGTGAAGAAAAGGATACAAACGACTTTTTTCTTGGCAGCAGAAAAGTTCCTTCGATTATTGCCTGTCTGTCTTTTGTTGCGACTGAAGTCAGCGCACTCACGGTCGTCGGTGTGCCGGCAACGGCCTTCAGTGAAAACTGGGAGTATCTGCAGTTTTTCATTGGCTCAGCAGCTGCACGCATTCTGGTGGCATTTCTGTTCATTCCCGTGTTTTACAGATATAATTGTACGAGTATATACGAATTTCTAAGACATCGTTTTGGTCCTGAGACTCAATACGCAGGTTCGATTTTCTTTTTTATTACACGCTTAATAGCATCGGGTGTCAGGTTATATGCCGCATGTTTGGGGATAGGGATTATTATGGGCTGGAGTTTAGCACAAACGATTCTGGCCTTTACGGTGGTAAGTATTATCTTCATTGCATTTGGTGGTATAAAGGCAGTGGTTTGGGCTGGTGCGTATCAGGCAATAGTCATCTTTTTAGCGGGTAGCGCACTATTAATTTATCTTTCGCTTCATATACAGGGTGGTTTATCCACTGCCTGGCAAACCGCAAGCCAGGCGGGACGACTTAGTGTTTTTAATTTCGAATTCGACCTTAATAATCCCACGACCTTTTGGGCCGGCAGCATCAACGCGTTTTTCGTCGGTTTAGCTGTTTTTGGTACCGACCAGGAAATGATGCAACGATTACTTACGGTTAGAACCAGAAAAACAAGCCAGAAAACCATTATTATGACTATTCTAACAGCACTTCCGATTTTGTGCATGTATTTGGGAATCGGCACCTTGCTCTATGTGTTCTATCAGCAGAATCCTGACATTATTCAACCAAGCAGGGCTAAAGAGGTTCTTTCGCACTTCGTGAAAAATTCTCTGCCGGTCGGATTGAAAGGATTGATGCTCTCTGCAATCATATTAGCCAGCATTGACTCACCCTTGAGTTCATTAGCTTCGTCTTTTGTAACGGATATTTACCGCCCCCTTATTAAAAAAGCTGCAGCAGAAAAACACTATTTGTTCATCTCGAGGATAGCTGTGGCAGCTTTCGGTGTTATCCTGGCAATTATTGCTTTTGCCTGTGAACCGGTAAAAAATGTACTCTGGTTTGCGTTCGAGATTTTTTCTCTGACCGGCGGAGCAACACTTGGTATTTTCCTGCTTGGAGTGTTAACAAAACGAAAGACTACCTTTGGTAACGTAATTGCGATGGTTGTTAGCACTTTAAGCATGACAATACTCTTACTAATGTCTCATAAAGGATACGTCAAATTGGCATGGAGTTGGTTGATAGTCGTCGGCGCAATACTTACACTAATCTTGAGCTATCTGTTCAGCTACATTAAGACGAAAGATCTATCGCAGAAGCCGCTATTTACGGAAAACAAGGATATATTTTAGGTAAAAATAATATAGTCCCCAGCGACTATTTATTTCAAGGTCAATACAGAGAGTTATTATCTATCTGCCAAGGACACGGAAAGCAAAAAAACTGCATATTCTTGAACAAAAAACGAATCGGGCAGTTTCTTTGGGTAGGTTGTTTGGGGATTAAAGATGGGGTGGGTCTGTACGGGTGTCGGTAGGCCACAAAGCCATAGGGAATATATGTATAAAGGCAAGAAGATTACAAGCTCTTGAGCAGCGAATGACAGAGGGATTTTCTATTAGCAGAGTGCTTCTGCCGAATCCACCCGTCATCAGTTTTTTCGAGAAGGTTAACAACTATTACAGCAAGCTCCTGCGCCGCCCTGTCCACTTCTTTCGATATAGGTCCGCCCACAGAAAGGTTTTTTGGCTGAATGCCAATGATTATAGTTTCACAGTCGCAGGATTGGCGAAGATAATCAATCATCACTTTCAAGGGTAGGCTGTGAGTACAAAATGAAGTGCCGCCAACTTTCTCGGAATTTATTATTGTAACTTGGCCCGGCGGGGCATTCATATCGGCTGAATCGATAATTATAAGATGAGATGGCTTGAATTTTTTTATTTCCCCGGTAAGATTTTCAGGGGCGGTTGAACCGATAAAAACCTTAATCAAGTGCAGCAACTTTTTTTTGCTGCTGATTTTTTTTATTTGCTGTGCGGCAAGGACACCGGCCGCATCATCGCTTCTAAGCTCTGAACCGATGCCAAGGACGGCGACTTTGCCGGCATTTTCAAGTTTTTGCTTCAGAACCGCTGCAAGATTCTTCACTGAAAACGACCTTTAATTGTTCACGGCTTAATTTGGCCAGTTCAAATTCCTTTGTGGATTCAAGAGCTTTTTTGGGGCAGGAGTCAACACATTGGCCGCAGGATATGCATCTGGCAAGATTAATTTCAGCCTGAAATTTCTTTTCGCCGATTTTTTTAATGACAATCGCATCCGATGGGCAGTCCTTCACGCACAGCATACAGCCTATGCACCTTTCGGGATAATATTTCAGTTTGCCCCTGAATTTATCCGGCATTTCAGTCTTTACAAAGGGGTATAAAGTAGTTGCAGGCTTTTTAAACAGGGACTGTAAAACCTGTATCATCATTTTGCCGGGTTTTATCATTGTTTGATAATTCCTTTTACTACAAGGTCAACAATAAGCTGGAAAAAAGCAACAGGAGCGACATATTTCCAGCAGAAATTAATCATCTGGTCGATTCGCAGCCTGGCGAATATTGTTCTAAGCAAAGACAACAATGCTACTATGAACAAAACCTTTACCAGATATAAAACGAACCCCGGCATAAAACTAAGGTTTAATCCAAACGGCAGAAAGACAGCTGCCAAAAGTGACGAACCAACCACAAGTTCTATGTCTATGGCTATCCTGAAGAAAGCCAGAAGTCTTCCACTATATTCGGTGAAGGTGCCGGCGACAATTTCAGTTTCAGCCTCAGGTATATCAAAGGGCACCTTTTCTAATTTGCCTAAAAGGGCTACCAGTGCAATCGCAAAGCCTGCGGAATTTAGTAATGATAACCAGAGATGTTTGCTGTAGAAGACGGTTATTTCACTAAGAGACCACGAATCAGCCAGCATTGCCGGGGCCAGTATGCTGAGAAACAGCGGAATTTCGTAGGCGAAGAACTGTGTCATCGCCCTGGTGGCGCCGATTCTGGAAAAGACGCTCCGCGAATACCAGCCCCCGAGAAAGATTGCAAGTGTGGGGATTGTCAGTAAGTAGATTACGACAATCAGGTCGCCGTAAAACGAAAACAACGCCTTCATCTGCCACAGCGGTATATAAAAAAAGGCGGTTATAATAGAGGTAACCGCAATAATCGGCATAAGCTTAAATATCCCCGCATCGGCCTCTTCCGGAATTATATTTTCCTTGGCTACCAATTTGACAAGGTCGGCAAACGGCTGATACCACGGCGGCCCGACTCTGTTCTGCAGCTTCGCACAGAACTTGCGGTCTACGTATTCCGCCGCCATGCCGAGCACCACAACAAATAAAAATCCCGGAAATATCAGAAGATTAAAAAACACATTTGCCATTATTTAGTTCTCCGGAACCCTGAGTCTTCTATTCAAGTCAGAAAAATCAATTCCACGCTTTCGGTACCAGTCTATGCCAGCGGAGCGCAGCGCGGGCCAGGTCATAATATTTTTACCGCTGTGATAATCGTCTTCGACGGACACCATCCTGTCTGTGCAGGAAAAGCATGGGTCTATCGCCGCTACTACGATTGGCATATCAGCAAGGTATCCGTCTTTGAGCATATGAGCGACAACCTGGACATTTGCCAGGGTAGGCGCTCTGACCTTTACACGCTCAGGTTTGTCTGTGCCGTTCGCTTTGACATAGTGGACGTCCTCACCTCTCGGTGCTTCATAACGGCTGAACGCTTCGCCGGCAGGGATTTTTCTGGGGGCCTTAACGGTCACTGGGCCGTCAGGCAGATTAGCGAGTAGCTGCCTAATCATCTTATACGATTCCATAAGTTCACCGAGCCGCACAACTGTCCTGCCGTAAACGTCGCAGTGCTTATCGGTGATTACCTTGAAGGTAAGCTCTCCGTAAGCTGCGTAAGGGTCGTCCCGCCGGGTGTCCCTGTCAACGCCCGATGCGCGGGCGGTCGGGCCTACAGCTCCCAGTTTAACAGCGTCATCATAAGAAAGCATTCCGACACCGGAAAGACGTTTTATAATAGTCGTTTCCTCTGTTGCAACCTGGATATAGTATTTTGTTCGCTCTTCAAGCGTGTCCACTGCCTTTAGAACCTGGGGTATCTGTTCGGCTGTAATATCGCGTCTGACCCCGCCGATGGTATTCATACCGTAATTGACGCGGTTGCCGGTCAGCATCGCAAGAACGTCCATCACGACTTCACGGTCTCGCCAAGTGTACATCAGCAGGGTATCGAAACCTATTTCGTGGCCTGCGACACCGAGCCACAACAGATGACTGTGGATTCTTTCCAGTTCAGCAATCAGAGTACGAATATAAATCGCCCGCTTTGGGACTTCCAAAGCGGCTATTTCCTCGACTGCCTGAACGAAACAAGTGGCATGTGAATGCGAACATATCCCGCAGACTCGTTCGATAAGATAAACATCCCGGATATATGTTTGTGCTTCACAGGCCTTTTCTATGCCGCGGTGATTGTAACCCAATCTTACGGTCATACCCGCAATTTTTTCGCCGTGCATCGTTAGAAGAAAACTCTCCGGCTCTTTCAACGCTGGATGTTGCGGGCCTACGGGGACTTTAAAATCATATCTACCCATTTTTGTTCGCCTCCTTTTTGTCGAGCATTTCGACATTCCAGTCTTTGCGGAGGGGGAACTGATTCGCCGGCCAGCCATCAGGCAGAGGATACCTGTTGCCCTGCGGCAAACCTTCAACCTGTGCGCCGAGTAAATCGACAAGTTCTCTTTCGTAAGCATCGGCCGAGGGAAAATACTCAGTGACTGTTTTAATGACCGGCTTATCCTTAGGTGCACTGGTGTGCAAATTCAGCACTATGCCGCTTTCGCGTGCCAGATGATAAATAAAGCCAAGCGTTGCGCCTTCATCAAGACCGGTTATAGTAGTGAGAATCGAGAAATTTAATTGTTTTACTGCATAATCGAATGTTTCAGGAAAACTTGCCAATGGTATCTCGGCAAATATCCGTCTTGGTCTTTTGACAGTTATTTTATCGCTCAAATAACCAAATTTTTGGATTAACTGCAGCTTAATATTGCCTTCTTCGGACATATTATGAATCCTTTGCTTTCACAGTTTCTTGAGGAGCCGTATTTTCTTCCTTCAGACTTCCGAGCAGTTTTACGACGCCGTCGATAATTGCTTTTGGGCTTGCCGGGCAGCCAGGAATATAAACTGAAACAGGTATTGCGGAATCAATGCCGCCGCCTACATTGTAGCATTTTCTGAAAACGCCGCCTGAACAGGCACAGGTGCCAACCGCCACTACAAACTTTGGCTCAGCCATTTGCTCGTAAATTCTTATCAGCCTGTCCTTAGTCTGGCGGGTAACCGGGCCTGAGCAAACGAGGACGTCTGCGTGGCGGGGCGTGCCTTTCAACAATATGCCAAAACGCTCCACATCGTAGCAGGGGGTCAGCGAAGCGATAACTTCAATATCGCAGGCATTGCAGGCGCCGGTATTGAAATGGAGTATCCAGGGAGATTTGATTCTTGCCCAGTTTATAATCTTACTCAGTAAAGCCATTTTCGGCTTATCTCCTGTACAAAACTAATAACCCGATTATTGCCCCCAGGATATAAATAAGAGCGATCGATAACGCCGGGGCTTTCACTGCCGGCACTGTTGCAATCATAAGAGCGACCACGTGCAATATGGTAAAATAGAACGCAAACGGGAAAAACTGACTGTAGTCAACTTCAATCATCTGGTCCGGAATGTTTTCACCACAGGCATAGGATTTGGCCTGACCTTTCGGGCGGTCTTTTTCCTGGAAAGCAAGTTTAGACAACGCGTACGAGAGATACAAAGTCAGAAGCAGCGCTATTATAAACGCTATCGGTGGTGAAAGTATTAAAACATTCATAATCAGTATTAACCCTTAATATTTCTAAGCAATTTACCGTTAACAGACTTATTATGTCTGAATACGCACAAAATAACCCCGACCGCCACCGCAATAATCACGACCTCGATGACTATAAGGGTTATTGCCAGTGCCTGCGCCAGAGCGACTCGGCCGGTAACGTATCCTGTGAGTATTATAAAAAGCGTTACGGCCTTAGTAAGAAGCTCTAATCCTATCATTGCCCTTATTAGATTAGCTGTGGCAATCAGACAATAGAGTCCTGCGATAAAAACCAGAATAATCCCTATACTGAAGACGCAGAACACCTGCGACATATCACTAATCATTCTTCCGCTCCTTAAATAATATTGCCACTCCGAAAGCTCCGGCCAGCAAAATTACTATCTGACCCAGCAAATCCAGATGTCGCAGGTTCCACAGTATTATACGCACGTCATTTTCCACGGGTTCCGCCGGTAAATTAAAATTCGTCGGCAGGGCAAATTGGCTCAAGGCAATGGCCGCCGCAACGATAATTATAGGCAGCAGCCAGTACTTATGGAAATGCTCCTTTTGCCTGATATCACGGTCCTGGGCTGTAATACGCGGCATCAGGCTTATAATGCTGATAAATATCGCTGATATAAGACCTGCGCAAATAGACAACTCAAACACCGCCGCCAGCGGTGAGGAAAGTTTAAACATTATTATGGTCAGGACGGCACTGGTAATCCCAAGCCCAATAGCCGAGCGGGGCAATCTCGGGGTCATTACCGTCCAGATAGCCGATACTACCAGCACTACGAGAAGAATTGTATTTATTATATCCATATCAGCACTTTAAAATTATTTAAAAAAGCTGCTTACAGGCACCATAAAGCTGTTAAAAAGAAGCGGGAAAAGTACGCCTATGCCTATAATTATAGATGCAAGCACAACGGCCGGCAAAACTATCCATATCCCGGCTTCTTTTATGTTTTTCAATTCATCCGGCAGGATGCCGAAGAACACTTTCCGCTGTATTGCAAGCAAATACGCCAGCGTGATAACACCGACTACTATTGCGACAGAGGCATAAGCATGGTGGCCAGTCTGCCAGAGAGCTATTATGATTATCAGCTTGCTCCAGAAGCCGGCAGCCGGCGGGATGCCTGCAGCGGAAAACGTAGCGATTAAAGAAGTAGCATTGCTGAAAGGCATTTTCGCCCCTAAGCCGCCCATCTTGTTCATATCAGTAGAGCCAATCTGCTGCTCAACAGCCGCGGAGTTAACAAATAAAAGGGACTTAAAAATGGAATGGTTAAATAAATGAAACACCGCACCGGCTATCCCGAGCGGGGTCCCGCAGCCAAGCCCCAATATTATATAGCCGATCTGGCTGATACTTGAATAAGCCAGCACCTTTTTGAAATCATCCTGCCACAGGGCGGCCAGAGCGCCGACCAATATCGAAATAATACCCACAATAAGAAGGATACTGTTTATTGTGCTGGCTGGCCCGAATACGTCTGTTACTAATCTCAACAATACGTATATGCCGGCAACCTTAGTTATTATTCCCGCCAGAAGGACGGAAACCGCTGCGGGGGCCGCGGAATACGCCGCCGGCAGCCAGCCGTGAAATGGCACAAGTCCTCCCTTTATAAATAACCCACAGATAAATAGACCGATGGCTGAAATAACAATAATATTGTTGTTATTCTTGACCGCTTCGCTGACGGAGGCAAAGGATGTATCGCCGGAATATAGCAGCAGTGCGGCGATGGCTCCGAGCATCAGTACGGTTGCCAGCGCCGAAAGAACTATATATTTGAATGCCCCTTCGAGAGCCTTTATATCCCGCTGAGAGGCTATGAGGATAAAAGCGGAGACGGCGGTAATTTCAAGAAAGATATAAAGCGAAAAAATATCGGTGAGCAGCACCGTGCCGTTCATTCCAATCATAGATACAAGCACCAGGTTTATAAAATTCAGTCGTTGTCTCGGCTCAGAAACCATCTGCCAGGCCACAAGGACAGCGGTAAATACTACTATTCCAATTGAAAGAAGCAGTACGAGCGTTAGATTATCTGTGTAAAACTTCAATTTGAGGAAACTTCCACAGAAATCCGGCCCGCTCCAGAAATTTTCAGGTCGAAACAAAACAACAATTGTCTGGGCGACAGACAGGAACAAAACGTACAATAATCCTGCTGTCTGCATTTTAATTTTGATGGGCAGATTCAAAATTATTATGCCAAGCAGCGGCAGTAACAAAAATAATGAAAGCATATCACTTTAAACCTTTAGAAAGCCGTTAAGCATCATAATCAGTACAACTAAACCTCCGAGCAACGACCAGATAATGTAGAGAGAGTAGTTGCCGGTGTGCAGTCTTTTGATACCGGAAGATGTTGTGTAAGCCAGCCAGACAGAAGCGCCGTCGTAGAGCCAGTCAACAGCCCTGTCGAGGAAAAAGAGAATATTAGAAGCTATATTAACAATCTTCAAACCGATGTCGTAAGGGTCGAAATATCTTTTTTCCGCTCTGTCGTAAATGCCGCTTAAAACGGGGGCGTGATGAATATGGTCTGCGGCCTTAACGCCCCCGCCGTTTATTTTGGCGCCGATAATATGGTGTATTAACGCTCCAACAAGAACAATGGCGGTGAGAGTAATCAGCAATGTGTTTGCGCCGTGTTCGGCAAAACTTTGCCCTTCAAGCACGGGCTCAAGGAAGAAGCTGACCGCGAAACGATTGTATAATCCGAACAAAACGCAAATGGCAGCGATAACTATCATCGGTATAAGCATCAGTAGTGTTGATTCTTTGGCGTTTTCATTTTCCTGACTTCTTTTGCCGAGATATACGGAGTGCCCGAGTTTTAAAAACGAGGCAGCGGTAAGGAACGAGCCAAGCAAAGCAGCAATGTAGAATATCGGATGTCTTTCCATGGCGGCGCCATAGACCATTTCCTTTGAGAAAAAGCCATTGAAGGGAGGCACGCCGCTGATGGACGCCGCTGTAATTAAAAAACAAACGGCAGTTACCGGCATTTTCGACCATAATCCGCCGAGTTTATTGAGGTTAGTGGTGCCGGTCTGCTTTTCAACCGAACCTGCGGTAAGGAACAAACAGTTTTTATACAACGCATTGTTAATCATATGGAACAGGCCGCCGATAATTCCTGCCGGCAGGCAGGTGCCGATGCCGAGAATCATATATCCGACTTGGCTGATAGCGTGATATGAAAGCAGTTTCTTATAATCTTTCTGAATCAATGCCATCATAACCGCCAGCACAATTGTAATTGCTCCAATTATCATAAGCAGGACGCTCAGCCGGGAATCTGCGGGAAGTTTGAACATATCGAGAGTAATTCTGGTTAGCAGATAAATACCGAGCAATTTTTCCAGGCTGCCTGGCAGAATCGCCATGAAAGGCAGGGGTGCATCAATCGCGGCGTCCGGAATCCAGGTATGAAACGGCATCGAGCCGCCTTTTGCAATCGCGCCAATCATCATTAGTATAAAAGCTGTGCAGCCGAGTGTGTTTAGAGGAACAGAAATTTTGGAAATTGTCTGTATGCCGGTCAGGTACCAGACGATTCCAATGCCAATCATCATACATAGGTCTGAAACGCCGACAATGATAAGCATCTTTGTCGCCGTTTTGAAAGCCCCTTTGCCGCCGATGGCGATAAATCCGAACAATACTGCCAGCAGGCCTTCCCAGAAGAAAAGCAGCAGGACGAGATTGTCGGCCAAAACGGCGCCGTTTGCCATCGCAATGGTTATCAGGAAATATGCATAGAACTGATTGGGGTAATTTTTGCCCTGCATAAATGAGCAGCAGTAAAGCATAACGAGGAAAGACAAGCCCGTTATTGATAGAAGTATAAATGAGCTGAAAGGATAGAGACGGAAAATAAATTCCATTCCAAAACCCGCCCACGGAAGAGAATATGTCAATTGCTGTTTAAACAGGCCTATTGCGATAATAAGAATCGAGCCAGTCGCCAGCAGCGAAATAATTTCGCGCAGCCGCCTCATTACCGGTATTAAAATCGCGGCAAGCAGCGGTATAATTACAGGCAGTAACAGTATTTTCGCGCTCATCTGCATAGCCCCGGCAATTGTAGCATGGTTAGTTGTAAAAACTGGGAGGGGTAATAAATCAAAATGCCGCCCGCCAGCGATAGTGCCGCCAAAAGGGCAACGCTGATTAACATTACAGCCGACCCTTCCTTAACTGGTTGGGCTTTTGCCTGACCCATAAATACGAGGTTGAAAACTCTCAGCAGATATAAAATTGTCATAATAGCGCCTGCCAGGAATATAAATGAAATCCACAATTGGTTGTTCTGAACCGCCGCCGTTATGACCATATATTTGCTGAAAAAGCCACCGAACGGCGGTATTCCCATTACGGAAAATGAACAAAGCAGGAAAGACATCGCCGTAATCGGCATCGTTTTAATCAGGCCGCCCATCCGCATTATGTCTTTGGTTTTAGTGTTTTGTTCGACTACGCCGGCGCAGAGAAATAATCCGCCCTTTGCCAGGCCGTGCATCAGAACATACAGCATGGCTCCCACTACGCCTATTTCGTTTCCGACAGACAATCCCAGAAAGATAAATCCTATTTGGCTCACCGTGCTGTATGCGATAATCCGTTTTAGGTCTGTTTCGAGCATTGCCGCCCCCGCTGAAACCAGCGCGCTGACGCCTGCGATTACAGGTACGACGGTGTGCCAGTATTCGTCGACGGCAAAACCCGTGGCGATAAATAATCTTGCAAAAACATACACTCCGATTTTCACAAGCAGCGCCGCGTGAAGCAGGGCCGTAACAGGCGATGGTGCAACACCGGCGTCAGGTAGCCAGGTATGCAGCGGCAAAGTCGCGGATTTGGAAAGTATGCCGGCAAGGATTAGTAAAACGATTATACTGGGTATATGAATGTTTTTTAATGATGATAATTCGAACGAGCCGTTCTGCTGATAAATACTGATAAACCCGATAAGCATCAACACCGAACCGAGCATCGTTACCAGAAATGCTTTGTCGGCTCGCAGAACGTGCTGCTTCTCGCGGAAAAACCCGATTAACCGCCAGCTTGTTATAGCTGTAATTTCCCAGAACAGATACAGGAATATAAGGTTGTTTGAGAAAACCAGCCCCATCATCCCGCCGAAGAACAGCACGACCATCAGGTAATATTCGTTCTGGTTTTCGTAATGGCTGATATAGCCGAAAGAATAAAAAACGATTATCGCGCTTATCGTCGCCGAGACCATAGCCATAAATACCGCCAGCCCGTCAGCGTAAAAATTCAGGTTGAATACGTTGCCGAAGGGTATGTATGCAGTTATTGTCTGGCCGCTGAAAACCGCCGGTATAAGCGTAATCGTTAATACAAGGGATGCAATTACAAAACCCAGCGCACAAAGGTTTCTTAGCTTGGCTGACAGCCAGCCTATCAAAGGCAGAATAAATGCCCCTATAGTTGGAAGAAAGATAATCAGAAGTAGTATCAATTGTTTTCCCATTTGGGGAAAATAACACAAGCTCCTATTTCTGTCAAGCTCCAGATTTTAAAAGGTCTAATCATCGGCCTTAATTCTCATGTCGTAAAATGAACGAAGCACGAAAATTGCGCTGACGATAAAGAAAACAGCCGCCGCAACGGATTTCTAATCCGTCACAGTGTTTTGTAAGTATTTGTCAATAAACGATTAATAACTGTTAATAAAAGACTTATGATGCTGACCGAAGCACAACCGAAGCCCAACACAGTAGCGACCTTCGGTGGTCCGCCATAACTAACTGGGCTCAGAAGCTGCCGATACAAGTTGTGCAACAACTGGCCGGGCACGCCGACGTCTCAACAACTCAGAAGTATTATCTGGCTGTCCGCCCAGAAGATATTGCTTCAGCTGGCAGAATTCTGAAGAGTATTTCGATGGCACAAGGGAATGACTGACACCAAAACTGACACCAATCCTCATTTAAAGCTCAATTTAAAAGGTGCCCGAAAAACCAGGTATTGACAACTCCATATGGGAGCTGTTATGCTGAAAGTAGTTAGAGTTATCTAACGGGCTCGTAGCTCAGCGGTAGAGCAGTGGACTCATAATCCATTGGTCCAAGGTTCGAATCCTTGCGGGCCCAGTTTAGTTGTTGGTCGCTGGTCGTTAGTTGATAGGAAATGGAATCGTTTATAAATCCACGATAATTATTAATAACCCCTCTGAACTAGCGATTATCAGCCAGCGACAAGCGACTATTTTGGGCGATTAGCTCAGCTGGTAGAGCAGCTGACTCTTAATCAGCGGGTCACAGGTTCGATTCCTGTATCGCCCATTCAAAACCGCATTTTCGCTATCGTTAGGGGGGTGTCTGCCTGCCATTATCCGTCGCGGAATCCGGCTGCTTATTTTTTATAGCCAGGAAAATTTAAGATGACGCAAAAAATCTGGATGCAAATGCAATATTATCAGGTCTTGAAGCGTCTATATTGGGAAAATGAACAGATTATTATTTTAAGGCACTGATTGCAGAAAGGACGGATAATATGAAAATCAATTGCATTAAAAAGGCGGCAATGTTTTTGGTTGTGCTGACTCTTGGTTGTGCTGTAGTTTTTGCAGAGCCTGTTCCATCCCCGGATTCCAATTCGCCTGTGTGCAAGGATAAAAGGCCGGATGCGAACCAGCATGCTCATTGGTTTATGCAGGAACTTAGCGAGAAACTGAACCTCACGGACGCACAGAAGACCGCTATTAAGCCGATTCTTGCCAACGATGCTAATGAAATAAAAGCCGTTCGCCAGGATAGCTCGCTTTCAGAAGAGCAAAAAATAGCGAAGATAAAAGAAATTCGGGAGAATGGCAGGAAACAGATAAATGCAATTCTGACGCCAGAGCAGCAGAAAGAATTTGCCGAAATCAAGAGCGAGGCGCGTCACAGAATGCGTGAGCATGCCGGGGACAGACTGGAGGTGCTCGCCGAAAAACTGAATCTCACAGATGCACAGAAGACTGCCATTAAGCCGATTTTCACTAATGACGCCAATGAAATAAAGGCTGTTCGCCAGGATAGCTCGCTTTCAGAAGAGCAAAAAATAGCGAAGATAGAAGAAATTCGAGAGAATGGCAGGAAACAGATAGATGCAATTCTGACGCCAGAGCAGCAGAAAGAATTTGCTGAAATCAGGAGCGAGGCACGTCACAGAATGCGTGAGCATGCCGGGGACAGACTGGAGATGCTTACCAAGAAACTGAATCTCACAGATGCACAAGCGGCCGCCATCAAGCCGATTTTTGCGGCCGAGGCCAATGATATTAAAGCAGTATGGCAGGACAATTCTCTTTCCAAGGAACAAAAGCAAGGTAAGATGTTTGACATTCGGAAAGCTGCAAACGAAAAGATAAACACGATACTGACACCTGAACAGCAGGCCAAATGGGCCGAGTTAAAAGAGCATGCAAGGTGGATGCATCATAAAGGAATGCACCCAGAACACAAGCCATTTGGGCAGCCTCCGCAGGCGGAGCAAAAACCTGCTGACAGCAATTCCTAAATTGTCCGCTGAATACGGAGTAAAAAGACAGGGGTCGAAAGACTCCTGTCTTTTTATTAGCGTTGAAGACCCGGGTCACAGGTTCGATTCCTGTATCGCCCATTCAGAAACACATTCTCGACCTCGTTATCGCAGATTCTCTGTCCACCGTTGTCCATAGAGAGATTGGGGAAATTTCGCTTGACAAAGGGCTGATGGTTAACTATTTAGAAGGTTTTTAGTATTATTTAGTGGTTTTGAAGATTATGTGGAGCGATTGAAAATGCTGCCAGCAAAAAAGACAAGTAAATGCAGGACACGCACCCGCAGAAGCCATCATCGGCTAAGGGCCGTAAATTATTCGGTCTGTCCGAAGTGTGACCATGCCAAGCTGCCGCACGCGGCATGCGCAAATTGTGGTTACGTCAATTCGAAGATAACGTTGAAGGTCAGCAAGGAAGAGGAAAAGGCGTAAAAGATGCGAATCGCAATTGACGCAATGGGCGGCGACAATGCACCGGACGCAATTATCTCCGGGGCGGTAGAATCCATTGAACTGTTAGGCGAGGATGATGAGCTGATACTTGTCGGCCCGAAGGAGATAATAGAGCCGAGATTACCTTCGAGGTCGCGTAAATGCGCTGTAACTGTAGTTGACGCACCGGAAGTTATTACTATGGACGAGGCGCCGATAGAGAGCCTGCGAAAAAAGCGCAATAGCTCCATCTCGGTTATGGCCAAAATGGCTAAAGAAGGCCAGGCGGATGCAGTCATTTCGGCAGGCAATACGGGGGCCTGCGTCGTGGCATTCCAGATGGGAATGAGAAATCTTCACGGCGTTAACCGGCCCGGGATAGCGGTGGTTTTTCCAACCTTCGAAGGGCCTGTAACGATATGCGATGTGGGGGCGAACATTGCCTGTAAGCCGATAAATCTTTATCAATACGGGGTTATGGCCAAGATGTATTCAAAGCACGTGCTGGGGATTGAA
>Ga0187886_1000915_pt1 | contig 30133 bp, 23 predicted proteins | sample June2016WEW_20_1_FD_133001 | JGI IMG/M metagenome (GOLD analysis project Ga0187886, IMG submission 133001) | Peatland microbial communities from SPRUCE experiment site at the Marcell Experimental Forest, Minnesota, USA - June2016WEW_20_150 | ecosystem: Environmental > Terrestrial > Soil >...
AGCAGCGCCAGCAACGTGCCCATATGGAGGACGACGGTGAACGCCACCGAATCGATGAACTGATCCTTCCACCCGAACAGCCACGGAACCAGGATCAGATGCCCGGAGCTCGAGATGGGCAGGAACTCCGTGAGGCCCTGGACCAGGCCCATGACGAGTGCCTGGATGGAAAGATCCATGGGACGCTGCCTCCTCGATGCGGACTCACGGAACGCCGAGCCCGAGCCGGCGGCCTCGCAACCACCGGCTCGGAACTCAGGGCGACTCGGTTAGCGAATGAAGAGCGGAGCCATGACCAGGGTGATGGTGGCCAGCAGCTTCACGAGAACGTGGAGCGACGGGCCGGCGGTGTCCTTGAAGGGATCGCCGACGGTGTCACCCACGACTGCGGCGGCATGGGTCGGCGTCTTCTTGCCGATGACCTTGCCGTCCGCGTCGAGCAGGTGGCCCGCCTCGATGTACTTCTTGGCGTTGTCCCACGCACCGCCGCCGTTGTTGAGGACGGTGGCGAGCAGGACGCCGGCGATGGTGCCGACCATCAGGAGACCGGCCACGGCCTGGTAGCCGAGCAGGAGGCCCACGATGATCGGAGTGGCCACGGCGACGATGCCGGGCAGCATCATCTCGCGAAGGGCTGCGCGGGTCGTGATGTCGACGACACGGGCGTAGTCGGGCCGAGTCTTGTACTCCATGATCCCGGGCATTTCTCTGAACTGGCGGCGCACCTCGACGATGATCGCCTGAGCCGTGGTGCCCACCGCGCGGATGGCCAGTGCGCTGAACAGGTACACGAGCATCGCCGCAATGAGAGCGGCGACGAAGACGTTGACGTCGGCCAGGTCGACTGCGGCCATCTTCGGCTCGCCGCGGTTGAACAGGATCAGGTTCACCTTGCTGATGTAGGCCGAGAAGAGGAGGAAGGCGGCCAGCGAAGCAGACGCGATGGCGTAGCCCTTGGTCAGCGCCTTGGTGGTGTTGCCGACCGCGTCGAGGCGGTCGGTGATCTCGCGGGCACCCTTCTCGGCACGGCTGAACTCGGCGATGCCGCCGGCGTTGTCGGTGATCGGGCCGAAGGTGTCCATGGCGAGGACATATGCCGTGGTCATCAGCATTCCCATCGTCGCGACGGCGGTGCCGAAGATGCCACCCGCGGCCCCAAGGCCGGAGTGCGCGCCGAGCCAGTGGCTGGCGAGAAGGGCGAGGCCGATCACGATGGCGGTCACCGCGGTCGTCTCGAAGCCTACGGAAATGCCGGCGATGATGTTGGTAGCCGGGCCGGTCTTCGAGGCCTCGGCGATCTCCTTTACCGGACGGAAGGTGCCGGCGGTGTAGTACTGGGTGATATAGACGAAGGCGATGCTGGTGGCGAGGCCCACGCAGCCTGCGCCGAAGAAGTAGACCCAGGTGGGGATGCCGTTGTCGCCGGTCCCGCCGTTGGTGTTCATCATCACACTGGTGACGAACGCGAGCGAGGCGGCGCTCAGGAGCGTGGTGACCCAGTAGCCGCGGTTGAGGATGTTCATCGGGTTCTCGGTCTCCTTGCCGCGGATGAAGAACATCGCGACGATGGTGGAGACGAGACCGAAGGCTCGGACGACGAGCGGGAAGAAGATCCAGGCCGTGGGGTTCGGCCAGTTGTTGGTAACCGCGAGAGCGTAGACGCCGACCCCGAGGATCATGGCGCCGATGTTCTCGGCGGCAGTGGACTCGAAGAGGTCGGCACCACGGCCGGCACAGTCGCCCACGTTGTCGCCAACCAGGTCCGCGATGACAGCCGCGTTGCGCGGGTCGTCTTCCGGAATGCCGGCCTCTACTTTGCCGACAAGGTCGGAGCCCACGTCCGCGGCCTTGGTGTAGATCCCGCCGCCAAGCTGGGCGAAGAGGGCCACGAAGCTGGCGCCGAAGCCGTAGCCGACGATGAGGAACGGGGCGTCATGAGTGCTCTGGCCACCGCCCAGGCCGCCGTAGAGGCTGAAGATGCCCCAGACGCCGAGGAGCGAGAGGGCGACGACGAGGAAGCCCGAGACCGCGCCGCCCCGCATGGCGACCTGGACCGCCTCGACGAGGCTGCGGCGAGCGGCAGAGGCTACGCGCACGTTCGCCTTGACGCTGACGAGCATGCCGATGATGCCGCAGGCCATCGAGCAGGCCGCGCCAACGAGGAAGGCGAAGCCGGTGCGCCAGCCGAGGTTGATGCCATAAGTCCCGGTGTCGGCGACCTTCTGAGTCTCGAAGACCGTGATCACGATTCCGATGACGACGGCCGCGACAAGGGCAAGCCCGCCGATCGTGAGGTACTGGCGCTTGATGAATGCGACCGCGCCCTCGTTGATCGTCGAGGAGACGTCCATCATCTCCTTGGTCCCGGTGTCGCGGGACAGGACGTCACGGGCGAGGAAGATCGCGAACGCTACCGCGAGCAGTCCCGCGACCGGGACGAACCACTGGAGCAGGGTTGGATCCATGGGGGGCGAGCGACTCCTTCTCTCTGGACGCGGGACTAGCGCGGTGGGACGGGCGCGCTACCGGGGGGCATGGCCCGGATTCGATAACGACATGCATACTCGGGCCGGGCGGAGTGTATCAACGGCCCGAAGTGGGGGTCAATCTGCGGAAGGTCCCGCGAGTATGCACTCAGGACACCCGAAGCGAGGCGATTGGCACCGGCCGCCTGGGACGTTTGGCACCCGCCCGCGCGCCGTCTAGGGCAGCCAGCATGGATAGGTCCCGTCCGTGGCGAGGTTGGCCAGGCCGGTGCCATCTCGCCTGATGATCCAGATCCCGGCCGAGACCGTAGGACTATGCGAGCTGACCCGGGCGAAGACCACCGTCTTCCCATCCGGCGAGAACGATGGCGACATCTCACTGAACAACGGATCGTCGGTCAGGAGCGCAGGCGTGGCGCCCGGTAGAACCAGGTAGGCCAAATGGCTGTAGCCGTCGCTGGCATGAACGACGAGGGCGAGAGCTTGGCCGCTGGTGTCGATATCTGAGACCGCCGGCCCAACGCTGGTCACGGTGCCGCCCGTGGTGACCCGCCGGTATGTCCAGCTCGCGCCGTTGTCGGCGGTCGCTGCCATGTAGAACGCGGCGTCGCTCGGGACCCACACCGGCCGCGAGTCGCCCACGATGCTCAGCTTCTTGGGCGCGGTGGCGCCCGTCATGTCCACCAGCACAGCCGCGCTGTCGGAGCCGCGGACGAGAAGCATCGTCGACCCATCCTGGCTGAAGGCCGCTCGCGGAGCCCAGGCCGGCTGCCCCGGCTTGCCGGTCAGGCCGTCGCCGGTGACGGTCGTGCTGCCGAGCCCCGGGGCCCCGTCCGTAGCAACCTGCATGGGATCCGCGCCGCTGATCAGAGGGATACGCCAGTACCCGAGATCGGCGCCGCTGCCGTCGCGTCGACCCACCACTACGCCCGTTCCGTCCGGGGTGATTGTCGGCGCGTAGTCGAAATCGCCACCCGGGGTCAGGGTACTCAGGTTGTCGCCGCTGAGGGACATCACCTTGACGACGCCACCCGCCCCATAGGCGATCGTCGTGCCGTCGCCGCTGATGTCATAGCCGCTGACCGGTACGAGCTCGGACGTGACTTCCCGCTGGTTCGATCCTTCGGGGTTCATCAGCCAGACGCCGGCCACGCCGCCCCGGTCGGACAGGAACGCGATCTGGTTGAGAGCATTCACGGGCGGTTCGCCTGTCTCGAAGGTCCAGGTCTGCTGGGGGGCGGCCTGGTCGTCCGTTCCCCGCACCGTCGAGCTCATCGTGACCGAGTAAGTCGTGTGGGCAGAGAGCGGCTTGTCGGGTGTGAAGACGAGGACGTTGGGGCCCGAACCGGTCGGCGTCCCGGTCGCCTTGGCAGGCGCGACGCGATCGTCGGGCAAGGCGATGACCTTCGTCGACCCCGAAACGGGCGGTGTGATCTTGATCGCCCCGGATACGGATTCGGGATCGAGGGGACCGTCGAAGACGACTGCGATCTGGCGGTGGACGCTGACCCCGGCCGCGTTTCGGGCGGGCATCACGCCCGTGACTCGCAGGCCGATGCCGACGGTCGTGAAGCTCGTCACATAGTCGGGCAGCCGGGTGCCGTCCGTGTCGACCGCCGGATCGCCGATCGTGAGCTTGTACTCGGTCCCGAACTGCAGCGGACTCGACGGCGTGAGCATCAGGATCGCGCCGTTCCACGAGACCTTGTAGGCGAAGCTCGGCTCGACCTTCAGTCCCGCTGCGACCTTCTGTGTGTCCATGAGCCGGTCGAAGGTGATCTGGATGGGCGAGTCTACCGGGACCGACTGGAGTTTGAGGGCTGGCGACACGGCCGTCACCGAGGGTGGGTCCACAGTCGTGAACGTGAAGTCGCCGGTTCCCCCCTGGGCGTTCCCGGCCAGATCCTCGACGCCCGCGGCCATGTGAACGTGGAACGTCTTAGCCGGCGGCAGCTTGTCCGACGGCGTGACGATCAGCTTGAGGCCCTGCCAGTGAAACGAGTAAGGAACGTAGGGTGAGATCGAGAACGCCCGCTCGGCCGTGTCGCGCTTGACGTTCTTGCTGAAGTCGACATCGATCGCCGTCAGCGTCAGGGCCTGGCCTCCGGTCGAGGTGCTGCTGACCCGGATCGAGTAGGTCGGCGGGATCCTGTCGACCGCGGCGGCGTTGTAGAGAATCGCCGCCAGCACGGCCAGCCCGGCCAAGACGGACAGGAGTCTCAGGAACCGGCCGCTCTTGAGCCAGCCCAAACGTCTTCGGAATTCCACGGGGCACGACGATAGCACAGCCCCTATACTCGCGAGCTTGTGAACCGTCGAACGCTCGGCTGCCTCTTCGAGTTGCTGGAGACGCTGCTTCTCACCCTCGTCATCTTCCTCGTGGTCCAGCTCTTCGCTGCCCAGCCATACCAGGTCCAGCAGCAATCCATGGAGAACACGCTGATGCCGGACCAGTACGTTCTCGTGGACAAGCTGACTCCGCGTTTCGACGACTACCATCGCGGCGATGTCGTCGTTTTCAACCCGCCGGCCAAGTGGGCCCAGGATCCGAGCGGCACCGCATACATCAAGCGGATCATCGGCGTGGCGGGCGACGCCATCGATATCCACGGCGGCCACGTCTTCGTCAACGGCGTCCAGATCAGCGAGCCGTACGTCTTCGAAGGCCAGCCGACGCAGCTGATGGGCGGCGGCAGCAAGACGTGGACGCTTGGCCCGAACCAGCTTTTCGTGATGGGCGACCACAGACAAGCCTCGCAGGATTCGCGCGAGTTCGGCCCCATCGACGAGTCGGCGGTCATCGGCCGGGCGTGGATCCGCTACTGGCCGATCAGCCAGTTCGGATTGCTGCCGCAGGGCAGTCAGACGGCAGCCCCGAGCGGATCACCGGCGTCGACTCCGACCCCATGACCGGCCAGCGCGGCCCGCGGGTCGCGGCTACCACCGCCGCATGATCGAACTGGCCGTGGTCGCGGCCCTGGCAGCCGTCGCCGGCGGCGTCGTGGCGGTGACCGCCCGCGACGGGCGCGCCGTGGCTCTCGGTCTGGCCGTGGCCCTCGCTGCGGCACCGCTCGCCGCCTCACCGTTGCCGGGCACGTTGAGTCTCGTCGCCCGAATCGCCGGAGCGATGCTCGCCGCCGATCTGCTGTGGGTTGCCACCCGCGTCAAGTCGGTTCGAAGTGACGGCTCGACGATCGGCCTCACCAGCGAGGCCGCCATAGCGGCGGCGGCCTTCCTCGTGGGCCTGTGGATCGCTCCCGTAAGACCCCTGCCGGGGCCCGTGACCGAGCAGGCGGCCGGCCTGGCGCTCGTAACCCTGGCCGTCATCCCGCTCATGGGAAGGGACGTGCTGCGAGTGGGCGCCGGCGCAGCCCTGCTAGCAGTGGGCCTCTCGCTGCTGCATGAGGCCTGGCTTGGGCCCGCACAGTCGTTCGAGAACCTCGCCCTGGCGGCGCTGCTCGTGGCGATCCTTGGCGCCACGGGCCTGCTGATCGCGCCTGCGGCCGAAGGGGGAGGCGATGCGGACACCAGTCGCTCCACCGAAGCAGGGGCAGCCGCCGAAGCCCTTGCAGTTGGGACGGCCTCCGTGGGGGCTATCGCCGGCGCGGCGGATGCCGCCGGCGTGGCGGCTGCGGCCGAGGCCGAGTCTCCCCGACCGGCCGGCCGGGCCGGATCGACGGTCAGGCGGATCAGGCATCCTCGCGGCGAGCCACGCCGGTGATCCTCGTCGCCTTCTTTGCCGTTTGCGCCGCCGGAGCGGCCCTGGGGCAGCTGACCCAGCCCTTCCGCAGGCTCGGCCCGGTCGTGGGCCTTGCCAGCCTCGCAGCCGCCTGCGCGACCGCTTTCCTCATTGGGCCCACGGACGGAGTGACCGTCGGCGACGTGCGGCTGTCGGGCAGCACCTATGCGGGCATGTTCCTGGCCGGTGCCACGGCCGCCACTCTGCTTCTCTGCCTGGTAGGGCTGGTGTCGGGTTGGCCCGATCGACTCGTGCCGGCTGCCCTGGCCGCGTTCGGCGGTCTCGGTGTCGCGCTCACGGCCACGGACCCGAGAGTGGCGCTGGCAGCGGCGGCCGCCGCGGCCGCGACCGGCGCAGTCGTCTCGGTCCCGAGCGGGACTGCCGGCGAGGAGCCGGACAACCGCTTATCCGAGGCCCGCACGCTGGCGCTGCTGGTCGGCAGCCTGCTGTTCGCCGCGACAGCCGTATCCCGCCCAAGCTGGGCCTCTGGGGACGGTCCCGTCTTCGTCCTTGGCTTCCTCGGCCTCGGAACCGCTCTCGCGATCCGAAGTGGCGCGATTCCGTTCCATGTGCCGGCCGCCCGTCTTGGCAGGCGCGGCGCCTCGATGGCACCGGCACTGCTGCTCGTCTGGATCCCCGCGGGGATCGGCCTTATGGCTGTGAGTTGGAGCGCTACCACCTTCGGTATCCGCAACGACTGGCTGGACGCCGCAGCAACAATCGTCCAGATCGTCGCCGTTGCCACGCTCGTACTCGGCGCCGTCGGCGCCGTCCTTCACGAGGATCTCACCGAGATCGTCGTCTATTCGATCGTTCAGGACTCGGCGTTCATCCTGCTCGCCCTGGCCTCACGCGATGCCGGCGCGGCCGAGCCCGCCAGAATGTGGCTTCTGGCGTTCGTCGCGGCCAAGACCGCGTTCGTCGCCTGGGCCGCGGCCGCCTCGCGCGCCTTCGGATCGCCGGACCTTGGGAAGCTTCGCGGCTGGCTGAGACGGGCCCCGATCCTGGGCCTGGCCCTCGTAGCGATTGCCGCGGCCACGCTTGGCTGGCCCGGTAGCCCCGTGTTCGAAGCACGCTCGACGCTGATCGACCTGGCCCTGCCCGATCGGCTTCACCTCCTCACTGCGGTCGCAATCGCGCTCTCCCTCGGCTACTACGGCCGGCTGCTGCTCGTGGGTCTGCTCCCTCCCGCCGACGCGGTGAAGGCGGCCGCCGGCGAACGGCCTCGCTGGTCGCCGGCACGTGACGGCGCCGCTGGCGAAGCCACGGTCACTACCACGGCCGCTGGCGAAGCCACGGCCGCGGCTGTCGAAGCGGCCTCGCCGGCTCTCAAGCCGAAGCGGAGGACGGCGCGCACGGCCGCCGCCGCAGAGCTCGTGCCGGCCGAGACGGCCCCGCTCGCGGCCGCTTCGCAAGCCAACGCCGCAACCGCGTCCGCTTCCCCGCCCGCCGGCTCCGGATTCCGCGGCAGGCTCCTCTCCCTCTGGAGCTTGAACCGGACTCTGGAGGTCAGCGGCGCGGTCCTTGCCGCTGCCGCCCTGGCCCTGACCCTGGCCTTCGGTGGCCTGGGCGCGTCGAGCGCTTCGCGCGGCGGCATACCGTTCGACACCGCCGCTCACGCCACGTCAACGCCTACCCCCAGCCCGACGCCATCGCCCACGCCCTCGCCCGAGCCCACGTTCGCTCCGATTGCGACACACGAACTCGGGCCCTCGGCCAGCCCAATCCCTTCGGCATCGCCGAGCGGCAGCCCGGCCCCGACGAGGTCGTCGAAGCCGAATCCCGTGCCAAAGAACTAGGGACCAGCCTGAGCCAGGGACGGAACCGGCCATGCCAGATGCGGGCGCCGGACCCCAAGCGCCGGCTTTCGCCGCGTGGCGTCAGGCCTTCGGACCGATCACGTGTCAGCGGGCCTCGGGCCCCCTGACCCAGCGGTCGATCTCGCGTTCGTAGCTGACCAGCTCGTCCGGCCGGAACCAGATCGCCAGCTCGGTCGCCGCCGTCTCGGGCCCGTCGGAGGCGTGGATCAGGTTCGGGATCATCTCCATCGCCAGGTCGCCGCGAATCGTGCCGGGGGCCGCCTCGGCCGGCTTCGTGGCGCCCACCATCGAGCGCACCATGCTGATCGCGTTCGGCCCTTCCAGAGCCACGGCCACGAGCGGGCTCGACGTGATGAAGGCGACCAGCTCCTCGAAGAACGGCTTGCCCTTGTGGACGGCGTAGTGGCGCTCGGCCAGGTCGCGATCGACTTTGACGAGCTTGAGGCCGACGATCTTGAGGCCACGCTCTTCGAAGCGGGCGATGATCCGGCCGGCCAGCTGGCGCTGGACGCCGTCTGGCTTGACGAGGACGAGGGTGCGCTCGGTCACGGTTCGAATACCCCTGCGGTCGATGGATACGACGGGGAGTGTAGCGGCTGGCGGCCTACCACCCGAGGCATTGGTCCCCTGGGCGAAGATCGACCTGCCGCCGGCCGCCCGGGAACTCGCGCCGTCGCGACCTAGTCCGACCAGCTGATCGGAGGAGCGGGCTCGGGTGGTCGGTGCTCGGGACCCTCCCCTTCCTGCGGGGCATCGGTCGGGATGGATGCGGCTGGCTCCGCGGGCACTTCGGCAGTGGCGTCCACGGGCAGAGTCCCGGGCGGCTCCACCGGCGTCTTGGGTGGCTCCGCCGGCGTCTCGGCCGGCTTCTCGGCGGCAGTCCGCGCCCCTCTGAGCGCGCTGGCCACCGACTGGTAGGCCTCACCGGCATCGCTCTCCTGGCCCAGCATGCGCAGCGCGTCACCTCGAACAAGCTCCAGCGCAAGGACGCGCCGATCGCCGATCACACCGAGGACCGCCGGCGCCGACTCGGGATTCATCCGCAGGGCGATGCCGAAGTGCAGCGCGGCCAGTGCCGAGTCTCCCACTCGCAGCAAGGCGATCCCCGCCTCGATCTCGGTATCCGCCCGGACCCGACTCGGATCGATGACCGGCTGCGCGGCGGCATCCTGGAGGGAGAAGTCGGTCGTGACGGTGTCGGCGATCTCCGAAACGACCTGCGTCGGCGCGGGCTCCGGCTCGGCGGCGGCAGCCGGCTCGACCGCCGGTGGCGCCGCCGGTGGTTCGGCAGCCGGTTCGCTGGCCTCGGCCTCCACGACCGGTTCGACCAGGGGCTCGATGACCGGAGCCGCGGCCTCCGGCGGCTCCGCCGCGGGAGCTTTCCCGGGCGCCGCTCTCGTCCCCCACTCGGTCGCTGGGAACATCGCCTTGCGCGGCATCCCGGCAAAGACGGAGTCGAGGCTTGTCAGCAAGCGCAGCTGGGCCTGCTCGACGTGGCGTCGCGCCTCGGCATGACGACCGGCGAGGGAGGCGACCTCAGCCGCAATGACAAAGCCGAGAGCTTCGCCGCCGTTGGCGGCCAGATAGGCGTCCGCCGCCTCCCCGGCTCCGTGAAGGTCGCCGGTTCGCCAGCGGACCTCGGCCAGGTCGAGCATGCCCGGAGTGTCGAGGAGGTCGCGGCCGGCTAGGGATTCCAGCTGTGCGCGGGCCAAGGCCAGGGAGCCCGTCCTCAGGTGGATCCGAGCCAGCCGTATCTGCAGCGAGGGGTCCTCGGCCGGGACCGACTCGGCGGGCTCGTACGGCGACGGTGCGGCGAAGGGGTCGGCCTCGGTCGCCACGAGCGGCTCGGAGTCGGCGGCGAGCGGCTCGGAGTCGGCGGCGAGCGGCTCGGAGTCGGCGGCGAGCGGCTCGGAGTCGGCGGCGACCGGCTCCTCGGGGGTGGGTTCGAGTCGCATCCCAGCGGGCTCTTCTGGGTTCGCTTCCGTCGTGCCGGCTGCGACCTCCCCTTCGACCGCCGCGACCGGCTGGGAGCCCGCATCGAGCTCGTTCGCGGAGACTTGGACCCCGATCTCAGCTGGCTCTTCCGGAGACTCGAGCGACAGCTGCGTCCCCGGTTGGTCGCCGGCCACGACCGGCTGAAGGGTCGTCGGGACTTCTACCGTCTCGACCGCGGGCACGCCTCGGGGCTTGCGTCCGTTCCTCACGCCGCCCCTCCGGGAAGCTGCAGCAGCGATTCGAGACGGTGGCCCCGCCGCGGCGGGGCCACCACCGCGAGACGAAGGGCGTCGTCGCGCACCAGCCGGCCGGCCAGCGCTTGGATCCCCTCGCTCGTCACCGCGTTCAACTCCGCCAGGGCCCCATCGAGCGTGAGGACTCGATCGTGCAGCGCCTCCTGGCCGCCAAACCAGGAGGCCACATGGCGGGTTTCCTCCATTCGCAACTCGAGCCTGCCGGCCAGGTAGGCCTTCGACAGAGCCAGCTCGCCGGCCGGAACGGCGACGTCGCGAACGCGCGCCAACTCCTCCAGGATCGCGCCGACGGCCGGCCCAATCTTGTCGGGATCGACCCCTGCCGAAACGACGAAAGCCCCGGCGTCGGCATAGTCGACGATGTACGAGCTCACGTCGTAGGCGAGGCCCTTCTCCTCGCGGACAGACTGAAACAGACGGCTGCTCATGCCATCCCCGAGGATGGCGTTAAGTACCTCAAGTGTCCAGGCCTCAGGGTCATCCCGCCGGAGACCCGGAAGTCCAAGGCAGAGCTGCGCTTGTGTCGTGGCGCGGCGGACGGACATGACGCGTTCGCCGGCCGGAAGCGGCGGCGCTGCGGCGAAAGGCGAATGGCTGGCCTCGCCCGTCCCGAAGACGCGCTCCACCAGGGCGACGATGTCCGCGTGGGAGATATCTCCCGCGGCCGAGACTACGACGTTGCCCGGTCGGTACGCGGATGCCCAGAAGGCTCGAAGGTTGGCCTCGGGCAGGCCTCGAACGCTCTCCTCACTTCCGGCGATCTCGCGGCCGAGGGGTGTGTCGCCGAACATGGCAAGGTCGAAGAGCGTGTGGACGTGCTCGCCGGGATCGTCCAGGTAGGAGCGGATCTCCTCAACGATGACGGCCCGCTCGGACTCGATCTCCTCGCTGCGGAGGAGCGGTCGGACGATCAGCTCGCCCAGGACGTCCATGCCGCGGGCGACCTCGCGGAGCGGAACGCGAACCCAGTAGACCGTGGACTCGCGATCGGTGGAGGCGTTGAAGCTGCCGCCTACGCCCTCGATCGCCTCCGAGACGGCACGCGTCGTGGGGTAGGCCGCCGTCCCCTTGAACGTGATGTGCTCCATGAAGTGGGCCGCGCCCGCCTCTTCGGCCGATTCGAGGCGCGAGCCGGCCAGAACGTAGACGGCAATGGAGACGGAACGAGCACCGGCGAGGCGTGACGTGATGACACGCGGCCCGCCGGGCAGCGCTGTGCGTTGGTACATCGAGCGAATGCTAGCCGATGGCAACCGCGAGGCGGCGCAGCTGGGTCGCCAGCTGACACGAAGCGGCCGGCGCCCTCACGAGCGCCGGCCGCGAAACGAGCCTCGCAGAGGCTACTTGATGAAGGTCTGGATCCACGGGATCGCGAAGTACAAGCAGAACATCGCGCCCACGACCCACAGAAGCGGGTGGATCTCCCGAGCCTTACCGTGGAGAACCTTGAGGAAGATGAAGGACACGAAGCCGGCGGCAATGCCGTTCGTGATCGAGTAGGTAAGAGGCATGACGATCATGATCGCCATCGCGGGGAAGAGATCGTCCATCTCGCCCCACTCGATCTCGCGCGTAATGGTGAACATCAGATATCCGACGATCACCAGCGCGGGAGCGGTCGCCTGCCCAGGGACGATACCCGCGATCGGCGCGAACAGGATGGCCACCAGGAAGAGCACGCCGACGACGACTGCGGTCAGGCCGGTCTTGCCTCCTTCGGAGACGCCGGCCGCAGACTCGATGTAGGTCGTGTTGGAGCTGGTGCTCATGACCCCACCGGCGATGGCGGCGACCGAGTCGACCATCAGCACCCGTCCGATGCCGGGCAGGTTGCCGTCCTTGTCGAGCAGGCCGGCTTCCTCGCCGACGCCGATGACGGTGCCCATGGTGTCGAAGAAGTCGGACAGCATCAGGCTGAAGACGACGAGGAAGACCGTGATGAACGGCACGTCCTTCAGCGTCCATACGGTCAGCAGATGGCCAATGGGCTGGAACAGCGTCGAGAAGTTGTTGCTGCTGAAGTCGAAGAACCACTTGTCAGGCAAGACGGCCGTTCCTGCCGAGAAGCCGGCCGCGGTCAGGCCGGAAGTGGCATCGACCTTGGTGCCGACGATCTGGTTGATGATGATCGCCAGGATCGTAGAGGCGAGGATGCTGATCAGCAGCGCGCCGCGCACCTTGCGTACCATCAGCGCCAGGCCGAGGGCGAGGCCGAAGACAAAGACCAGGATCGAGGGGGTGCTGAAGCTGCCGAGCGTGACCGGCGTTCCGGTGCCGCGGGCCACGAAGCCGCCTTCCGAAAGTCCGATGAACAGAATGAACAGGCCGATTCCGACGCCAATGGAGCGCTTCAGGCTCATCGGGATCGCCCGCATGATCGCCTGTCGGAGGCCGGTCGCGACGAGGATCGTGATGATGATGCCTTCCCAGGCGATTACGGCCATCGCGTCCTGCCAGGCCATGTGGCGGGTGCCGATCAGGTCGAATGCCACGACGGCGTTGAGGCCGAGGCCTGCGGCCAGCGCGAACGGATAGTTGGCGATCAGACCCATCGCCAGGGTCATGATGCCTGCGGCCAGGCAGGTGGCGACCACCGTCGGCAGGAAGTCCGGGCCGCTCGGCGCGACGGCCTTGGAAATGATGTTCGGGTTCACGAAGATGATGTAGGCCATGACCATGAACGTGGTCAAGCCCGCCCGAAGCTCGGTTGTCAGATTCGTGCCGCGCTCGGCGAACTTGAAGTAACCCGCCAGTGCATTCAACGCGATCTCCTCCTGATGTCTGGCCTGGTTGGTCCCACCGAAACGGTGACCGGCCGGAGCTCCACCTTTCCGGGCGGCGCCTATCCTCCTGGCCGCACCTCCGCGCGGCCCCACCACGCCCTAGCTCGGGTCGATCTCCGCCGCCGTCCTTCGATCGCGGTCGCGCGGTATCAGGCTTCCCCTACTCGTCCTCTTTCGCATCGGGGCCGAGCAACTCCATCTGGACGTAGCCGGACGTATCGAACTCGAGCTGACGGGGCTCGAACGCGTCGCCGGCGGCCACTCCGGCGGGCGCGAAATCGATCACGACGGCTTCGTCCCCCTGAACCAGGCGATACGAGAGCAGCTGGTCGGGACGGGTCTCGAACTCGAGATGCTCGAACGAATCCACGTTCAAGCAGATCGAGAGCGGGGTGAAGAACGTCGATGTCTCCGGCTCATTCGCCACGATCCGCTCCACCCAACCCAGCCCGTGCTGAACCAGCTCGTGGCCCCGGTAGTACCGGTAAGCCACGGTCTGCTTCTCGAGCGGGCGCAGGACGTTGAGTAGGTCGGTCCGGCTTGAGACGATGCCGCGATTGACGAAGAACTTCGCGGGCGGCACGGACGACACCACTCCTCCTGGGGGCAGCGGGGGTGACGATTGAGGACGCCGGTGACGGACCGGTGGATCGTAACTCAGCCGCACGAGGCGGGACAAGGGGGTCGTGGCCTCCGTAGCTCGGATTCGCCGTCCTTGCAGGCTCCCGACCGGAGCCGAGCCTCGAGAGCGCGCTATCATCGGGCCATGCTTCTGGCGCTCGATATCGGCAACACCAACCTAACCCTTGGCCTCGTTAGTGGCGAGACGATCATGGCCAGCCGCCGGGCGGCGACGCGCGCGGCAAGCACGGCCGACGAACTCGAGGTTCTCCTCGACGGATTGCTGCGCCTCGACGGCGCCTCACTGGCCGACGTGACCGGTATCTCCCTCGCTTGCGTGGTGCCCGCGCTGACGGGCGTGGCCTCGTCGATGGCCGAGCGGCGCGGCCTGCCGTTGATGATCGCGGCGGCCGGGAACATGCCCATGCCCATCCGGGTGCAGCGCCCGGCCGAGGTCGGCGCGGACCGCCTCGTGAACGGGCTGGCGGTGGCACGGCTGTATGGAACTCCGGCCATCGTCGTCGACTTCGGCACGGCCACGACCTTCGACTGCGTCGCCCGCGACGGGGCGTACGTTGGCGGGTCCATCACGCCGGGTCTCGAGCTGGGCCTCGAGGCGCTGGCATCCCGAACCGCTCGGTTGCCCCGGATCGAACTCCAGGAGCCGTCGAAGGCGATCGGCACCGACACGCTATCGGCCATGGAGTCGGGCGTTGTGCTGGGCTATCGGGCCCTCACCCTGGGTCTCCTGGAGCGGATCAAGACCGAGCTCGCTCGAGCCGAGAAGGTCGACGGCTCGAAGATCCAGGTCGTCCTCACCGGCGGCCTGTCGGCAGGACCATGGGCCCGGGGGCTGCCCGGCGTCGACGCTATCGATCCCGAGCTCACGCTGAAGGGCCTGGCCATCCTGTGGGCGCTCGCCAGCGGCGAGCCATCGGTGCCGGGCGACGAGACCGTCGGCTGGACCGGCAGCGCCGCGGGTTCGATCCACGTCATCTCGGAGCCCACGAAATGACCGAGTCAGGGAGCCGCCTCCAAGGCCGCCGTATCGCCATCGGGATCACCGGGTCTATAGCCGCGTACAAGGCCGTCGAGCTGCTGCGCCTGCTCCAGACCGAAGGGGCGGACGTACGCGTCCTGATGACCACTGCGGCAACCGAGTTCATCGGAACGCTGACGCTCGAGACTCTCAGCCGACACCCCGTCGACTCCGATGTCCTGGCCCTTCAGGCTGACGGCCGAATCGGCCACATCAGTACCGCCCACGACGTCGAGGCCATCGTCGTGGCCCCGGCCACGGCCCACTGGCTCGGGGCCATGGCTCACGGCCTTGCCGGCGACTCCATCACGGCTGCCTGTCTGGCGACCTCGGTTCCCGTGATCGTGGCTCCGGCAATGGATGGCGGCATGTACGTCCATCCGGCAACGCAAGCCAACGTTGCCCGGCTGCGCGAGTTCGGCTATCACATCGTGGAGCCGGAATCGGGGCCGCTCGCGTCCGGCATGATCGGGCAGGGACGGCTCGCGTCGCTGGACCGCATCGTCGACGCAACGGTCAGCGCTCTCCGTGGTGCCCCGGCGGCCGCCGAACGTCGGGAGGAGGCTGCCTCCGCGAGCAGCGCCCCGGCCAAGTCCACGCCCGCCAGGCCGTCGCGCACGGACCTCGCCGGCCGCCATGTCGTCGTCACCGCCGGCGGCACTGCCGAACCGATCGACCCCGTCCGCTTCGTCGGCAACCGGTCCAGCGGCAAGATGGGCGTCGCCGTCGCCGAAGACGCGCTCGATCGCGGCGCGACCGTGACGCTCATCCTCGCCAACCACACCGTCGAGCCCCCGTCCGGAGCAGAGGTCACACACGCCGAGACGGCCGCCGAGATGGAGGCCGCGCTGCGGGCGCTCACCCCACCTGAAGGCCCCCGTTTCGACATCCTGGTCATGGCCGCCGCGGTGGCCGACTTCCGGCCGCGCAGTCCATCCGGCAAGAAGATGAGCCGCTCATCAGGGATGACGCTGGAAATGGACGCCACGCCCGATCTGCTGGCGGAGACGGCAGAACGCGTCCGCACGGGCATCCGCGCCTCGGGCGCGCGCCGGCCGGTCCTCGTCGGCTTCGCTGCCGAGACCGGCTCGCTGGAGCGGGCGGATGAGAAGCTCCGCTCCAAGGGAGTGGATCTGCTCGTGGCCAACGACGTGACCGAACCCGGCTCCGGCTTCGGCACGGACACGAACAAGGTCACCATCTACTCGACCGACGGACCGCCCGAGGAGCTGCCGCTCCTGCCCAAGCGCGCAGTCGCCGAGCTGCTGCTCGATCGTGTAGTGGTGCGCCTTGCTGCCATCGCCGACGGGAGCCCCACGCCCGAACCAACGGAGACAAGCGAGTGAGCCAATCGCCTTCGCCGCAGCAGACCGCGCGGCTGACCATCTCCTCGATCGCCCGCCTGTACGCCGAAGGCGAGCGGATCGCCATGCTTACCGCATACGACTACCCCACCGCCCGAATCCTGGACGAGGCCGGCATCCCGATGCTGCTCGTGGGCGACTCGCTTGGCCAGGTGATGCTCGGCTACGACAGCACCGTCCGGGTGACGATGGCGGAGATGCTCCACCACACCAAGGCCGTGGTTCGGGGCACCAGGCGAGCTCTCGTCGTGGCCGACATGCCGTTCCTCTCCTACGGCGTCACCCCGCAGGCCAGCCTGGAGAACGCAGGCAGCTTGATGCGGGAAGGCGGCGCCGGCGCCGTGAAGCTCGAAGGCGGCGAGCGCAGCGCCCGGACCATCGAGACGATCGTTCGAGCCGGTATCCCGGTCATGGGTCATATCGGCCTCACCCCCCAATCGATCCACCAGCTGGGCGGCCATCGCGTCCAGGGCAAGACCCGCGAAGCCGGCCGCCAGCTCCTGGCCGACGCCCTTGCAGTTCAGCAGGCCGGCGCCTTCAGCGTGGTCCTCGAGCTCGTCCCAGAGCAGCTGGCCGCGGCCATTACCGAGCGACTCCACATCCCCACGATCGGCATCGGGGCGGGGGCTGCCTGCTCCGGCCAGGTACAGGTGATCACCGACCTGCTCGGCATGAGCGCCGACTTCACGCCCAGGCACGCTCGCCACTACGCCGAGCTCCACGCGATCATCAGAGCGGCCGCCGAGGCGTACCGGACCGACGTCGCGACCGGGGCCTTCCCCGGACCGGATGAGAGCACCGGCATGGACGAGGCAATCCTGGACGAGGTGCTCGGACGAACTGCGCTGGACCGCCCCGAAGGGATCGAGGCCGGTCGCGGGATCCCGCTCGACAGGGATCTCTAGGGAGATGGCGGAGGTCGCTCCGACGCCGGGGCCGGCGCCCCGGCCGCGCGTCGTCCGAACGCGGACGGAGCTGCGCTCCGCTCTGGCGACCTCTCCCCGGCCGATCGGGCTGGTGCCAACCATGGGCGCCCTGCACGAGGGCCACGCCTCGCTGATCCGCCACGCCCGCGCCGAGAGCGCCACGGTCGTGGCCACGATCTTCGTCAATCCGCGCCAGTTCAACGAGGCCGCCGATTTCGAGGAGTACCCGCGCGACGAGGCCGCGGACCTTGCGATCGCCGGTGAGGCCGGGGCGGACATCGTCTTCATCCCGGCCGTGGAGGAGGTCTATCCGGCCGGGTTCCAGACGAGCGTCCGTCTCGGAGCGCTGACCGAGCCGCTGGAAGGCGCCGCTCGCCCGGGCCATTTCGAGGGCGTCACTACGGTCGTGGCGATACTGCTCTGCCTGGTCGGGGCGGAGCGCGCCTACTTCGGCCAGAAGGACGCCCAGCAGCTGCTCGCGGTCCGGCGCATGGCCGGCGACCTGGGCATCGCCACGGAGATCGTAGCCTGCCCGATCGTGCGCGAGCCCGACGGCCTGGCAATGAGCTCGCGAAACGTGCGCCTCACGCCCGAGCAGCGGGCGGCCGCCCCAGTACTTCGAAGGGCGTTGCTGGCCGCCCGCGCTGCGTACAAGGCCGGCGAGCGGGACGGGGAGGCGCTGCGCGCCGCGATGCGGAACGTTCTCGCCGCGGAGCCGCTGGCGGCGCCGGAGTACGTGAGCTGCGCTGATCCGGCCACCCTTCGGGAGCTCGCCCGTGTTGGGGGCCCGGCCCTCCTGTCGCTGGCCGTGCGCTTCGGCAGCGTCCGCCTCATCGACAACGACCCGCTGCCGTAACGGCCGCGCGCCGACCTCGCCCGCCCCGACCCAGGGAACCGCCGCGACCTCGCGGACGTCTGCTGCTCGAACGGCCGATCTCTCGGCCTCGACGAATACCGGAGGGCGGACCCGTGGCCACGAACGAAACCGAACCCATCGATAGAGGCCCAGAGCCCCAGTACAGCGCCGGCCCGGAGACGGCGTCACGCAGGTCCATCTCCGGCCTGCTGCCCGATCTCTCCAGCCGCCGGTTCCTCGCCAGATCGCTGGCGGTGGCGGTCGTGGCGACGGTCGTTCTCGGCGCCTATGTCCTGGGCAGCCCGGCCGGATCCGCAGCCAGCCTCGATTCCCAGCGGCTTTCGGCCCTGCAGGCCGACCAGGCCTACTCAGAGTCCGGGGGCGCCCAGATCGCTCCCGCTGCGACCGCAGGCCCGGCCGTGGACGGGTCGACTAGCAAGATGGAGGCCCAGAACGCGGGAGAGCCGGCAGCTCAGCCGGACCCGCTTGCCGCCAGTCTCGACGCGGCCCTCATCGTCAAGACGGGCCAGCTCTCCCTCGAGGTCACCGACCTGGACAAGGCCGTGACGCAGGCCCAATCGACGATCGCCGGCCTGGGCGGCTATGTCAGCTCGTCGAACCGATCGGGGACCGGGGACTACGCGACGGCATCAGTCACCTACCGCCTGCCGGTCGGCCGCTGGGATGACGCGCTGACTGCCCTTCCCAAGCTCGGGTCGAAGACCCTGTCCGAGCAGACCGACACGAGCGACGTCTCCTCGCAGGTAGTCGACCTCAATGCCCGACTGGACAACCTGAAGACGACCGAGAGCGCGCTGCAGGCGATCATGGCTCGGGCGAGTGCCATTCCGGACGTGATCGCCGTCCAGAGCCAGCTCAGCCAGACACGAGGCCAGATCGAACAGCTCACGGCCCAGCGTGACCATTTCAAGGACCAGGCGGCCATGAGCACACTCACGGTCACGTTCCAGCTGCCGACCAAGACCGTGACGTCGCAGGCCACGCAAGACTGGACGCTTGGCCGCCAGGTCGATGAGGCCGCGGCGGCGCTGGTCCGGATCGGCCAGGGCCTGGCGACGATGGGCGTTTGGGCCCTCATCGTGATCCTGCCCATAGGGTTCGGGCTACTCGTCCTGCTCGCGATCTTCGCCACCCTCCGCCGCATCCTGGGCCGAGGCCGCGGCCGCACCGCGCCCACGCCGGCATGAGACGGCTGCCTGCCGTCCTGGTGGCCGCCGCCCTGCTGGCGGCGGCCGTCCTGGTCGGCTCCTCCGGTGGAGCGCGTCCTCACCTCCTCGAACTCGGCCACGGCCCCGCTGGGGCGTCACAGCCGGCGTCGGGATCGGCATGGTGGAAGTGCGCCGCAGCCACCGACACCCGTGGACCCTGCTAGCACCGCCGGCCGGGCATTCGGTGAACCGGGAACGCTTGTGAAACGCAATCACTAGGGACTCCGCGCGGACCTGCCGGCGGATCCCGGAGAGCAACGAGAGGGAGACCATGCGAAGCAAAGGATTCCTTGCCGCGGCGCTCGTTCTGATGACGCTCGCCGCGATCGGCTGCAGCAGCAGCTCCGCAACTCCGGGTCCAGGCTACTACCCGAACGACCTCTCCCAGGCGACGAAGGCCGGTCTCCTGCCCGACGACAATCCCCTCGGCCCCACCCCGGCACCCGCGGCAAGCGCCGCCGAAGGGGCCGACAGCGGCGGCGGCGTCACCCTGCAGACCGGAGCTCCCGGCGCCGCGGCCCCCGAAGACCGCATCATCAAGACGGGCTCCGTCACCATCGAAGTGGCCGACATCGACATCTCCGTCGCCCAGGCCACAGACCAGATGCACGTCCTGGGCGGCTGGATGGCCGCTTCCGACCGCACCACCTCCGCCGGCGCCAGCCTTGCCTCGGTCACGTACCGCGTGCCGGTCGCTCGCTTCGAAGATGCGGTTGGGTTGATGCGCAAGCTCGGTAAGAAGGTCATCGCCGAGCACAGCGATTCCCAATCGGTCGGCGGTCAGATCGTCGATCTGCAGGCCCGCATCGACAACCTGAAGGTCTCGGAGAAGGCCATCCAGGCGATCATGGACAAGGCCAAGACGATCGAAGAAGTCCTGGCGGTTCAGCAGCGCCTGTCCGACGTCCAGGGCCAGATCGAGCAGCTGACGGCGCAGCTGGCCGGCCTCACCGACAAGTCGGCCTACAGCACCCTGACGGTCATCTTCGAAGTCCCGGCGCCCGGTGCAAGCCCAAGCCCGAGTCCGCAGCCGACCGCTACGGCGGGCCCGTGGAGCGCGGGTGAACAGTTCAATCAAGCAGCCGGCGAACTCGGCGGCGTCGCCCAGAGCGCGGCCACGGCCGCGATCTGGGCGGTTGTCCTGGTTCTGCCCGTGACCCTGGCCCTGCTGCTGCTCCTCATCGTGCTGGCCGTGGCGGCGAGACTCCTCGACCCGCTCCGGCGCCGCTGGCTGCCGTTCACGGTCGCCCAGCCGGCCCAACACCGCCAGCCCGGCTGGGGGTCGCCGTATCCGGCAGGATCACCGCAGCCGCCGGCACCGGCCACGTGGCCGGCCGCGGGCGGAGCCGCGCCGCCCGTCGAAGGGCCCGGCTCCACCGAGCCCGGCGCCGATCCGAAGAAGCCCAAGCCCTGACGCTTGGCCCAGACGAAGGACGGCCGCCTTTCCGGCGGCTGTCCTCTTCTGTGGGAGACGGAGGGCTCAGCCCCGGCTGACCGTCTTGCGCTCCACGAGCTGGACGGCGTCGCGCAGCCGCCCAACGGTCTCGGCATCCACCGCGTCCGGCCCGAGGTAGGGCCCAAGCCGCTCGAGGATGTCGATCACGAGACCGAAGAAGACGCTGGCGTCTGCCAGGAAGAACTGCGGCTCGTTGTTGTAGCGGACCAGGGTCAGCCGACCCTGCAGCACCTGACGCTCGTCGGCATGGGCGATCTGCGTCGAGAAGTTGTGGCCCTGGATGCCGTCGGGGTTGTTCAGGTAGTTGAGGGCGTTGTCGATCGCCAGCCCGAAGCGCGCCCGCCAGGCGACCAGTCGCTCCTGGACCTCCGGCGGAATGCGCACCTCAGCCGTCTCGTCGAAGACCTCCGGCGTGACGGTCAGGAGCCCGACCAGCGTCGCGCCGGCCCTTGCCCCGAGCATCACCTGGAGAGATCGCTCGAGGGTGAAGACCTCGGAGTCGAAGCGCGGGCTGGTGATGACGTCGGTCAGGAGGTCCTCGACGTTGTCCAGCACGCCCGGCTCGGCCAGGGCGTTGGCGAGGTGGAGGGTCTCCTCCTTGAACAGGAACTTCTCTTCATGGTCGAGCATGGATGCTCCTATCCCGAGCGGCTCGGGCCCGCGACGCCGGGATCGCTCGGGTGGCAAGCGGCATCGTCAGCCGTGGGATCGTACACCAGCCAACCGCCGGGACGATCGGCCCGGGCGGATGAGCCGACCGCAGGCGCCATCGACAGAATGCGCTAGTCGATCGGCGAGTGAGAAAGCGGCCCCGACGCGAGGGGGTACGCCGGGGCCGCAGGGGATTTGCCAGTACCTAGTCTACGGGTAAAGCCCGCGCAACGAGGTGGCGTCGGCGACGCGCTGGACGGCCAGCAGGTAGGCCGCCGTCCGCATGTTCACCTTCTGTTTGAGGCTCATCTCGAGGGTGCTGGCGAAGGCCTTGGTCATGACCGCCCGCAGCTTCTCGTTGATCTGCTCGATGTTCCAGAAATCGCGTTCCAGGTCCTGGACCCACTCGAAGTAGCTGACCGTGACACCGCCGGCGTTGCAAAGAATGTCGGGAATCACGTACGAGCCGCTCTGGTAGAGGATCTCGTCGGCTTCCGGTGTGGTGGGGCCGTTGGCCGCTTCGGCGATGACCCGGGCCTTGATCCTGGCGGCGTTGGCCGCCGTGATCTGGTTCTCAAGAGCGGCCGGGATGAGGATGTCGCAATCGAGCTCGAGCAGCTCGGCGTTGCTGATCTCCTTGGTGCCCGGGAAGCCGACCACCGTGCCGTGCTCCTGCTTCCAGGCCAGGATGGCCTTCGGATCTAGTCCCTCGGGTCGGTAGATCGCGCCGGTAGAGTCGCTGACAGCGACGATCCTGGAGCCCTGTGCATGCATGAGCTGCGCCGCTATGGCGCCGGCGTTACCGAAGCCCTGGACGGCGACGCGGCACTTCGCCAGGTCCATCCTCAGGTGCCTGGCCGCGTCGATGATCGTGTAGACCGCGCCCTGGGCAGTGGCCTCATTACGGCCCTCCGAGCCGCCGAGCGGGATCGGCTTACCCGTGACGACGGCCGGGGCCGTGTACCCGACGTGCATCGAGTAGGTGTCCATGATCCAGGCCATGGTCTGGGAATTGGTGTTGACGTCGGGGGCCGGGATGTCCTTCTCGGGGCCAATGAGGATGCTGATCTCAGTCGCGAAACGGCGGGTCAGGCCCTCCACCTCACGGGGGCTCAGTCTCTTTGGATCGACGATCACGCCCCCTTTGCCGCCACCGAACGGGATGCCGACGACGGCGCATTTCCAGGTCATCCACATGGCCAGGGCCTTGACCTCATCGAGGGTCACGCACTGGTGGTAGCGGATGCCGCCCTTGGCGGGGCCGCGGGAGAGGTTGTGCTGGACTCGATAGCCGGTGAAGACCTCCACTGAGCCGTCGTCCATCTTCACCGGGAAGTGGACGGTCAACTCGCGTTTGGGCTCGCGCAATACCTTCCGGAGCGCCGGGGAGAGGTTGAGGTGCTCGGCAGCCAGATCGAACTGCTGCTGGGCGACGTGCCAAGGATTGATCGCGGCAGCGATCTGCTCGGTCGCCATCGGCGGGATACCCTCCAAGTCGCGACCGTCCTGCGGAAGGCGGTCCGCCCTGCCGACTCGGTTCGCCGGGCTGGCAGCGGCCGTCCCCCCGACGGTCCCCGACAATGTCGCGGCGGCCTTCCGCTTGTTCCCGGAAAGCAGCGCCGCAGGTTCCACCTAAGTTCCAGTATAGACCTCCCGCCCAGCAGCACCGCTACCCCATGTCATTGGTGAGCGGGCTGATCGGCCTAACGTTAAGGTAGCGGTTCGGCCGAGTCGCCGAACGAATCGGGAGTGCGGGAGGCCCGGAGGTCGTGCCCTATCAGGTCGGCCGGAGCAGCACGGCGCCGAGCACGCCCGGCCCCACATGAGCCCCGATGACCGGGCCGATGATCTGGGCAGTGACCAGCTTCGGCGCCGGTGCGGGCAGGTGAGCGAGAAGCTCGTCCCGGAAGTCGTCGACCTCCGCCGGCGGCGAATACAGGAGGTGGACTTCCGCGACAGGCCGCGCGGAGAGCAGCTCGATGACGCGGGCGCGAGCCTTGGAGCGGGTCCTGGGCTTGTCCGCAGTCACGACCAGCCCGTCGACGACGGTGATGATCGGCTTGACGGACAGCAGCCCGCCGATGGCGGCCTGGGCCGCGCTGATGCGACCTCCCTTCCGCAAGAACTCGAGCGTCTCAAGGGCGACGTAGAGGAACACGGATTCTCGGATCCGGGTCAGCTCCGCGGCGATCTTGGCTGCCGGAAAGCCCTGGGCGGCCATGCCCGCGCCGCGCAGAGCCAGGGCGCCGATCCCCATGCAGGCCGTCCGCGAGTCCACGATGTGGATTTCTCTGTCCGGCAACATGTCCTTCGCCATCTGGGCACTGCGGATGGTCGCCGACAGGGTTTCGGCCAGGGTGACGCAGACGATGCCGTCGGCGCCTCCCTCGAAGGCTCGCTCGAAAACTTGCTTGAACTGGCCGGCGCTCGCAGCGGCGGTGTGGGGAAACGGCGCACCGGGCTCCAGGAGTCGCCGCCAGAACTCCTCCGGCTTCATCTCATCCGGCGACAGGTAGCTGCTCGTGCCGAACGAGACCGACAGCGGCACCTGCACGATTCGGTTGGCGAGGAGCTGAGTCGGCGTCAGGTCCGAGCCGGAATCGGTGACGATGGCAACGTTCATCGCTCCTCCTTGATGGCAGCCTCGGACGTCTGTGGCGGCCTCCCTCCGGCAGCCGATGGCGTATGGCGGGGAGTTTCGCCGGCAGAGACGACCCGGAGAGCGCGCGCCCGCCCGTCCAGCAGCGCCGATTCGTGCGCCCGCAGGTTCGCCAGGGCCAGGATGCCTATGGCGAGCAGCCCGGCCGTGGCTACGAGCAGCCCGTCGATCCCCTTCCACGTTGCGGCGACGCCGCCGACGATGGCGCCAAGGACCTGCCCCAGACCGAGAAAGACCGAGTACAACCCCATGATGGCGCTGCGGTCGTCCTCGAACCCCTCGCTGACATCGGCCAGCAGGCCGAGGGCAGCCGGTGTGGCGCCGGACATCACGAAGAGGGCCATCGCCGCGACGCCCACGAGGGCCATCAGGAGGACGAATGACGTCCCTCCGAGATGGTTGATGGCCAGTACGTCCAGCGCCATCACGACGAAGGCACCAACTCCGATCAACAGCATCGTCGTGCGGCGGAAGCGAGCGTAGACCGCGCCCCAGAAGAGCAGGCCGGCGCCGAAGATGATGGCCAGCGCGGCAGTCCCGTAGCCGATGCTAGTTGCCCCATAGTCCCGCATCAGGAACTGCGATGTGTCGACGATGTTCCCTTTGAGCAGCAGGGGCGCCTGCACGGCCCACAGCCCGAGAATGGCGTTGATCGCGAGCCAGGTTGGGGTGAACATCAGGACTTTTCGGCTTGTCGCGATCTTCCAGTATCGCGAGACCTCCGCTGCTGCCTTGCGCCCCGCAGTGCTGCCCGAGATCTCCTCTCGGCGGTCACGAGGAACCTCCGCCACGCCGTAGGCGTAGAGGAGGAGCGCGACGAGGTAGAAGACGCAGTTGAGGAAGAAGGCCGGCCGGCCGAAGCGGTCCCACAGCTGACCTGCGAGGGCCGGTCCGACGGCCAGCATGCCACCGAGGGAGACGAACTCGAAGAGGGCCACAACCCGACCGCGCAGCTTCTCGTCGTAGGCCGTCTCGGCGGCGATGAACCCGAGCGTCGACGGAATCGAGGCGGCCGTCGAGCTGCCTTCGAGCAGGCGGGTCACGAAGAGCAGCGGCATGTGGGTGGTGAAGCCCGTCATGAATACCGCCACACCACCGAAGAGGGGGCCGAGCAGCATGATCACTTTGCGGCCGTAGCGATCGGCCAGGACGCCAAAGACGATCGCGCCCGTCAGCTCTGTCGTGTAGAACCCGCCGGTCAGGAGCGCGATCGCTCCCGGGCCGGTTCCCCGGTTCTTGGTCATCTCGTCGACGAAATAGACGAGCATGCCGCCCGTGATGGCAGTGCTGGCGCGCAGCACGAACGTGGCCAAGAGCATGGAGGTGATCGAACGGTTCACCGCGCGTAGCCTAGCGGGTGCGCTGGATCGGCGGCGGCCGCCCCAGCCGGGAGGGCCCTCGGCGCCCGCGGAGCCGTCGGCGGCCTCGCGAAGCGGGTCTATACTCGCGGAACCGGTGGCTCGCCGCGCTCACATCGCCCCGGCCACCGGTTCGGTTCGGAGGAGACCGGCGAGCGCGGGCAGCACGGAGTAGGGCCTTGTCGTCGAACATCAGCCAGAACTACCCGTACTCCAGCGAGAGCGAGGAGGAGCGGGCCGCCCAGGTCGCCCGAGCCTTCGCCGCCAGCGAGGGCCTGGCCGAGAAGGTCGGAGCAGAGGCGATCGGGCTGCCGCAAGAGGAGCGGTGGTGGGTCTGGAAGTGCCCGGCGAAGGATTGCCCCGGGTTGCTCCATACGGCCGGATATGCCCGCACCGCCCGCGCCGTCTACACGGTGTGCGACACCTGCGGCAGGACCTGCCTGCGCTGACCGGGCATTGGCATCGAGGCCCCGCGCCCGCATTCGCCGCGGCGCCGCCGAGACTGCAAGGGCGTGGCCGCAACGCAAAGTGATCGCGTCAGGCGGTCGGGGCTTGCGCCCCGGGCCCGAGGCTCGCATCATCCTCTCCACGTGCCTGCAGGAGGAGGCGAACATGCCATCACGAGTCGCGCCTCCCGATCTCGCAGCCCGATCGACGGAGCTGCCTGTGTCGCCCGCATCGGGATTGACCGAGCGTTCATGACCGTCCGGACTCGTTCGGACGACGGCGCCGATGCGCCCTCGGGCCGCTCCACGACCGCGAAGCCCGCTCTCTCGAAACGGGTATCTGGTCGCATCTCGGGCCGGGTTGGCACCCTGCCGGCCGTCGCCCGAGTGGATATGCCGACGCGGCGGCGAGCGGGGGTCTTCCGGCGCGCCATCCGTCACGAGATCAACCGCATCCGAGACCCACGGCGCCTGACGATGGTGGTCATCCTGGGCTTCGTGGCCGGATTCGTGCTGGCCGGCCTGATCGCTCGAGGCGAGGCCGCGGGCGCCGACACTCGGGCGTACTGGGCCGCCGGACGGTTGTGGCTCAACGGCGGCGACCCGTATCACCCGACCGGGCCCTTCATGCCGTACGTCTACTCGCCGTGGATGCTGCCGCTCTTCGTGCCGTGGTCGATCCTGCCCTGGGACGTGGCCTGGTTCGTGTGGCGCGGGGCCACGGTCATCGGCCTGCTGTGGAGCGTCCACTGGGCGTACCAGCGCCGGCCCATGACCACCGCGCTCTTGCTCCTCGTGCTGATGTTCCCGCTGGCGGCCAACCTGGACACGGGCAATCTCAACCTGCCCCTGGCGCTGCTGCTCTTCGGAGCGCAGTTCTCCCGGCCGGCACTGGCCGGCCTGCTATGGATGATCGCGACCACGGCCAAATGGGTGCCCGTGGTCTTCTGGCCGTTCCTTTCGCCACGTGGCCGGCTGTGGGGCCTGGGCTGGTTCACCCTGGCACTGGCCCTGACCGTAATGACTCTGCCGGCGACGCTCGTCCAGCTGCAGGTGCTCTTCTCGTTCCAGCGCCCGATTCGAGTGGACTACCTGGTCTTCGTCTGGGCCATCGTCCCGTGGGCGTGGCGCCACCCCGAGGCCTTCCGCTGGCTGATCCCGTCGACGTGGCCGGGGGCCGCCCAGGCAGGAGCCGCGGCAGCCCGGCTGTGGCGTCTCCACTGGCGGCGCAGTCCGGAGCGGACGGCGGTGGCGATGCGCCGGGTCGCTCGGGCTCGGGTTCGAGCGTTCTTCGGCCTGGGAGCTTGACAGGCGCCCAGGCGCAAGCTCAATCGAGCGGTGGGGCGAGCGGAGACGCGCGGCACCACGGGACTCAGCCGGCGCGCCGCATCTCGCGCTCGTACTCGGGGAAGTAGCGGACGATCACCGATAGGCCGAACGAGCGCAGGATCGACTCCTTGGGCTCACGGGCGAGCAGGAACTCGAACGAGCGCCGGATGAGATCGGTCGGGTCGATCGCACCGGGGGCGAAGCGAGCCAGCTCGGCCGGCGTGACGGCAACCTCGAATTCGCGGCTGCTGCCGTGATCGGTCACGGTCACGCAGGCGAGCCAACCGCCTTCGACCGGCGAGGTTTCGACGGCGATCTCGCTCATCCGCGACCCCGGACCACGACACGCCGAGACCCCGGCCGAAGAACGTGGCCACGGTAGCCGGCGGCGAAGCCCGCCGCCTCGAGCCGGGGCTGCCACGCAGAGGTAGCGACCGGCTCACCGTCGACGCGAGTGAGAACCAGCTCGCGGAAGCGACCGCCCTCCACGAGCTCGCGCAGCGCAGCCAGGGCGGCGCCGGCAACCGCCGGGTCGTCGGCGGCGGGGAACGTCTGGAGGGAGTGCCCGCCTCGTTCCAGGTAGAGCGCGGCCGCGCCGTCCACCAGGGCGACGTACGCCCCGGCGGCCCGCTGCAGGGGCCGTCGATCCGACTCACCGCGACGTGGCCAGGGCAGCGCGGCGCCGTAGGGATTGGCGGAGTCCGCGGCCGCGAGCAGGTACACCGTCCGGGCACCTGCCCGATCGGCAGGCGGCTCGCGCATCGAGCGCAGCCGGTCGACGGCTCCGGGGAGGGCGAACTGCGCCGCCCCGAGTCCGTCGACGAAATAGCCGCGGCGGATGCGCCCGGACTCCTCCATCGCTCGCAGCACCGGGTAGACGGCGGAGAAGCCGCCGGCGACTTCCTCGGCGTTGACGGACTCGCGCGTCAGCACGCCGTGGCGATCGAGCAGCGCGACCGACAGTGAGTGGAGCCGTTCCGTGGCGCGACCGGCCACGCCACTCACCGCGCCACTCCCCGGCGCCTCGGCCCCCGCCGGGCCCGTGCCATCCACCAGCGACCAGCGCCCGGCCGCTTCCGGCGGCCCCAGCTGCAGCCGGCCGGGACGCGGCCGGCGCTCGCCGGACGGCCTTCTCCAGCGCAGGGCCCGCAGCGGCGCGAACGTGTCGTTGGTAAGCTCGCCGGCCCAGACCAGATCCCACAGCGCGTCGAGGATCTCGCGCTCCGCCACGGGGCCGGCGGCGGAGGAAAGCTCGCGGTAGAAGGAGGCGCCACGTCGCCGCAGCCGCTCGCGAAGTCGTTCGTGCAGCTCGCCGGCAGGCGTCTCCACCTCGCTCGCGGCCAGGTCGCGCAACACCTCGCGGCCGGGGCGATACAGGACGATCCGCCCATCGTCGCGGCCCAGACTGCCGCGCCCGACCCAGGCAACCTCGCCGAGCGCACCGAGCTCGTCCAGCAGGCGCGGCTGGTAGCCGGGGACTCGGGCCGGTAGAACGTCTCGTTCCATGACGGAGGCCGGGATGGGCACGCCCGCCAGCTGGTCGACCACTTCTGCCAGTCGCTCCAGGGCGGCTTCGCCGCGCGGCGTCGCCACTCCCCCGGCAAGCGCCGCGTCCGCGCCAACCGGCCGAACGCCCTGCCAGGCTGGCAGGAACCGGGCCAGCACCACCTGCTCGACCGGCTCCACCTCGCGCCGCAGCCGGGCCAGGGAGCGGCGCCGCAGCTGTCGCAGAACGTCCGGGTTGCACCATTCTCGCTCCGTCCCGCTCGGCCGGAACTCGCCGCGCAGGATCGTGCCAGCGTCGCGCAGCCGCTCGAGGAGGTCCTCGACTCGGGCCGCAGCCACGCCGAACCGTCGTGCCGGCTCCGGGGCGAGAAACGGCCCATGGGAGCGCGCCCAGCGGGCCACCAGGCCGCCCAACGCGCCCTCGACGGGGGCGAGGAACGCCGCCGGCACGCCAACCGGCAGAGCCACTCCCAGCGCGTCGCGGTAGCGGCCGGCATCCTCGATCGCGATCCAGCGGACTTCGCCGGCGATGCGCAAGGCAACGGCCCGCCGCGACCCCTCCAACGCCGCGAGCCAATCGCCGCAGGCCACGGGCTCGGTGATCCGCGCTGCAACCTCGTCCGCGGTGAGATCGCCCAACCGGCGCAACAGGTCGTGGAGCGCGTCCACGGACCGGGCGGCCCGCTCGGGCACGAGCGCCTGCAGCGCCAGCTCGAGGTCCGCCAGAGCCGCCGGATCGATCAGGTCGCGCAGCTCCTCCTGGCCGAGCAGCTCGCGCAGCAGCTCGCGGTCCAGGGCCAGCGCTCCCGCCCTCCGCTCCGCAAGCGGGGCATCGCCCTCGTACATGTAGGCAGCCAGGTAGTCGAAGAGCAGGGTCCCTGCAAACGGCGATGCCGTGACCGTCTCCACCTCCCGGACCTCTATCTCCCGCCGGGCAACTCCACCCAGGACCTCCCGCAGGGCAGGCAGGTCGAACAGGTCCGCCAGGCATTCGCGGTACGTCTCGACGATGATCGGGAACGAGCCGTACCGGCTGGCGACGGCGAGGAGCCCGGCCGAACGCTGCCGCTGCTGCCACAGCGGCGTCCTCGAGCCCGGCCAGCGCCGCGGCAGCAGGAGTGCCCGGGCGGCGTTCTCTCGGAAGCGCGCGGCGAACATCGCCGAGCTGCCCAGCCGGCCCACAACCAGGTCTTCGACCTCGTCCGCCGTTGGGAAGAGCAGCTCGGCCAGGCTCCCGCCGGGCACCGACGTCGCGCCGATCCCGGTCTCCGTCGCGGCCGCGTCGCCCTCGGGCAGCCGGATCGCGATCCCATCGTCCGACCAGATCGTCTGGGCGCCCCCGCCCAACCTCTCCTCCAGGCGCGCTTCGATCGCCAGCGCCCAGGGCGCGTGGACCCGCCCGCCGAAGGGCGTCAGGATCACCACTCGCCAATCGCCCAGCTCGTCGTGGAACCGCTCCACGACGATTCGCCGGTCGGTCGGCAGGTGACCGGCTGTCTCTCGCTCCTCGGAGAGGTAGTCCAGCACGTTCTGTGCTGCCAGATGGTCCAGGTCGTGGTGCTCGAGCAGCCGGCGCCGCGCCCGCTCGCGTCCGCGCTCGCCGGCCCCGAGGTTGC
>Ga0187886_1000916_pt1 | contig 30124 bp, 23 predicted proteins | sample June2016WEW_20_1_FD_133001 | JGI IMG/M metagenome (GOLD analysis project Ga0187886, IMG submission 133001) | Peatland microbial communities from SPRUCE experiment site at the Marcell Experimental Forest, Minnesota, USA - June2016WEW_20_150 | ecosystem: Environmental > Terrestrial > Soil >...
AGCGGTTTGAAGATCGCCGTGCACTACGGCTGCCACACGCTGCGGCCGTCGGATCGGCTCCACGCTGCTGATCCCCTGCATCCGGTGAAATACGATCTGCTGGTGCAAGCCCTGGGGGCGTCACCGGTACAGTACGAGACCAAGATGCTCTGCTGTGGCAGCAATCTCGGTTCTGCGGGGGCGCAGCCGGAAGCGGCCATGATGATGCGCAGGAAACTGCAGGACTTGAGTGGCCAGGCTGATGCCCTGACCGTGGTCTGCCCGGCCTGTTTCATTCAATTCGACCAGCGCCAGTATATCCTGCAGCGTCAGGGTGAGCGGCTGAACCTGCCGGTGTTTACCTATGCGGAACTGCTGGGACTGGCCATGGGCATCCCGGGCGAGGAACTGGGCCTCAAAGAGCACCGGGTGGGCACCGAGCCGTTTTTCCAGGCCTGGAGCAGCCGGACTGGCGCCCTGGAGGCGATCAAGAGGAGCGGGATCGATCTGGCCTCCCTCAAGCGCTGCTATGAATGTGGGGCGTGTGTGGATGACTGTCCCACTGCCCAGGTGAGCAGCCAATTTCAGCCCCGGGAGCTGATCGGCAGCCTGCTGCAGGGCCACCTTGATCAGCTTTTACAGAGCAAGGCGATCTGGCAGTGCCTGGAGTGCCACACCTGTTCCGAGCTCTGTCCGCAGAAGTTCGGCATGGAAAAGGTATTTACAGCCCTGAAACGCCTGTCTGTGGCCCGCGGCGCCGCTCCGGCGCCGCTGCAGGGCGGGATCAAGAGCTTTTTACAGACTGGCAAGTTGGGCGCCATCGATGAGAAGGCCCGTAAAAAACTTGGTTTGGGTGCTCTTCCGCCGGGAGGAGAAACAGAACTGCAAACATTACTCGGCTTATTGCAGCAAGATCAGTAGAGGAATGGGGACACAAGCACTGGGGGATGAGACTGCATGAAGGGAACCGGCCCACGCATACCATCAGGATGTTCCATTACCGGCATCTTCAACAGAAAAGCCAAGCGATTCAGCGGCGCTGATGTGATCAAGTCTATCAGGCTGATGCATGACCGGTCCAACGGCTTGGGCGGCGGTTTTGCCGGCTACGGCATCTACCCGCAATACAGGGATCACTACGCCTTTCACATGCTTTACGGCAGCGAGGCCAGCCAGCACGAGACGGAGCGCTTTTTGGAAAAGAATTTTATCGTCGACCGGAGCGAGCCGATCCCGACGCGCCCTCACCCCAATATCACCGATGCCCCTATCCTGTGGCGCTATTTTTTACGGCTGAAGCCCTACGCGGTGGAGCAGTTCTCCGCCAGCCAGGACCGCCGGCTATTGGGGGAGGCTGGCAACGGTTATGTTGAAAAGAACTTCGTGGTTCGCCAGATCATGGATATCAACCAGAAGATCGACGGTGCCTTCGTCGCCTCCAGCGGCAAGAATATGGGCGTCTTCAAGGGCGTGGGTTACCCCGAGGATATCGGGGAGTTCTACCGGATAGATGAATACGAGGGCTACATGTGGACCTCCCATGGCCGGTTTCCGACCAACACCCCGGGCTGGTGGGGTGGCGCCCATCCCTTCACCATCCTGGACTGGTCCGTGGTGCACAACGGGGAGATCTCCTCATACGGGATCAACAAGCGCTATCTGGAGATGTTTGGCTATCATTGCACCCTGCAGACCGATACCGAGGTCATCGCCTATCTCTTCGACCTGCTGCACCGGAGGCAGGGCCTGTCCCTGGAAAATACCTGCCTGGCCCTGGCGGCGCCTTTCTGGAAGGAGATCGACCGCTACCCGGAGACCAAGCGGGAGGCGGTCACGGCGATCCGGCAGGTCTACGGTTCCGCCATGCTCAACGGGCCGTTCAGCCTGGTGGTCGGTTTCACCGGTTGCATGATCGGGATCACCGACCGGATCAAGCTGCGCCCTCTGGTTTGCGGGCAGAAGGATGAAGTAGTCTACCTGTCCAGCGAGGAAAGCGCCATCAGGGAGATCTGCCCGGCCCCCGACCGGGTCTGGACGATCAGGGCCGGGGAGCCGATCATCGTCACACTGGAGGAGGGGGTGCAACCATGACCAGAAGCCTAGTGTCACCCGATTTCCTGGTCAAGATCGATCACCAGCACTGCCGGCGCTGCAAACGGTGTGTGCTGAACTGCGGTTTTGGGGCGCTAAGCTTTCTGGACCGGGTGGTGCCCGACAACAACAAGTGTGTGGCCTGCCAGCGGTGTGTGGCCTTCTGCCCCGAAGGGGCGATCACGGTGGAGCGTCACCCGCTCACCTTCAAGAGCAACGGGCACTGGTCCTCGGATAGCATCAAGGCCATTTACAAACAGGCCGAGACCGGTGGTATGATGCTGACCGGTATGGGTAACGACCGGGACTATATCAGCTACTTCGATCATATGGTGCTGGATGCCTGCCAGGTGACCAACCCGTCCATCGATCCCCTGCGGGAACCGATGGAACTGCGGACCTACCTTGGTAGCAAGCCGAACGCCCTGCAGTTCAAGGAGCAGGACGGGGATGTAGTGCTGGATACCAGGCTCAGCCCGCAGGTAATCCTGGAGACCCCGATCATCTTTGGCGCCATGTCCTATGGGGCGATCAGCCTGCCGGCCCACAAGGCCCTGGCCCGGGCGGCTTCCATTGCCGGATCCCTCATGAACACCGGGGAGGGCGGCCTGCATAAAGAATTATATCCCTACAGCGACCGGATCATCGTCCAGGTGGCCTCCGGGCGTTTCGGGGTCAACCAGGAGTACCTGGAGCGGGGGGCGGCGGTGGAGATCAAGATCGGGCAGGGGGCGAAGCCGGGCATCGGCGGCCATCTGCCTGGCGAGAAGGTCGATCAGGAGGTCTCTCTGACCAGGATGATCCCGGTGGGCAGCGATGCCCTGTCGCCGGCGCCACACCACGACATCTACTCCATCGAGGACCTGTCGCAGTTGATCTACGCCCTGAAAGAGGCGACCCGCTACACCAAGCCGGTCGGGGTGAAGATTGCCGCCGTGCATAACGTGGCTGCCATTGCCAGCGGCATCGCCCGGGCCGGGGCGGACTTCGTTTACATCGACGGCTTCCGGGGCGGCACCGGCGCAGCTCCCACCATCATCCGGGACAACGTCGGGATTCCGATCGAGATGGCGATCGCCGCCGTCGATGACCGGCTGCGCCAGGAGGGGATCCGCAACCAGGTCTCCCTAGTGGTGGCGGGTGGTTTCCGGAACAGCGGCGACGTAGCCAAGGCGATCGCCCTGGGGGCGGATGTGGTCGCCATCGGTACCGCGGCTCTGTTAGCTATGGGTTGCCACCTGTGCCAGAAGTGCTACACCGGCAACTGCTCCTGGGGGATCGCCACCCAGCGTCCCGAACTGACTGCCCGCCTGGAGCCGGAAGAGGCCGCCGAACGGCTGGCCAACCTGCTGCGGGGCTGGTCCCTGGAGCTGAAGGAGATCCTCGGCGCCTTGGGGGTGAACGCCATCGAGAGCCTGCGGGGGAGCAGGGAGCGCCTGCGGGGTGTCGGCCTCAACCAGGTAGAACTGGATGTGCTGGGCATCAAGGCAGTCGGCCGCTAACAGGGGTCAGAGACAAGAGGTCGGACGCAGGACAGGGAAAAGCTGGAATGGTGGAGCAAATATGGACAGCAAGAGCCAGGGCAGCGTATGCCCTGGCTCTTTAAAATCTTTATCCGGCCTCTGACCTCTGACCTCTGGCCTCCGACCTCCGACCTCTAATTTCAGTAGGTTTTGACGTTGTTGGCGCCGTGCTGGCGCAGGATGTGGGCAGCATCATCGAGCTTGGGGCTGCTGCCGTGAACGGTTACCAGGGACTTACCCTGTTTGACGTCCTCCTCATAGCGCCGGCTCTCCTCGGCGGGGATGCCCCAGTCGATCAGGCCTCCGGCAATACCGCCGGTAACAGCACCGGACAGCAGTCCGGCGATCGGTCCGGCGGCGATCAGGGGGCCGATGCCCGGGATGACCAGGGCGCCTGCACCGACTGCCAGCCCGGCAATACCTCCCAGCACACCGCCGGTGGAGATCCCGTCCATGGTGGAGTCCGTGTCGCCCCTCATGCTGAGTTCTGAAGCATCCCCCTGGTGTTCATCCCTGGTCACCAAAGAGATCTCCCGGTCAAACCCCTTGTTGCGCAGCTCCTGAACCGACCGCTCGGCCTGGTCGCGGCCGTCAAACGTACCAACTACGACTGATGCCATTATTAGTACCTCCCGGTGCTTATTTTGTTTTAGTATTTGAAGTGGCCGATCTATTTATTCGAAAGCTAACCGGGCCTGACCGAGCGGGATGACGGCGGGCATGGCGACAGCATCTGCCTTGTTTCAGACGAGCGGTTGCTGTAAAATCAAAGCTGGCTTGAAAGCTGGCTTATACAAGCGAGGTAAAACGATATGGCAGCAGTGGTGGTAGTGGTAGGCCATGCCAATACCGGGAAGACGACGCTCATCGCCAAACTGATCAGCAACCTGACGGCCAAGGGCTACCGGGTAGCCGCGGTCAAGCATGCAGCCCACGGCTACGAGATCGACCAGAAGGGAAAGGATTCCAGGCAGTTCTTTGAGGCAGGGGCCAGCCGGGTGCTGGTGGTTGGCCCTGCATCCCTGACGGTGCATGCCAGGCACGACCGGGAGCCGAATCTAGCTGAGCTGGCCGGCATGGTAGAAGGGGTAGACCTGATGCTGGCGGAGGGCTTTAAGGCCCAGCCAGGGCCCAAGATCGAGGTCCTGCGCCAGGGATTCTCCGAGGGCAGGCTGTCTCTGGGCGAGGACCTGATCGCCGTGGTCAGCGAAGCCCCGGTTGGCGGTGATATTCCCTGCTTCCACCCGGATCAGGTGGAGGCGCTGGCTGATTTCATCGCTGAACGCTTCCTAAAATGATGAGTAAAGGCAGGCTTTAGCGGGCGCGGGCGCGGTGCTTCCCGATCAGGGGCTCGTCAGGTCGTTGATGACCAGACCGGTGAGGATTTTCGGATAGAAATAGGTGGATTTCTGAGGCATCTTATCGCCTGCCGCAGCGACCGCGGTCACCTGTTCGATCCGGGTGGGGTTCAGGATGAAGGACAGCTGTGCCTGGCCGCTTACAGCAGCCTGGAGCGCCTCCGTTTCACCCCGGGTATAGGTGAGGTTCTCCTGCTGCGACAACTGCTCCTGGTTCAGACCGAGCAGCTTCTGCAGGATCAGGACTTGCAGCACTGCCACGTCCAAGCTGCACCAGGCCCCGGACATCCGGGGAGCGAGTTGCTTGACCCGGGTGTCATCGTTAAGGGTCAGCAGGTAGGCAGCCGGTTCCGGGGTGGCCATCATCAGAACTGTGTGCCCCGGCTGCTGGTGCTTGTCCAGCAGCTTTTGCACCTGGCCGGGGGCAGGCAGAGCGATCCTTTCGATGGTGAAATCCTGCTGTAACCCTTCCTTGAGTAGCGCCAGATCCAAATTCGCCAAGCTGTGCACGATCCGGTGGGTGGGCAGGATGACCAGGCCCGGGTCGCTGGTGTTCACCAGATACATGAGGAGGTGTGACGCCCCCGGAGAACGTTCTTGTTCAGCATGATAATAGTTCAGAGCGGTCTCATAGCGGTGGTGTCCATCCGCGATGTAGAGGGAGCGATCCCTGAGGGTGGCGGTCAGCCGCCGGTGTATTCCCGGGTCAGTAATCACCCACAGGCGATGCCTGACACCGTCGTCATCCGCGATATCCAGTTGGGGCGGCGCGGCTTTCACCCGGTCGAAATCGGCCTCCAGGGTCAGTCCGGTATCCTCGTAGTAGGAAAAAACAGGGCTGAAATTGGCCCGGCAGGCTGCCAGCAAGGCATACCGGTCTGCCTTGGGCTTGGACAGGGTCTCCTCATGCGGCCGGATCCTACCAGATGCGTACTCCTCCAGGGCCACCCGGGCAAAAAAGCCGGTCCTCTTATACCATGCGCCGTTGACCTGAAACAACTGCTCCTGCAGATAGATAGCTGCAGCCTGCTCTTGCTGCAGCACCCCGGTATGCTGCCAGTCCCGGTAATCGCGGGCAGCCCGGGTATAGCGGTTGTCGGTGTCATCGTCGGTGGGAAACTGACGACCATACTCCAGGCGGATCACGTTATAGGGGTGCCGCTCATAGAACTTTTGCTGTGCGGCGGCGTCGATCACGTCGTAAGGCGGTGTCACCACTGCCGAAATGTCGGGCACCTGCCCGGTATTATATCTGATGCCACGAAACGGAATCACTTCCGCCAATGCTCTCACCTCTCCCGATTGCTCCCTGTTGCCTCCTAATCCCGGTAAACAGGGCCGATCATCTGCTCATGCGGTTCACTTTATTTTAATATGTTTCCAGTTGACAGGCAAGGAAGCTTTCTGACCCGATCAACTCTGGTGTTGTAAAACAGCAAGAATAGTGTTTTAATGCAAGATGGTAATGAGGGGGCTCGCAGTTTATTCAGCGTAGGATATAAACGTGCTGCACCGAACATATTTTAATTTAGTAGATAGGCTTGTGCGCTCCGGCCTGTTTAGTATTGTCTGGCGCCCGGAGCTAGTCCACAGGGAGGCCAGCGACCTTTTACAGGCGCCGGAAGATTTTGCAGCCTCTCTGAGCCCCGCCCCCGCTATGGGAATTAAGGAGCCGAATAGATGGATTATTTACTGCTGTTCGTGAGCCTGGGAATTATTCTGGCTGCAGCGGAGATATTTACCAACGGCATAGAGTGGCTGGGATTGCGCCTGCGACTGGCGGAGGGCGCTATTGGCAGCATCCTGGCAGCGGTGGGAACCGCCCTGCCTGAATCCCTGATCCCGCTGATCGCCTTTATCTTCGGAAAAGGGGTGAGCCAGCAGCAGGTGGGCATTGGGGCGATTATTGGGGCGCCCTTCATGCTGAGCACGCTCGCCTTCTTTATCAGCGGCCTGGTGGTGGTACTGGATGCCCGGAAGCGGCCAGACTTCCCCCGATTGGACATCAATCCCGGAGTGATCCAGCGGGATTTGCTATTCTTCTTCGCCGGCTACAGCCTGGGAATCTGTGCTCTTGCCGCTCCCCTTCAGTATCAGCATGCCTTCGTGCTGTTGCTGCTTGGCAGCTACTCCCTCTATGTCTTTTTAACCCTCAAGCGGACCTCGACCCATGGCCAGACCGCAGACCTCCGGCCGCTGTTGTTCAGCGCCAAGAGAAACAGGCCGCGCCTGGCGATGATCCTGCTGCAGATCGTCTTTGCCGTCGGCCTGCTAGTAGGCGGGGCGGAGTTGTTCATCCATCAAGTTACGGCCATATCCCTGGTGCTGGGTATTCCAACCTTCTTCCTGTCGCTGATCATCGCTCCCATCGCCACGGAACTGCCCGAAAAATTCAACAGCATCATCTGGCTCAAGCGGCGCAAAGACACCCTGGCCATCGGCAACATCACCGGGGCCATGGTCTTTCAGAGCGCTGTCCTGCCCAGTATCGGCATTCTGACCGGCAACTGGCACTATGTGCAGGGTTCGCTGCCACCGATCCTGCTGACCTACGCCTCCGCCGGACTGATCTTCCTCAGCATGAAGTTCAGCAGGAAGCTGAACGCCTACGTCCTGCTGATGGGAGGACTCTTTTACCTGATCTTTCTCTGGACAACCCTTTACTGACCGCGGGAATGGTGGTAACTTTTATGAAGGTAGCCTTCGAACGGGAGGCAAGCTCTGAAGTCTCCGGGTACCGCGCCCGCGGCGGGGCTTAAATTACGATTGCGCACGGAGGGGGGAAACCGTGAGCATCCTGTTTATTTTCACTACCGCCTACGTGGTTGCCCTGTCTGGCGCCCTGATGCCGGGCCCCCTGATGACCGTGATCATCAAGGAGAGCCTGCAGCAGGGTTGGCGGACCGGCTTCCTGATCAGCGCCGGCCACGGCCTGGCTGAGGTAACCCTTTTGGCGCTGTTTGGCCTGGGCCTGAACCGGTTGCTGCGCCTGCAGTGGGTACCCGTGGCCATCGGCATTGTCGGCGGGCTGGTGCTGTTGTATATGGGCGTGGAGATCTGCCGTAGCGTTCTCAAAGGCGCCCCGGCTCTCGACTTCAATCAGCCCCAGGCTGGCGTCTCACAGCCAGTCGGGGCATTTCGACTATCGCCTGTGAAGTCGGGCTTGATTGCCACCGTGGCTAATCCCTACTGGGTGTTATGGTGGTTCACCATCGGCATTCTTTACGTCACCCAGGCGCTTCACGCCGGTATACTGGGCCTGGGATTGTTTTACACCGGCCACTTCCTCGCTGACCTAAGCTGGTGTATGATTGTCGCCATCGCTGCGGCCACGGGAAAGAGGTTTTTAAGCCCCATCGCCTATCAGGGCATCCTGGTGGTGTGCGGGGTTTTCCTGGTGGCGCTGGCGGCATACTTCATCTATCAAGGCTCCAGTACGGCCACGTTGCTCTTGAGGGCGGCTGGCTGGCAGATTTAACAACCGTTGAGCAAGAATGGAAAGAGATGGAGGTGAAACGATGAATGCTTATGATCAGGCCCATGAACTGGCCCGCACCCTAAAGGCCTCGGACGAGTACCGGGTATTCCTGGATTCCAGGAAACAGTTGGAGGCCGACCCGAAAAACAAGGAGATGCTTGACGATCTGCGCCGTCTGCAGTGGGAGATGGAAATGGCTCAAGCTATGGGCAAGGAAGTTGATGAGGCCAAACAAAAGCAGGCCGGCCAGCTAGTCCAGCTTGTCACCCTTAACCCGACCCTGAAAGACTATCTGGGAGCTGAATACCGCTTCGCCCAGCTCATGGCTGATGTCCAGAAGATCCTGGCCGACGCTCTGACGGAGTGGTTTTCAGCTGCCGGAGATATTTTTAAGAAGACGCAGCAATAAAGAACCCTATCAGACCGGATGGCCAATGAGGCAGTTTTACTGCTCAAGATCTCCGCAGATCAAGATCTCTGCATTGACACCAAAAATGCCACCGGGTATAATCTGTCTAGTTTGCATGTTTCCGGCGCTGCGCTGTCATAGCGGCACGCTCAGGCCGGCCGCCTGTGGCGATCCTGCCGGTGCCGGCGACACACACAGTCTGGGATGAGGGGAAGGTTTCAGGAGATGCTGCCAACACCGCGCCGCTACTCTTTGGTTGCTGCATCTGCAGAAGGGGAGCATGAACTAATCGCTTTTGACCAAGCGCTCCTCAAAGCGGGAATAGGCAACGTCAATCTACTCAAGGTAAGCAGTATTATGCCCCCTGGCGCCGTCTACGAATCCAAGCTAGTGATTCCGCCCGGGTCTCTGGTTCCTACCGCCTACGGCGCCCTGGTCTGCGCCGAGACGGGCGCTCACATCGCCGCTGCGGTGGCGGTGGGTATAGGGGCGGAGGCGGGGGATTTCGGCGTGATCATGGAGTTTGCCGGCCACTGCGGCCGTCAGGATGCGGAGCGCCGGGTGAGCGATATGGTGACCGAGGCTTTCGAGCATCGGGGTATGAAATTGGTGGAGATCAAGGTGGCCGCGGCCGAACATCTGGTAATCACCTGCGGCTGTGTCATCGCGGCCGTGCCGCTATGGTACTAGGAAGCCTGACGGTCGCCCATGCCGCACCTAGAAGATAGATACGACGGGAAAGGAAGCGTAAGTGATGGAGGTATGGTTCACCGAGCTGCAGTGCTCCGGGCTGAAAATAACCTGCAAGGTCTTGCAGACGCTGCACCGCGAGATCACTCCCTTTCAGGAGATCGCCGTGCTGGATACGGAGTTGTTCGGGCGGATGCTGGTGCTCGACGGGGCGATTCAGGCGACGATCGCCGATGAGTTCGTCTACCACGAGATGCTGGCCCATGTACCCATCTGTTCGCATCCACAGCCGAAGGATGTCCTGATCATCGGCGGTGGCGACGGGGGCTGCGCCCGCGAGGTGTTGCGGCACCAACGGCTGAACAGCGTCACCCAGGTGGAGATCGACCAGCGGGTGGTGGAGGTGAGCCGCCACTTCCTGCCGGAATTGGCCTGCTCTTTCGATAATCCCCGGATGTCGTTGCGCTTCGAGGATGGGATCGCTTTTATCAAGGAGAGAGAGGCCAGCTTCGACGTGATCCTGGTGGATGCCCCAGACCCGGTGGGAGTGGCCGCCGGCCTGTTCAGCCAGGAATTTTACGAGTCCATCTACCGGGCACTACGGCCTGACGGCATCTTTGCTGCCCAGACGGAATCACCCTTCTTGAATAAGGAATTGATCGGGAGGGTATATGGCAGCGTCCGCAGCATCTTCCCGGTTGCCAGGCTCTGTCTGGCCAACATTCCCACGTATCCCAGCGGCCTGTGGAGCTTCACCCTGGGCAGCAAGCAGTACGACCCGGCCCAGGGACCAGCGGCCACGGCTGAGGATATGGCCAACCAGGGCCTGCGCTACTACACTCCCGAGATGCACCGGGCGGTCTTCGTGCTGCCGCCGTTCGTCCAAGCTCTTCTGGAGCAGGAGGCCAAATCTTGAAGCTGAGCGACCTCTGTACACAAAGCAGGTCGTTTTTAGAAGCCCGGGATGATTATGAAAATGCTCGGGCGGTGCTGCTGGGGGCTCCGCTGGACATCACCTCCAGTTGGCGCATGGGTTCCCGGGAAGCGCCCCAGGCAGTGCGAGACGCCTCGGAGGGGTTGGAGGAGTATAGCCCGCGGCTTGACCGGAACCTGAGCGATTGTGCCTTTTACGATGCCGGAGACTTGCTTATGCCCCTGGGCAATCTGTCAGGCAGCCTGAACAGGATCGGACAGGCCATCCGGAGGATCGCCGGTGATGGCAAGATTCCCTTCATGTTGGGCGGGGAGCATCTGGTTACCCTGCCGGCGGTGCAGGCCCTGGCCGAGCTGTTTCCCGGCCTGGCGGTGCTGCAGTTTGACGCTCACACCGATCTGAGAGACGACTACCTGGGAGAGAGGCTCTCCCACGCCACGGTGCTCAGGCGCATCTGTGAGGTGGTCGGGGGCCGCAGTGTGTACCAGTTTGGCATCCGTTCGGGGACGAAGGATGAGTTTCAGTACGGGCACAGCCACACCAACTTCTTCCCTTTCGATGTTGTCAGGTCATTGCGATCCTGCCTGGCAGACCTCGGAGAGCGCCCGGTTTACGTGACCCTGGACATAGATGTGCTAGATCCGGCCTACGCTCCGGGCACTGGCGCCCCGGAACCCGATGGTATTAAGCCGGCGGAGATCTTCGAGGTCCTGACCATGCTCCAGGACCTGCAGGTGGTGGGCTGGGACATCGTAGAACTGGCGCCCCCCTACGACACCTCGGGGATCACCACCATGCTGGTGGCCAAGATCGCCCGGGAGAGCCTGCTAACCTTGGCCAGGGCGGCCTCACCGGTTCGCTCCTGATGCGGCAGTAGTTAAAGAGGAAATCGGCCGCAGACCGAGAATCATTATAGTTGAGCAATTGACAAACACGTACCTGCCGGAAGGGAGGGATTGTTAAAGATGTGTGAATGCTGTACTCCCAAAGAACACCTGGGCCATTTTCACCTCCACGAAATGGGGGGGAAGGACCTGGACGGGCTGAACAACGTGATCCGGAGACTGCCAGGCGTATTTGAAGCCCAGCAGGACGACCACGGGGATGCCGCGGCGGTGGTGCTGTTCGATACGCGGATCATCACCGAGGAGACCCTGAAGAGCGCCCTCAAAGCCCAGGGATTCCAGGCCTGAGAGCGGTCGGATTGCTGTGCTGCAGACCTCTCTAATTCATGCTCAACCTGTTGACTTGCCAAAACAGTGATGCTATAATAAGCTTCGTCACTCGGGCGATTAGCTCAGCTGGGAGAGCGCCTGCCTTACAAGCAGGAGGTCGGCAGTTCGAGCCTGTCATCGCCCACCATTGAAGCGCATCACCACAAAGGTGCTGACGCGGAGCTGTAGTGTAGCGGTTTAACACGTCGGCCTGTCAAGCCGAAGATCGAGGGTTCGAATCCCTTCAGCTCCGCCATCTTAAAAAACGAAGTGGCTCGGTAGCTCAGTTGGTAGAGCAGCGGACTGAAAATCCGCGTGTCGCCAGTTCGACTCTGGCCTGAGCCACCATAATAAGCAGTTACGAGCGGAAGTAGCTCAGCGGTAGAGCATCGCCTTGCCAAGGCGAGGGTCGAGGGTTCAAATCCCTTCTTCCGCTCCATTTTATTGTCTTCGACATGTTAAGGATGTCCATTGTTTGCCCTCTTTAGAGGGTTTTTATTGTCAAGGTGCCGAATATGTTTTATAATAGGCTCGAAAAACTGAAGATGATCAACCAAGAGGGCAAGTGGCGAAGTGGTTAACGCAGCGGACTGCAAATCCGCCACTCGCCGGTTCAACTCCGGCCTTGCCCTCCATTTTATTTTAATGAACATAAGCCGGGATGGCGGAATTGGCAGACGCACGGGACTTAAAATCCCGGGGGCTTCGCGGCCCGTACCGGTTCAAGTCCGGTTCCCGGCACCAGATATGCCTGGTGTAATGCCGCTTTGCGGGTTTTCCCACAAAGTGGCATTTTTTAATTCCGCTCTGCTAATACTTCTTCAACCACAATATGATGGATTAAAGATCAAGTATGTACATACGCATTGTTAAAGTCAGAGGTATCCGTTACATGTAGGTTGCTCACCGGGAAAAGGTAACTATTGGCGTGGTGATTATCTTGGGCTATAATGACTATAATAAGCTTAAAGAAGGTTCTGCATGGGAAAGTGGGATAAGCTTTTTAATCGTCTTCTAAATGGCCGCTCAGATACAAATATTTCTTTTTCTGAGTTATGTAATTTGCTAGATTGGCTGGGATTTGAAAAACGAACCAGTGCAGGTCATCATATATTCTATAAGGACGGCATTGACGAGATCATCAATTTGCAGCCAATAGGTGTATTAGCCAAGGCCTACCAGATCAAACAGGTCCGCAACATCATCCTGAAATACCGCTTAGGGGGTGGGGAAGATGTATAAATACGAAGTAATTATCTATTGGAGCGATGATGACCAGTCGTTCATCGCTGAGGTCCCGGAGTTGCCCGGGTGCGCTGCTGACGGGGTGACTCATCAGGAAGCGCTGGCGAACGTCCAAGTGGTTATCGAAGAGTGGATAGAGACAGCAACCATATTAGGAAGGGAAGTGCCTAGGCCAAGGGGTAGGCTGGCTTACGCTTAATGCCTGGGACTTATATGAGATTCGGAGACTGCCGTGCGTCAAGCGGCAGTTTTGCTTTATTGAAACTGCCATAGCAGTAATTGTCGAGTTAAAATTTGCAACCCTCGTGCAACCGGAAGGACCGAAATAATGTCGAGGCCGCCCGATTCCAGCTCGTGATGGCGATCAAGCGCCCATTGCTTGGATAGATCGGTATCGATGCCGAAGATAGTGTTGGCAAGCTGGCTGAGGTGCTCCTTGACGTGGTGCAGATCGACTATCTGGATCGCCTCCGGGGCAATCATGTTTCGAATTCCCGCAAGGCCTGGGAGCAGACACCCGGGGCGCTGGAATGGTTGCAGGAAATGCGTCCAGCAGCAGGAAGAGAGAATTGAGTTTCTTGAGGCGTAAGGGTTTGAGATAAGCGTTCAGGGAAGATTTTCGATTCTGGAGAATGGAAACGAAATAAATTTGAGACTACGGCATGGCAGGTATTTTAAACGGTCTATCTTGAAAACATGAGGTAGATATTCAATGCTTTCTATGATACTTTATTTAGAGAAAAAACTATTGGGGGGATTACTGTGATCCCGGTCAGAACAAGAGTGGAGCTAGATGGTCGTATTTCCATCGGAGAGGTGTTAAAGATGGCTAAGATGCAACCGGGCGATTGGGTAGATATTACTCCTGCCAATAATAAAATAACTATAAAGATCGCTAGGCGAATAAAGCCAAAAGGGGTTGTCAGGGCTGCGGCAGGGCTCTTGAAGGACAGAAATGATTTAGCGGATGAGATGCTGCGAGCCAGGGAGGATGAAGATGACCGGCCAGGAACCACCATTTAACAGGTATGTGGTCGATACCAATATCGTCATCTATACTCTTAAGGGGATTGAGCAGGCGGTAGCAGCAATGGAAAAATTTGAAGATGACGACATCGAGGTCTATTACTCAACGATAGTGGAGGCAGAATTATTTTCCTTTCACGAACTCACAGAAGAAGAGAGTGGCAAAATTAGGGCCGTCTTGGATCTTGGGGAAATTGTTTACGTCGATTCCGAAGTTGCTTTGAAGGCTGCCGAGCTTCGTTTATTGAGCAGAAAAACGTATCAGCGCAAGCTTAAATTACCGGATGCCATTGTTGCTGCAACAGCTTTGGTATATTCGGCGGTTCTGGTTACTCGCAATATTGAAGACTTTGACCATCTGAAAAAACATGATTTACTTCTATAGAACCCATTGAATGCAATTCAACAAGAATAGATGATAAAACCCCTGACAAACCATGCTGTGTATAACACGTAAACCTAGACCATGATAATCCCGTTACAAAGATGCTATTTCCGTGCTACTGCCGTGCTACTGAAAAATAAAATATAACTCGATATGAACAGATACAGATTGATATGTGCCCCCGCCTCAATGTATTGGTATTACTGAATAATTTGACACTGGAAGACACTGACAGATACAGCTGTAACGCTCAATACCGGACTTAAAATCCCGGGGGCCCGTACCGGTTCAAGTCCGGTTCCCGGCACCACTCAAGGCTTTCAGGGATCGCAAATGGTAACTGATGGAAGCTATTATCCATTTGCAACCCTTTGAAACCGCAAGGGTTTCAAGATCGATTCCCCCGGTTGCGACGGGGGAGTTTTTTTGGTCCGAAGATAGCCTAGTCGAAAAAGTATCCGCAATTTTGCACTTCCTTTTCGCCGTCACGTCGATGTAAGTTTCTGATGCCACCTGTGGGCTTCTTCTCGGAGTACTTCCAGGACCACCTTGGCTTTGTGCTCGGCTGAATAATGATTGCGTGTTTTCATGCTCCCATTTTAACTTATTTTTCTATTTCCGTGTCTCGTTTCTAGGGAGCATTATATACCCTCATTTTTCAAGGAGCGACTGGCTGTTTGTTACTGCGAAAGGAATTAATATATACGGTAATTAGTGTTTACTTAACCGACATCTGATTCATGGGCAGCTTCCTGCTGTTTTATTTTGGGCTTTCTCAACCACATCGGTGGGGATGGCCCGATCAAATTGGACGGAGGCCCAGGCTTTGAGTTTCTCGTCACCGACAGACCATAGCTCATAAAGGGTATTGACAATATGATCTAAGTCAGCATCACCGGTGCTGGTATGGTAGTTACAGCGGCCTTTGGCGTCTGCCAGGTGATGGTGTTCCTTCATAATAATATTAAAGGCTTGAGAGATGGCTCGCTCACCATAGCGGGCCATTATATTTTCCAGGGCTTCTTCGGGGGCGATAAATATATCACCTTCACCTGTATCTAACCAATGCCTTGATATAAAATATTCACTACAAATGTGCTTTAGTAACAACTCTGAAGCCTTTCCCTTTGACCCTTCGATTTTTGAAATATGCGCATGATCTATGCCCAACGTATTTGCAAACTCACTCTGGGTCAAACTAAGTGCTTTCCGAATTTCTTTAAATCTTAATCCGATGTCGATTTCACTCAAAAGAAATACCAACTTCTTTCGATAAAACTATTGACAATGTGACTGAGCCGATTTATAATACTCCTGTCAAACCAGCAATAGACAACAGAAGAAGATTAAGGTTCCGTTTTCCGCACCATGTTATCGGTCAAGTCTCCAGCTCCAGCGGTTTGACCTGTAAGGCATTAAGAACATCGAACATGTAAGAACTGATGTTGCCGATCTGCTGCACCAGATGGCCATTAACCTTGGCCAGGTTTTTCTCGAGCGTTTTCTTCTGCCGCTGGCCGAGTTCTTCACTGTGTTTTCATAGTAACGATCTCAATGTCCACTCCCGGAACACCCTGGAAGGGATTGACCGGACTTCACTGAAACAGGACGGAGTATGTTCTTCTCCTATAGGTCATAAGGCGCGCCATCCTTTAAAAATACCATTTTATGTTTACCATAAAATGGAGAGTGATGCAATACCTATACTGGTTCAGGAATTGGCGGGTGGATGGGAATAGGCGGTTTTAGTGTGCCCTAAGTCGTCCGTGATTAGTTTCACGCGCGCGGTCGCTGCCACCAGAATAAAACCCAACCTACCGCCCACCGATCTTACGCATAATATTATCGCACAGCTTATGTAAGTGGACAAGCGCTCTGCCTCATTTTCATCGTTCTGTGTGCCACCCGCCGGCATGGATGCTTCATGCGAAATGCTCACTCCTTTATCATTGTTGAAATATGTCGAAAAAAGTCACAAATAGTCGACAACGCTTATATACGATGATACCGACCCATGGCGGCTGCTTTAGGATGCCTCACCTTGCTATTACTTCGTTATACGTGATAATAATCCGTCTAAATATATAAAGATAGAAGGAATTCTGGGGAAAGATGGAGAACCAACAAATGTGGTCGCTGGCCCCAGAGAAAAACAACCGTTTTAACCCTCTATGCTGGGCTGAAACGTTCTATTCAAGTGCATCCGTTTTGATGCCCGTGTGCTCGATTTCGCAGGGGTCAAAGACGACCCCTTACATCATGGGAGAATAACTGTATGAAACAGCCTATCAAGGTTTTGATCGTCGAGGATTCAGAAAACGATGCGGCCCTGTTGATCAGAACCTTGCAGCGCGGCGGCTATGAGCCGGTCTATGAAATAGTAGAAACACCCGAAGCAATGGCTGATGCCCTCGACCGGCAGTTATGGGATCTCGTAATCTCGGATTACTTGATGCCTTGCTTTAGCGGCCTGGATGCTCTGAAGCTGTTGCAAGAAAAAGACCCCGACCTTTCCTTCATCCTCATGACCGATCAGGTCGGCGAGGAGACTGCGGTGGAGGTCATGCGAGCCGGCGCTCACGACTACATCCTGAAGAGCAACCGTGCCAGGCTCATTCCCGCTGTGGAGAGGGAACTGCGCGATACCAGAGTCAGACGTGCGAACAGGCAGAACGAGCAAGCGCTGCGTGAAAGCCAGGAACGTTATCACCTGATCGTGGAAACTGCCAATGAGGGGGTCTGGCAGTATGACGAGGAGCGCAGGATAACCTTTGTCAATCAGAAGATGGCCGAGATGCTCGGCTATTCCATCGAGGAGATGATGGGCCAGTCGCTGCTGTCATTTGTGCATGAAGAATGGCGCAAGGCTCTCGAAGCCAATATTATACTGCGGTCTCGTCGAGAACGTAGGGGGCAAATTGAATATAGGTACCTGCGGAAAGACGGAACGGACCTGTGGGCGATCGTCAATGCTTTTCCTATCTTTCGTGATGATGGCAGCTATGCGGGTGCTATCGGCCTGCATATCGACATCACCGAGCGTAAACAGGCAGAAAAAGAGCTTCGGGAGAGCGAGGAAAGGTTCCGCCTGCTGTTCGATGGCTCGCAGGACGCCATCATGACCATAGCGCCGCCTTCGTGGAAGTTCAACTCGGCCAACCCGGCGACATTGAAGATGTTCAGGGCCAAGGATGCGGCGGAGATCGCCATACTGGGGCCGTGGGGTGCATCTCCCGAACGGCAGCCCGACGGCCGGTTCTCGGCCGACAAGGCCAATGAGATGATCGAGATAGCCCTGCGCGAGGGTTCCCACTTCTTCGAGTGGACGCACCGGCGGCTGGATGGCGCGGTTTTCCCCGCCAACGTGCTGCTTACCAGGGTCGAGATAGCCGGTCAGGTATTGATCCAGGCTACAGTGCGCGACATCACCGCCCAGAAGCAGGCCGAGGATGCGTTGCGGGAGAGCGAGGAGAAGTACCGCCACCTGATCGAGAACAGCCACGACATCATCTATACGCTCAACCCGGATGGGGTATACACCTTCGTTTCCCCTGCCTGGACAACGCTACTCGGGCACCCGGTAGACCAGGTAGTTGGACAACCATTCCAGTCATTCATCCATGCGGATGATGTGGTGGTGTGCCTGGACTATCTGCGGACGGTCATCGGGACGGGACGGCGACAGGCGAATATCGAGTGCCGCGTGCGGCACGCCGACGGGTCCTGGCGCTGGAACACCACAAATGGCGGTCCTTTAAGGGATAGGGCCGGCACGATCGTCGGTTTTGAGGGCATTGCCAGAGATATCACCGAGCGCAAAAGGGCCGAAGAAGCACTGCGTGCATCAGAGGAAAAGTACCGGGTGATCTTTAGTGCTACCGGAATACCTGCCACGATCACCGAGGAAGACAACACCATATCCCTTGTAAACAGTGAATTTGAAATTATGAGCGGCTTTTCCAAAGCGGAGATCGAGGGCAGAAAGAGCTGGCAGGAATTCTATACCGAGGACGCTCTTGCTTCCATGGCCAGATACCACAAACTGAGAAGGGTTGATCCGGATGCCGCTCCCAAACAGTACGAAGCAGAGTTCATCACGAGGAGCGGTGATGTCAAGCAGGTCATTGTCACCGTTTCCATGATCCCCGGAACTAAACTTAGCAGCGCCTTTTTCCTGGACATCAGCGCGATCAGGCAGGCAGAGAAAGCCGTCAAACAGAGCGAGGAAAAATTCCGCACCCTATTCGAGGAGGCCCCGATAGGGATAGACATCTCCCGGGCCGGCAAAATTCTGATGGCAAACCAGGCCTATCTTGACATGTTCGGATATGCAAGCTTCGCCGAGCTTGAGGGGAAACCGCTTCTCGATCAAGTAGCGCCACAGTGCCGCAGTCAGATTAAGGAGATAGTAGCAAATAGGGAGCAGGGAAAAGAGTCGCCGAGCACATTAGAAACAGTCGGGCTGAGAAAAGACGGTTCCCGATTTCCCTTTGACATATTTGCCGCCTGCATAAAACTGCAGGATGGGCCGGCGACAATCGGGTACTTTTCAGATATCACCGAGCGCAAGCTGGGGGAAGAGGCGTTAAAACAATCTGAAGAGAAATACCGCTCGCTGGTCGAAAACCTGAACGATGTAATATATGCCATAGACGCCAATGGCTATTGCACATTCATCAGCTCTGCAATAGAGCGTATGACTGGCTACAGTGCCGAGGAATACATCGGCAAGCTCTTTGTATCTTATTTTCATCCGGAGGACAAGCCGGGCTCGCTGGAGCAGTTTAGGCTAACCATAGGCGGCCAAGTAGAACCAGCGGAATTGCGGACATTAAAAAAGGATGGCACCTATGTTTATATCCGTTCCTTGCTCCGGGTGGTTGATGAGAACGGCCAGTTGAGCCTGGTAGGAGTCCTGTACGATGTCACAGAGCTCAAGCAGGTCGAAGATAAACTGCGCCAGAGGGCTGCAGAACTCCAGGCAGTCTTTCAGGCCCTCCCGGATCTCTTCTTAAGGCTCGGCGCAGACAGCACAATACTGGAGTTGCTGCCAGGAAGTCCTGATGACTTGTATATGACACCAGAGGAGCTTTTTGGCAAGCGAATACAGGATATTTTTGAGCCTTTGTCCCAGCAATTCCAACAGGCAATCGATCAAGTCCTACAAACGCGGTCCCTGGTTATAATGGAGTATCCCTTGACCCTGAAGGGAGAGCTGAAATTCTTTGAAGCCCGGTGTTTCCCGCTGCTCGAGGATCAGGTCATCATGGTGGTCCGCAACATCACCGAACGCAAGCGTACCGAGGATGATCTGGAAAAACACCGAGAACACCTCGAAGAACTGGTCGCAGAGAGGACCATGGGCCTACTCGCTGTCAATCAGGAACTGGAAGCTTTCACCCGTTCGGTCTCGCACGACCTGCGCGCCCCCCTTAGAAGAATTCAAGGCTTCAGCAAGATCCTGCTGGACGATTATGCAGGCCGCCTGGACAAGCAGGGCAGCGAGTACCTGGAACGGCTAAAGGCATCAAGCCAGCACATGTCCCAACTGATCGAGGATCTGCTCAACCTCTCACGCGTCACCAGCGCAGCGTTAGACCGTGAGCAAACCGATCTCAGCGCCATGGTACAGACGATCGCAGCTGACCTCATTAATCAACAGCCTGATCGCCAGGCACACTTTGACATCCAGGAAGGAATCACAGTCTTTGGCGACCCGAATCTTCTTTCCATAATGCTGCAAAACCTCCTGGACAACGCCTGGAAGTTCACCGGCAAAAAGGCGGCCGCAGAGATCTCCTTCGGCATCACCATCTATGAGGGCAGGCAGGCATACTACGTGCGAGACAATGGCGCCGGCTTTGACATAGCCAAGGGCGGTAAGCTCTTCGAGCCCTTCAAGCGCCTGCACTCCGCCAAAGAATTCACCGGCACCGGCATCGGCCTGGCCTCGGTGAAGCGTATCATCCGGCGCCACGGCGGGCAGATCTGGGCTGAGGGCGAGGTTGGTAAAGGGGCAGCCTTTTATTTCACGCTTTAATACGGCTAGTTAAGCACTGTTTCTCTGGTTCTCATAGTTCTCCGGAGTTTCATATCCAATTGCTGAATGTAGCCGAAAACGGTTATAGGAACCCTCGATATACTCATAGATCTCTTGTTGGCCGGGCGTTTTATAACAACCGTACTGCATTAAGGCAGACGGAGACAATTGCCGATGATAATAAAGGAAGGATAAAAAGTAACAATGATGAAATGTACGTTCTAATTAAGGAACATATCTGTTTGCATCTGGTATGGGGGCAAAAGAATGGGCAAATCTATTCAGGTTTTGATTGTAGAGGATTCAGCAGACGATGCGGCCATGTTGATTTGCTCATTACAGAGCGGGGGCTATGACCCGTCCTATGAAATAGTGGAAACCACTGAGGCAATGTCTGATGCTCTCGACCGGCAGGAATGGGATCTGGTGCTCTCGGATTACTCGATGCCACTTTTTTGTGGTCTGGATGCCCTCAGACTGGCGAAAGAAAAAGACCCCGACCTTTCCTTCATCCTCATATCCGGTCAAGTTGGCGAGGATGTGGCAGTGGAAGCCATGAAAGCTGGCGCTCACGACTACATACTGAAGGGCAGTCAGGCCAGGCTCATTCCGGCTATAGAGAGGGAACTGCGCGATACCCAGGCCAGGCGAAAGAACAGGCAGCACGAGCAAGCACTGCGCGAGTTAAGGGACAAGTATATCATGCTGGCTACCTACAGTCGCGACATCATCCTGTATGTTCGCCATAGCGATGCCCGGATTATCGAGGCGAATGAGGCTGCAGCAAAAGAGTACGGCTATTCGCGTGAAGAGTTACTGGGGATGACTCTCCATGATTTGCATACAGAAGACGAGCGCCAGCTTATAGACGAGAAGATAACACAGGCAGACGAGAGAGACGTTCCTTTTGAAACGTACCACCTCAGAAAGGAAGGGAGCGCCTTTCCGGTAGAGGTGAGTTCCCAGAGCATGACTATCAAAGGCGAACGTATTTTGCTAAACATCATTAGGAATATCACCCTGCGCAGGCAGCAGGAGGAAAAACTCCTGATTGCCAATGAAGTGTTTGAAACTACTCTGACGGGGATCATTGTTATTAGCCGTGATGGCGTTGTCCAGAGAATAAATCCTGCATTTACGGCAATTACAGGATACGGCGAGGATGATGTGATCGGACAGAAAGCAGGTATTCTGGGATATGATATAGCATTAATAAGCGCCGATTCCAATCGCGGAGAAACCTGGAACAAACGCAAGGACGGCACGTCGTACCTGGAAGGGTTCGTCCTCAACGCCATCAGAGATGAAGAGGGCAATGTTTTACAGTATGTAAAGAATTTTCGCGATATTACCGAAGAGGAAGAGACCAAGCGTGAAAGGCAGCTTCTTCGGGAGCAACAGGAAAGGATGCAAAGGCTATCATCCCTTAGCACGTTATCTGCCGGAATCGTGCATGAAATTGCCCAGCCGTTGAATGCAATCAAGTTATCGGCTGACGGCATGCTTTATCTGTATAACCGGGGCCTATTTAAACTGGAAGAGTCGATTGATGCCCTGAAGGATATTGCCGGTCAGGCAGAACGGATCAACATATTGATCAGCCAAATGCGCTCTTTTGCGAATGCTGATCGTCAAAATGAGACAACACCATGCAATCTTAATGACGCTGTGAGGAGCATAATAAATATTCTTGGGCAGCGGTTGTCAAATCATGGAATAGCAACCAGGATCGAAGTTGACGAAAATCTGCCGGAAGTTGTGGGCACGGCAAGCGGGCATGAAGAGCTGGTGCTGAATCTTTTGACAAACGCGATGTCTGCATTGGACTCGGTTGACAAGCGTGAAAAAGAAATAGTGATTAGAACGTTTTCGCAAAAAGACAAAGCGGTCATAGAAATTGCAGATAATGCTACGGGAATTTGTGACGATATAAAAGACAGGATCTTTGAACCGCTGTTTACCACCAAGAAAATCGGAGAGGGAATGGGGCTTGGCCTGTCTATAGCACAATCGATCGTTGAGAGATTTAAAGGAAACATCGATGCTCAAAACAACGTCAATGGCGGGGCAACCTTCACAGTCCAACTTCCCGCCATTAAAAATAGCGAAAAATAGGTGGTATTCAGAATGTATATCCTGCTCGTGGATGACGACGAAAAAAGCAGAGGCATATTGGCCAAATTGTTGAATACCTTGGGACACCAGGTAACAGAGTGCCTAGACGGATACGCTGCTATAGAGGCTATTAAACTCCATGAGTTTCACCTGATTCTCACAGATATCAGGATGCCGCGCATGTCGGGCATGGAACTGCTGGAAAAAATTCGAGCCCTTCCAGCCAATCCAGAGGTTGCAGTAATCCTTTTCACCGGATTCGGAGATATGCAAACAGCCATTGAGGCCCTGCGCTTAGGGGCTTTTGACTATCTGCTCAAACCGATCAACTTCAAAGAACTGGTCGTGTTGATCGAACGTGTTGCGGAGCATCTAGCCCTTAAGAGAGAGAACCGGGTTTTGACTAGCGAGTTCGAAGCTGCGGTCAAGGCTGCTACGGCGGAAACCGTGCAAGAGCTTTCACACCTGAAAGCTCTATATGCTAAAAGTATAATGCAAAGCCCTGATATCTACTTTTCCGATCGCATGGCTCCTCTGATTGAGCAAGTGAAGATACTTCATCACGACCGTTCTCTATCGGTCTTGATAGAAGGCGAAACGGGTACCGGCAAAGAAGTGATCGCCAGGTTAATCCATTTCGGAGAGGGATGCACTGCCGCCCCCTTTATCGATCTCAATTGTGCTGCCTTAGCGCCCAGTGTCTTTGAAAGCGAGCTTTTTGGTTATGAGGCAGGAGCTTTTACTGGAAGTCTGCCCAAGGGTCAAAAAGGCAAGCTTGACCTGGCATTTGGTGGAACGCTCTTTTTGGACGAGATCACGGAGATACCGCTTGAACTGCAAGCAAAGTTCCTGAGGATTCTGCAAGAAAAAGAGTTCTATCGGGTTGGCGGGCTGAAAAAGATCAAGACCGATGTTCGCATCATCTGCGCCACTAATACGGATATTGAAGACAAAATGGAACAGGGCACCTTCCGCCGCGACCTTTTTTTCCGCCTGAACGCTGCCCGCATTCATCTGCCCTCGCTCAGGCAGCGACAGGATGAGATAATTCCACTGGCCGAATCGTTCCTGGCAAGGTATGGGAAAGAGAAAGGCAAGTGTTTTGAGGGGATCAGCAAGGAAGCTGGCAAAGTTCTAATTTCCTATGATTGGCCAGGTAATATCAGAGAACTTAAGAACATAATCGAGTATGCCGTGGTAATGTACAACGATACTCAATTAAGAGCAGAACACCTTGATCAGCTGTTTAAGCACAAGGCCGGCCTAACCAAGAGTGATAGCGCATTGCTTCCGCCAGCCAACCTTTCCCTGGTGAAGCACACGAACAAGATAATCTCGGAAGCCCTTAGAATGCACAACGGCAACAAGACAGATACTGCTAGATATCTTGGAATGCCGGTCCGTACTCTATATCGCCGGCTGCAGCGTTTAAGCGAAGAATAAGAGAATTGCGATCCGGTCAGCCTGCCAAAATGGCAGGCCACTTTTCTGCCATTTTGGTAGATGGCATGGTTGATTGGAAAATATTCTTCAATCATAACACCCTCGTATCCCTTATGGGACGAGGGTGTTATGATTTTTAAACCTTTTAACCTCTTTTGGCATAGTTCTTGCTCTTCTATTATTGAGATGTTTTTCTATGACTTACAAATTGCTGGAGTTGCTCATGAAAATATTGATGATTGATGACGATGAAGTAAGCACTAAAAGCCTGGCCTCCTTTCTAGAAATGGGAAATCACTGCTGTCAAGCTTTTACCGTACCACAACAGGCCATAGAGGTGTATCGGCAGAATGCCTACGACGTCGTCATCACCGACATGATCATGCCCGGCATGAACGGGCTTAAGGTGCTGCAGCAGGTCCGTTCCATCAACCCCGATGCCAAGGTGATCATCGTCACCGGCCATCTGGACGTGGAGATCGCCATCGCCGCCCTGAACAACCGGGCCTACGCCTTTTTAAGCAAGCCCCTGAGGATAGAAGAGTTGATGGCCACTCTCGACAGGATCGAACAGGAGAACCGGGACCGGTAGAAGGCAGAATGGGAGCACGGCCCGCTTGGCGATGGAATACGCCCGGCTGAAGAGGGCCTTCGAAGACCTGCGGCCTTGCTGAAAGACAAGCAGGGCAACATTTAAAGAGGTGAGGCGGCACAGATGGACAGTGATCTAGAAGAAAAGATGGAGATGGTCCGGGACTTCGTGACCGAGGGCCGGGAACTGCTGGATGATGCGGAGCCGCAGATCATCGAAATGGAGAAGATCGCCCTCGCCTCCGGCGGGGTTGACGAGGATGTCCTGAACGGGATCTTCCGGCTCTTTCATTCATTGAAAGGGACAGCCTCCTTCCTTGATTTTCAGGCGATCATCAGCGTTACCCACGAGGCGGAGACTCTCCTCGATATCTTCCGCAAGGGCAAAGCGATGGTCACGCCTTACCACGTGGACCTCCTCTGCCGCACGACCGACTTTGTCAGGAACATCCTTTTCGTGGTAGAGCGCAAGCTCAGCGACGAGGGTTTTGAGGAAGAGGCCGGATGCCTGGTGGGTGATCTGAGGCAGGCGATCATCGCCATCTCCAGTGAGGTTGGACCTTCCAAGAAGACGGATGCGCCCGGGGGAGAGATGGCCTTTCCTGACGAGGGATCCGACTTGGCTTGGCAGCAGGCGGTGGATGCTATCTCCGGTGAGCCTGAGTCCCCTGTCATGTCACCCCTACCCGGGGAGGCAGGCCTCGCCGGGCCAGCCTGGGACCTGGATTTGCCAGGCGGACGAGATGAGGCCTTCCCGGCATCCGGTCCCGGGATCGATCTGTCAGCCTTGGAGCAGGAATCCCCTCTAGAGGATGGCTACGCCCCCTCCCCTAACCTGGAAGTAATGGGGCTTCAGATCACTCCGGAGATGATCAGGAGCTTCGTAGAAGAGGCCCTGGAACTGTGCGAGGATGCGGAGACCGCCCTGTTGTCCCTGGAGAAGATGCCGGGCAAGGAATCCGCCGGACAGGCCTTCCGGGCCTTTCACAGCATCAAGGGGAACGCCGGCTTCTTAGGCTATGGAGACCTGGAGCAGCTCAGCCACCTAGCTGAAAACCTGCTGGACCGGATCAGGAGCGGGGAGAGAGGTGGCGATCCGGCCGCCATGTCCGCCCTCCTGAAGGTGATCGACGCCGTCCGCGGCAAGGTGAACGACCTGGCCTGCGGCGGCAGCGTAGAGATCCCGGACCTGGCCCAACTGTGCGAGAGCCTGGAAAACCTGGCCCAGGATGACCAGGGTCTGAGTAGATCAGACACCGCGCCGGCCCCCTCCCTGTCGGAAGAGTTGGAGAGCCTGACCGGTGGGAAGGAACTGCCCGCCTGGGCCGGACAGCCTGAAGAGCCCCCCGATCTGTTCCCGGATGCGCCTGTGCCGGAGGACCAGGTGCAGCCCGGAGAAGGTTCTGCTCAAGTGTCCTTCCTGGCAAAAGATCTGGAGCAGTTCATGGCAGAGCAGCCTCCGGCCGAGATCCCCCGGCCCGGACTGGCCGGACAACTGGAAACACCAGCCATGGACGCATCGCCCGGAGATTGCAGGGCAACTGCAGCACTACCTGACCGGGCACCCTCTTTAGTGGATGTCGCCGGCGCCGGGGAGCCCCCCGAAGACGACCAGGAGAACCCGCCGGTACCTGCTGCCGAGGCCGTCCTGTCCCAGAGGGACCCGGTGGCGGAAACCCTGGCGCCGGAACCCCAAGACAACCGGGCCAATGCCCAGCCGAATGCCGCCCCCGGCACCGCCAGACCAGCGCCGCCCGCATCCGGCACCGTGATCCGGGTGGACATCGACAAGCTCGATAAGATGCTCGACCTGGTGGGAGAACTGGTCATCGCCGAGTCGATGGTCGCCAACAACCAGGAGGCCGGTTCGGCCCAGAGTGATAAATTCGGTAAGGCGGTCCTGCAGCTCGACAAGATCTCGCGGGAGATCCAGGAAGTGGCCATGTCCATGAGGATGATCCCCCTGGCGGGGGTGTTCCGCAAGATGATGCGCCTGGTCCGGGATCTCGCCCAGAAGGCGAACAAGCAGGTGGACCTGGTAATCGTCGGCGAGGAGACCGAGGTGGACAAGACCCTGATCGAACAGATCTCCGACCCGCTAGTCCACCTGATCCGCAATGCCGTCGACCACGGATTGGAACAGACCGCCGAGAGGTTGGCCGCTGGAAAACCGGAGGTTGGGCACGTCATCATCGAAGCCAAGCATTCGGCCGGCGAAGTCTGGATCACCGTCGAGGATGACGGAAAAGGACTTGACCGCGACAAGATCTTCCGGAAGGGTGTGGAAAAGGGACTGGTAAGAGCCGAGGACGCGGGGATGAAGGACGAGGAGATCTGGCGCCTGATCTTCGAGCCGGGCTTCTCCACCGCCGAGCAGGTCTCCAGCATCTCCGGGCGGGGGGTCGGCATGGATGTGGTCAAGAGGAACATCGAGCGCCTCCGGGGCAAGGTGGACATCAGGAGCAGGGCCGGGGTCGGGACGGTCTTCGCCGTCCGCATTCCTCTGACCCTGGCGATCATCGAGGGGATGATGGTGCGGGTCGGAGTCAACCGCTACATCATCCCCATCAGTTCCATCAAAGAATCCTTCCGTCCCGACCCCGGCCAGATCACCCGCCTGCCCGACGGCCTGGAGATCGTCCGCATCCGCGGCGAGCTGCAACCGGTCCTGAGGCTGCACGAGATCTACCGGGGCGAACCCAGCCACCACCAGCTCACCGGGGGGATCCTGATCATGGTCGAAAGCAGCGACAACAAGTGCTGCCTGTTCGTGGACGAGATCCTCGGCCAGCAGCAGATCGTGATCAAGGGACTGCCGGACTACCTGAGGCACGTCAAGGGGGTCTCCGGCTGCGCCATCTTAGGGGACGGCGAGATCAGCATGATCCTGGACATAGCTGACATGGTCAGCTCCGTTGATGATATAGCCAATCGAATAATGGCCAGTTAAAGAAGGGGTGAAACAATTGAGCGATAAGAACAAGTTGGAGGCCGACCTCATGGAGGATGAGGAGGAGGATGGCGAGGACACCCAGGAGGACAAGTTTCTCACCTTTATCATCAGCAAGGAGGATTTCGGCATCGAAATCCGGTACGTGACGGAGATCATCGGTATCCAGGGCATCACCGAGGTCCCTGACATGCCCTCCTACGTCAAGGGCGTGATCAACCTGAGGGGCAAGGTGATCCCGGTCATGGACGTACGGCTGCGTTTCGGGGTGGATGAGCGCCCCTATGACGACCGCACCTGCATCATCGTGATCAATATCAACGAGCAGCCGGTAGGGCTGATCGTGGACCGGGTGCTGGAGGTGTTGGACATCCAAAAGAGCGCGATCGAGCCCCCGCCCCAGATGAGGAAAGGGAAGAGCAACAAGTTCATCCAGGGTATGGGCAAGGTCGGTGATCAGGTAAAGATTCTGTTGAACGCCAATAGACTACTTTATGACGAGGAGGAGAGCGCATAACCATGGAAGCGAGCGGTGTAAAGGAAATAATCCCTAAAGGCGGAAAGAAGGACTATGCATTTCTGGATCTGATCCAGGATTCGGCATTTGTCGTCGATACGGACAAGAAGGTGATTTACGCTAACGAGGCCTTTACAACTCTGGTGGCAAAAAAAAGAGGGCAGGCAATTGGGGCTCCGATCGGTTTCCTGATCAAGGCAGAGGAAAGTGGGGTGGATAGTGCTCTCGCCACTGGGGACAAGGCCCACATTCTTACCTGGGCGGTAATCAAGGATAAGAAATACTTCCTGGAATTCGAGCCCATCCCACTCCTGGACGAGAAAGGCAACATCATCGGTGTCTTCGAGACGGTCAGGGACCTCACCGGCCAGAAGCTGGCCCTGCAGGCGGTCCAGGAACTGGTGGTCAAAGCCAAGGCCGGCGACCTGTCAGCCAGAGTTCATGTCAAGGTAGAGGGGGATTACCAACTCCTTGTTGACGGTTTCAATGAGATGTTGGATACGGTGGTGGAACCGATTGATGAATTGATGGATGTGCTGAAAAGGATAGCCGGCAATGACCTGACCAGGAAAGTGGATAAAGAATATTCAGGCGTCTGGAACGAGTTGAAGAACGCCACCAATAATGTTCAAGGCCAGTTGGTGGGTATTCGCGAGGTCGTTATCAACATCAGCAACGGTGACCTGAGCGACCTTGACAACTACAAGAAGATCGGCAAGAGAAGCGATAAAGACACCCTGATGCCGGCTTTCATCAAGCTAATCGAGTCGATCAAGAGCGTGATCGATGAGATCGTCGAACTGACCGGTTCCGTATCGGTAGGCGACCTCTCCAAGCGGGCCGACGAGAACCTGTTTCAGGGAGCCTACCGCGATATAGTGCACGGTCTGGACGGGCTGATCGAATCTGTGGCCAACCCATTGAACGAACTGATCGAGGTTCTCGACCGCATGGCGGTGAACGATTACACCCAGAAGATGGCCAAGAACTACTCCGGTGTCTGGGATGAACTTAAAAATGCTGCCAACACTACGATGGAACGAATATTGCACATCGAAAAAACAATGATTAACATCAGCGACGGCGATCTCCGGGACCTGGAAGATTATAGGAAGATCAGAAGCAGAAGCGAGAACGATCAGTTGGTGCCGGCCATCATCAAGATGCTGGACTCGACCAGCCAGATGGCAGGGGCCGCACAGAGTATCGCCGAGGGCGATCTCTCAATCCAAGTTGCTATCAGGTCCGACGATGACATTCTTGCTAAAAGCCTGTCCAATATGATCAATGAATTGAAGGACCTGGAGAGTGAGTTAAGCTCCTTGACAGAAGCGGCGTTGAAGGGAAAGCTTCAGATACGCGGAAATGCTGCAAAATTCAAGGGTGAATACCACGAGATCGTTACTGGCGTCAATGCCACCCTGGATGCAGTGATCATGCCGGTCAGCGAGGCATCGGCATGCCTCAAGGAAATGGCCAACGGCAACCTGGACGTGGAGATGAGGGGAGATTACAAGGGCGATCATGCTATCATCAAGGATAACCTCAATGCCACCCTGGCAGCCTTGAATGAGATTCTCAACCAGGTGGAAACAGCCGTGGATCAGGTGGCCACCGGGGCGCGACAGGTCTCTGACTCCAGCCAATCCCTGTCGCAGGCATCCACAGAGTCGGCCAGTTCTCTCGAGGAGATCACCGCCTCGATGCACGAACTGACCTCCCAGACCAGCATGAACGCCGAGAACGCCACCCAGGCCAACCAACTGGCCACCCAGGCGAGGCTGAGCGCCGAGAAGGGCGACCAGGAGATGGGCAACATGGTCAAGGCCATGAACGACATCAACCAGTCTGCGGCCAGTATCTCCAAGATCATCAAAGCGATCGACGAGATCGCCTTTCAGACCAACCTGCTGGCCCTGAACGCTGCGGTTGAAGCAGCCAGAGCAGGCAAGCACGGCAAGGGGTTCACGGTAGTGGCCGAGGAGGTCCGGAACCTGGCCCAGAGAAGCGCTTCTGCAGCCAAGGAGACGGCTGAGATGATCGAGGGCTCCATCAAGAAGACCGAGGTGGGCACCAGGATCGCCGAAGAGACGTCCAAGGCGCTGGAAGAGATCGTCACGGAATCCACCAAGGTGA
>Ga0187886_1000917_pt1 | contig 30088 bp, 24 predicted proteins | sample June2016WEW_20_1_FD_133001 | JGI IMG/M metagenome (GOLD analysis project Ga0187886, IMG submission 133001) | Peatland microbial communities from SPRUCE experiment site at the Marcell Experimental Forest, Minnesota, USA - June2016WEW_20_150 | ecosystem: Environmental > Terrestrial > Soil >...
ACACGACGCTGCGTCCTAGCATCGCACTCACCGATCACACCCAGTCGACGGGTCTTCATTCCGAAACGAGCTCTTGGCATCCACGGCTCAACCCCTTCGACCGCGCATCCCTAACGGGATAGGCCCTCAGCACAGGCGGCGAAGAGGTAGAGCGGAGCGGTACGACTCGCTCTTCTCGAGCAGTCGTTCTATCTCGTCCACCAGGCCGCTGATGTCGAAGGGCTTGTAGACGAAGGCGTCCACGCCCGCGTCCTCGGCCGCCAGACGGTCGCTCGGCTGCGCGCTACCGGTTGCCATTACGATCGGCATAGCGGCGAGGCCGGGCTCATTCCTCAGCGTCCGCACGACATCGATCCCGCTGCAATCGGGAAGGCGCATGTCCACGATGGCCAGATCGGGCTTGACGCTGCGCGCGAGCAGGATCCCGGCCTTTCCGTCGCCGGCCTCGATGACGCGATGACCTCGAGGCTCGATCGCGAGGCGAAGCAGAAGGCGAAGACCGGGATCGTCTTCGCAAACAAGGATTGTGGTAGCAGTTTGTGAGGGCACTTCGGCGGCAGCGGGCGAGACAATGAAGTCTCACCTTACCTTCAGGCAATTAACCTGTCGAGCCCCATTTCGAAATCGTCGCGAGGCTCGGCACCGATCGCGGCCTGGCGGGCACTGGTGACGCGTAAACTGCCTGCGTGTTCCGGCGCTTCGGCCCTCAAGCCCTTGTCGCTTTTCTCGTCCTCTCGACGGGGATCGCATTTGCGGTGACCGAACATCTGAAGCTGGAGAAGGCACCGATCACCAAGACAGAGGTGACGAAGTTTTTCTCCCCGACCTGCGGCTGTTCGACGGCCCGGGCATCGATTGTCTTCTCGCTCCGGCTACACGGCAGGGTCACCATCTCGATTCTCGACTCGGACGACCACGTGGTCCGTACGCTGCTCGACAGCGTGAATGAGCCGGTCGGCCGGCTTCGGGTGACCTGGAACGGGCGCGACGGCTCCGGCCTGGTCGCTCCCGACGGGGAATACCGCGTTCGCGTCCACCTTCCGGCAGAGCGGCGGACGATTCAGCTCCCGAACGTGATCCACCTGGATACGTCGCCGCCGAAGATCACGCTTCTCAGCATCGTGCCGCGCGCGATCTCACCCGACGAGGATGGTCGTGCAGACGCGGCACACATCGAGTTCAAGCTGAGCAAGGGCTCCCGGGCCCTCCTGTTTGTGGACGGTCGTTTCGTCACAAGGGCACGGCTGAGCTCGCGGAAGATCGACTGGCACGGGAAAGACAGTCACGGCCGCCTGCGCCTGGGTCTGCACCGGCTCACCGTGCGGGCGCTCGACCAGGCCGGGAACCTGTCCGCCCCAACGTCCCCGGTCGAGGTCGACGTTCGCTTCCTGCAACTGCGACCGACGCGGATCAATGTGGCCGCCGGAGCTTCGTTCAGCGTCGCCATCTCGACGGATCGCCGGAACGTGCGCTGGCGCTTTGCCGGCGCGACGAGGATCACGCGGCGCAAGCGACTCTTCCTGCGCGCGCCGGCCGTTCCCGGGCAGTACTGGTTGCTCGTTCGCTCCGACCCGTACGAGGCGGGCGCCCTTATTACTGTGACCTGAGCTCTCTAGGCGGGTTGCGTGTGCAGGACGCGGCGTACGAGCGCTGCCAGCTGGGCTCGCTCGGGCGCCGAGTAGAAGCCGAAGCCGATGAGGACGAAGGGGAAGGCCGCCGCCAGCGCGACCGCCAGCAGAGCAGATACCGAGATCCACTTCCCGATCAGAACGAGCCCGACTCCGGCGACGAGCATGGTTACCACCCGCCGCCACTGATAGGGGACGGGGAAGAGGCGCTGAGCGTGCCAGCTCATCCCCACGAACATCGTCGCGTACCCCGCCAGAAGGGCGATCGCTGCGCCCATCGCGCCCACGTGCGGAATCAGCACCCAGTTCAGGATCGCGTCCACAAGCGCGCCCGAGCCGGTGATGACCCAGTTCATGCCGGTCTTGCGAACTCGGCCGATGGAGATCGTCACGACCTCATAGCCGGCGATGAGCACAAAGCTGAAGGCGAGGACAGGAACGAATCGTGCGCCCGGGTGGAAGGCGGCCTTGCTCCCGAGCAGATGGCCGAGCGCGGGCGCAAGCAGCGAGAGCGCGATCGCCGCCCAGATCATCAAGAACAGGAAGTACGTGAGCACATAGGCGTAGGTGCGGCGAGCCTCGCCGTCGTCCTCGATCGAGTATGCGAACGGCGGCCAGGCGAGCAGGAAGGCGGTGACAACCAGCATCAGGACCGAGGCGATCGTGACGCCGAACGAGTAGACGCCGACAGCGCCCGCACCGAGGAAGTGCTGAATGAAGAAGCGATCGGAGAACCTGGTCACCCAGAGCGCCAGGATCGAGGGAAGCAGCGGCAGGCCGAAGTGCTCCATTGCGCGGTAGAGCTTCCGGTTGAACTCGAAGCCGAGCAGCCCGGCGCGGTAAACCAGCAGCACCGCGAACACGCACAGCGTGCCCGTGAGATTGCCGACGATCAGGCCCAGCGGCCCCTTGTGGAGCCCGACGATGAGCGTCACCGTCGCCCCGACCGTGATAAAGACGTTGCAAACGCTCGCCGTGGCGTACGCGGCGGCACGGTGCTCGACGCGAAAGACCGCCGCCTGCTGCTGGTAGTTCATGTCCGCCCAGAGGAGCACGGCGGTCGCTCGAACGAGGTCGACCTGACCGGGATGGAGTCCCAGCGTCGAGGCGATCTCGGGCGCGAGCACGAGCCCCAGTACGAGCCCGACAGTTGCGCTCGTGATCGTGAACCAGAAGGAGGTGCGAACGACCGTGCGCCGCTCGAGCGGATCGGGCGAGAGGTAGTAGAAGCGGAAGAAGGCGTTCTGGATCCCGGCCCGGAAGACGATCACCGCGACTACCTCCGCGGACATGAGCAGCGCGACTACTCCGTAGTCGTTCGTCGTCAGGTAGCTCGTGTAGAGCGGAAGCAGGAAGACCCCGATGAACTTCGAGACCACGGGCCCAACGCCGTAGACGAGAGATTGGCGGGCGAGACGGAACATCTGCCGGCCTATTACGGAGCCGGGTTTTTCGATCGGCTTCTCTGTCAGTTCGGTCTCGAGCATCGCTACAGATTGCCGGAGATCCCGGGCGAGCGCCCGATCGTATCTGCGGCCGGCCACCGGGCGCTCAAAGTACGATCGGCCTGTGCCGGCGGCCAATCTGATCGATCGCAGCGAGCGCGAGCGAATCGCGCGCCACCTGGCGAGCTCGGATTCGGCGCCCGCGCTGGTTCTCGACGTGGGCTGGGTGAACGGCCTCGGCGCCGTGCGCTCGCTCGCTCGCGCGGGCGTGCGCGTGCTTGCGCTCGATCACCGTCCGAGTGCGCTCGGCCTGCGTTCGCGTCACGCACTGCCCGTGCTCTGCCCCGATCCCAATCTCGAGCAGGAGCGTTTCGCCGCCTTCCTCGAGGAGCTGGTGGGGTTGCTACCGGCGCCGGCTCCGATCTTTCCCACCCATGACGACGGCCTGGCTGCTGTCGCTCGGGCCGCCGGCTCGCTCGGCGACAAGCTCCTCTGCCCGTTCCCCGATTGGCAGCGCCTGGAGGCGCTGCAACGGAAGCGCTTCCAGCTCGAACGCGCGGCGGAGATCGGCGTAGCGATTCCGGCCACGCGCTATCCGAGCTCGGCCGCCGAGGCACGCGCCGCCGTCGAGGAGCTGGGCCTGCCGCTTTTGGTCAAGCCCTCCGAGCCGATCGGCTTCAGGCAGGCGTTCCGGCGCCAGGCCTTCCGCTGCGAGACGCTCGCCGAGTTGGACGACGCCTACGCCAAGGCGGAGCCGTTCGTGCCCATGCTGCAAGAGGTCGTTCGGGGCCCGGACAGCGCTCTGTACACGGTCGGGAGTTACCTCGATCGAAGCGGGGAGGCACTCGGCGTTTTCTGCGGGCGCAAGCTGCGCCAGACTCCTCCCGGTGTCGGTACTTGCAGAGTCGGCGAGTCGCTCTGGCTCCCGGATCTCGTGACCTCCTCGCTCGCGCTGCTGCGCGCCTGCGAGCACGTAGGTCTCTCGCAGGTCGAGCTAAAAAGAGACGAGAGCGACGGCTCCTACAAGCTGATGGAGATCAACCCGCGGCTCTGGCAGTGGCACACGCTGGCCGACGCCTGCGGCGTGAACCTGCCCCTGATCGCTTATCGCGACTTGACCGGCGATCCCCCTAGCCCGTGTACGAGCGAGGGCGTCCGCAAGCGCTGGGCGATCATGCTACTTGCCGGCGAGCGCACGGTGTTCCCGCGCCTGCCCTACGTCGAGGCGGTCTTCTCCGTGCGCGATCCCAAACCGGGGTTCGTTCACCTGGCGCGCTGGGGTTTGAAGAGACTTAGAGCTTTGAAGAGAACGAAGCGCTCCGCTGGCTGAGGGCGCTCGGCGTGATGCAAATCCGGTACAAAACCGGCGCATTCTCGAGTGTCTTTTCTCGATACCGTGCTACGCCCCGTGGGTGGGTGGGTGGGGGGAGGAGAGGTGGGTCCCGCCGCTTCGGGACTACGAGGAGCCTTCTTGGCATCTAACTGGTATTGTGCGCAAGCCGGTTACTGAAGGCAGCGGCGGGAAAGGCGGGAGTTCGGCTGATGGAGTGCAGCGTAAGGGATATCACCTTCGCCTACGAGGATGTCGGCACGGGGACGCCGGTGCTGATGCTTCACGGCTGGCCGCTAGATCACCGGCACATGCTGAGCAACTTCGAGCCCGTCTTCGCGCAACGGCCGGGCTGGCGCCGCCTCTATCCCGATCTGCCCGGCATGGGTCGCACGCTTGCCGCCGACTGGATCGAGACGCACGACCAGATGCTCGAGCTCGTGATCGAGTTCATCGAGCGGGTCATTCCCGGTAAGCGCTTCGCGGTCGCCGGAACCTCGTACGGCGGCTGGCTCGCGCGCGGACTCGTGCACGAGCGCGGCGCGCAGATCGACGGAGTTCTGATGTGCGTCCCGGTGGTCGCCGGCGATGCCCGAGACCGGATCCTTCCGCAACATCGTGTACGCCGCGAGGATGCGGGCTACCTGGAAGCTCTGGCCCCGGGCGAAGAGGGCAGCCGCGAGATGATCGTCGCGCAGAGAACCGACGTGCTCGACGCGTGGCGCCAGGTGATCTTCCCGGCTGTTGAGATCGCCGATCACGCCTTCCTCGAGCGCCTGGGCGGGAACTACGCCTTCTCGTTCGATCCTGACGATCTCGAGGCGCCGTTCGAGGCGCCGGCGTTGATCGTGACCGGGCGCTTCGATCACATCTGCGGCTACCAGGAGGCCTTCGGCCTGCTCGACCGCTATCCCAACGCGACCTATGCGGTCCTGGACTGGGCCGGGCATTCGCTGCCCGACGAGCGCAAAGAGCTTCACCACGCCCTCGTGAGTGACTGGCTAGACCGCGTCGAGGCCCACGTGGCCTAGGCGATCCGCTCGATCAGCTCGCCCATCTCGCGCACGCGCGCTTTGCGGTCGATGCGCTCGACGATCTCGGGCGGAAGCTCGATGTCGGCGAGCTCGCCGCGCTGCCAGCGTTCGATCAGCTCCGTAAGTGCGGCCCGGATCGCCTCGTCGTCCTCGGGCGGCACGACGACGCCGGCCCCGGCATCGCGAACCAGCTCGGCAGCGGCGCCTTGCGGCGGTACCGAGGCCAGAATCGGCCGTCTGGCGGCGAGGTACTCGTAGAGCTTCCCCGAAGGGACGTCCACGCCGCGTCCGCCGTCGGTCGGGAGCAGAAGTAAGAGCGCGTCGGAGTTCCGCTGCAACTCGACCGCTTCGTGGTGCGGACTGAACGGGATCAGCTCTAGGCGCTCGCCAAGCCCGAGGCTCTCGACCCAGGCCCTGTCGGCAGCTCTGAGATCGCCGACGAAGCGCGCCGTAATCGGCGCCTCGATCTGCGCCAGCGCCGAGAAGAATGGGCGCGGATCGCGCTTGCCGAAAAAACTTCCGGTGTGAGTAATGCGGAAGCGATCGCCGGGCGTGTAGGCGACCTCCGCGAAGTCGTCGAGGTCGGCTCCGTTCGGGATCATCTCGATCTCGCCGCGCGCTCCGAGGGCGCGCATCTCCTCGGCGATCGTGGGCGTAACGCAAACGATCGCATCCGCCCGCCTGGCGATGCGCCGGGCGACGCGTCGATGCGCGAGCTCTTTGACACGTACGAGCGCCCGTTCGAAGTTCCGGTCGGGCTTGGCAACGATCGAGTCTCGCAGATCCGCGACCCAGCGCACTCCGGTGAGACGCTTGAGCGTGGCACCGAGCACGTGCACCGAGCTCGGCGGCGACGTGGTCAGGACGACATCGATCTTCTCTCGGCGAATGATCCGCAGCGCGGCGGGCAGCGCCGTGGCGAGCCAGAGGGTGTTCTCATCCGGAATGAGGAGGCGTCTGGGCGCGAGCTGAGCCCGGCGCCAGAGGCGATCGAGACCACTCAGGCCGTACAGCTCCTCGGCCGGCAGGCGGCCGCGTGGCCCCGGGTACCAAGCGCGATGAACGCGGGCCCGCTCGGGGACAGGCAGCTTCGGGTCGCTATGGATCCAGCGTGGATCGGTGGGCGCGAGCACGTGCGTCTCGATGCCCAGCTCGGGCAGGTAGCGGGCGAGCTTGAGCGGCCGCTGGACACCGCCACCGCCGGCCGGCGGGAAGTAGAAGCAGACGATCAGGACCTTGGTCGGCACGGGCGCGCTCCCGAAGCGAGACGGCGAGACTGCGCCAGCATACGGGCAGGCCGGGCTTAAAGAGCAAACCAGCGACTAGCATCGCGGGTATGAGCATTCCCGGGAGAGCGTGCCGGTGACCCCCGTCCAGGTGGAGCGGCGCGTCCGCTGGGTGCTCGACACGATCGGCGCCTCGGAGATCGGCTTCGGCGACGACGTCCCCTATAGCGAGCGTGCGTGGGAGGAGGTCGCACGTGGCGAGAGGCCCGAAAACGACGATCTCGCCGCCGCCTTCTTCGATCTGGCCCGAGTCGAGGAGTTGAACGGGCCCCGCGACGAGCACGGACGCTTCCTCGGCTCGTTCTCGGCTCTCGACCCGCTCGATCCGCCGCTCGAGCGACTGCGCCGCAAGCTCGGCGTGGAATCCCGCCGCTGGGGCGGCGCCCGCTTCGCCGTCGCGCTCTCGACCGATGTCGACATCCCCTGGCGCTGGACTCGCCGCGGCATCCTCGGCTCGGCGGCACAGCTCAAAGGCAACCTGCTCGGGAGACACCCGCGGGCGGCACTGCGCGAGGCGCGAGCACTGGCGGGGGTTCCCCTGCACAAGCTGCGCGGCAGCGACCCCTACTGGCGCTTCGAGAAGATCACTGCCGAGCAGAGGCGGCGCGGTGCCCGCTCGACCTTCTTCGTCATGGGCGGCCATCGCCACCCGGCAGACGGTCCCTCGCCCGAGCGCTACGACGAGCTGCGTTCGCAGCTGGTCGAGACATTGCTCGCGTGCGGAGCCGAGGTCGGCTTGCACGGAAGCTACACCGCCGCCGAAGATCCGAGCCAGCTGGCGCTCGAGGCCGAGCGCCTGCGCGACCTTGCCGGAAGCGTGCGCGGGCACCGCTTCCACTACCTGCGCGTCGATCCGCACCGCAATCTGCGCGTCCTCGACCAGCTCGGATTCGGCTACGACAGCACGCTTGGCTTTCCCGATCGGCCGGGCTTCCGTGCCGGTATCGCGCAGCCGTTTCACCCCTGGGACTTCGAGGCGGAGCGCCCGCTCGACCTGGTCGAGATCCCGCTTGCTGTCATGGACGCGTCGCTGGTCGAGGAGTGGTACCTGGGCCTCTCGCTCGCGCAGGCGGAGCGCCGCCTTCTCGATCTACTCGACTGGGCGCAGCTGAACGGCGGCGGCTTCTCGGTGCTCTGGCACCCCGATCGCTTCGACCCCGCCCAGGCGCGCGGCTGGGACCGGCTCTTCTATCGCTTCATCGAGGCCGTGGACGAGCGCGGCGGCGTCTGCCTGAGCTGCGGCGATCTGGCCGCCGAGGCGGCGTTAATACTCGAATAGTTCGCACTTCTCGGCCCTAGCGCGAGGCCAGGCCGTGCGAGAAGAGAAAGGCGACCCGGCTCCAGCGGGCGATCTGGCAGCCGTCGGTGCGGCTGAAGACGGCTCGGATCGTCTTGCCCGAGTAGCGGCCTGTGACCAGAGCCTTCTCCGGCCCGCCGTAGATCAACGTGCAGGCGGTTCCGGTCGGAACGGGTGCGAACGCCCGCGCGCTGAGGTGAGAGAGCTTCTTGCAGGTAGCGCGTCCGGCCGGGAGAGTGCCCTTGCCCGTCGGGCAGTTGAGCGTGTAGACAGACTTCGCTCCAGTCTCGCCTTCTGGCCAGACGGTGATGTGGAGTTGAGCGACCGATGAAAGCTGTTGGCGCGCTCCGGTCGCGCTCCCGCAACCCGCGATGCAAAGCGCTAGAACGAGAGCGAGGGCGAGACGGAGCATCTCGTAAAGATACGCCGCCGCGGCCGCGATTCGTCACGTCGCTTGCTCGAGCTACGCGTCTTCGACCGGGCGAAGCTTGGTGCGGCGGCCGCGAAGCAGATCGTAGCCTTTCCTCAGGCAGGGAGTCCGGTCGACCAGCGACGCCACGTCGATCGTGTTCGCGGCGCCCTCCTCGGTGACGACTCGGTCGATCAGAGCCGCCGGGATCAACTCGAACGTGTCTTCGACCGGTTCCTCCGGATCGAAAGGCGCCAGCTTGAAGGTCTCGCAGGCGACGATCACCGGCACTCCGGCCTCCTGGGCGGCGCGCGCGATCGCATGGGTCCCAACCTTGTTGACCAGTGAGCCGTCCTTGAAGACCGTGTCGGCTCCCAGCAGGAGCAGGTTGCTCTCGCGGACGGCGTCGGAACCGTCCGCATCGGCGATCAATTCAACCTCGAGCCCGCAGGCCTTCAGCTCGGCCGCCAGTCCGCGGCCCTCTGAGCCGGGCTCGGAGATCGTGCAGATAACGCGTGCCGGCGGCGTATGCGTGAGTGCCTCGCGCACGGTGGCGGAGGCCGAGTGCGTCATCACCGTGCCGGCGATGTCAGGAGCGAGCATGACGGCGATCGCCTTGGCGGCGCGATCGCGGGAGCCGATCACCGCCTTGGCCTCGGCGATCACCTGCTCGGGCGGCCCGGCGACTAGCACGCGCCCGATCGCGCCGGCGACGGCACCCAGGGAAACCCGCGCCGAAGCCAGCGCGCGTCCGGCCTCGAGTGGGTCTTCGCCGTTCTCTACGGCCTCGACGAGAGCTTCGAGCGCGTGCCTCGCCATCCAGCTTGCGCCGTGATGTCTTTCCTCTCGCAGCTCGCGCACACGTTCTTCGAGCACGGGATGCATGTCGCCATTCTCGTCTCCAAATCCGCCGAATACCAGTCATTCCCGTTTCCCGGTTCCGCACCGTCACCCCCGCCCGCGAGAATGAGTGCCTGTGGCCAGCGATATTCACGCGCGGGCGAAGCGCCTGCTTGTCCTCGGCGCCGGACCCGGCCAGCTGGGCCTGCTCGAAGCCGCCCACCGGCGAGGGTTGTACGTGATCGCCGCCGATCGCGATCCTGCGGCGCCCGGTTTTCCGTTTGCCGATCGGCGGGCGCTGATCTCAGCGGAGGACGAGCCGGCGCTCGAGCGGCTCGCCTCGGCCGAGGAGGTGGACGGAGTGGTTGCGCCCGGAATCGACTGGCCTGTGGCGATCGCGGCGCGGATCTCCGCCAAGCTAGGTCTTCCTCATCCTCTTTCAGTGGAAAGCGCCCAGCTCGCCGTCTCGAAGCTGAAACAGCGCGAGCGCTTCGCCGAGGTGGGTCTCCCGCATACTCGCTATGCAGTCGCCACGCGCGGCGAGGAGGCCGAGGCCGCGGCTGCCGAGCTCGGCTTTCCGCTCGTCGTCAAAGCGCCCGATCGCCAGGGCCAGCGCGGGCTTGCGCTTGCGAGCGGGCACGAGGAGCTGGGGCCGGCGGTCGAGCTGGCGCTGGCGGCCTCTCGCTCCGGGCTCTGCCTGATCGAGCGGCTCGAGCCCAGCCGCGAGCTGACGGTGACCGGCTTCACGCTTGACGGCCGCTTCCACGTCCTTGCCGTTACCGATCGCGAGCGGGCAGCGGCGCCGGCCTTCGGTGTCACGCTCGAGCACATCTGGCCTTCATCGCTCGAGCAGAGCGAGCTCGAGCAAGCCGCCGACCTCGCCGCCCGCGCGGCGGCGGCGCTGGGGATCGAGCTCGGGCCCACCTACACCCAGATCGTTGTCGGTTCGCGGGGACCGCGCCTGGGTGAGTTGGCGGCGCGACTCGGCGGCGGGCACGACGCCGAACTGCTCGCTGCGGCGCTCGGTATAGAGCTGAACGAACTCGTGCTGGCCGCAGCGCTGGGGGAGCCGATCGACGCTGCAGAGCTCGCGCCGGGCTCCGTCGCGGGCGGTGCCTGCACCCACTTCCTGATCGCGCCGCCGGGAGAGCTGGTCGCGGTGCACGGTGTCGACGATGCATCCGCGCTGGAGGGCGTCGAGCGGGTCAGGATCTACCGTGAGCCCGGCTTCGTCGTGAGGCCGCTGCGCTCGCGTTCCGACCGCATCGGCGCGGTTCTGGCGCTGGGATCCGATCGCGAGCAGGCGGTCGTTCGAGCAAGACGGGCGGCCGATCTCTTACGCTTCGAGGTCGCACGCTCCGGGATCTCCGGTTTGTAACCTCCCCCGCTTGGGTTTGGAAGATGAGACGCAGCTACCGACTGGCCGCCACCGCTCTGATCACCGGAGCCTGCCTCGCCTACATCTTTTGGAAGATCGATGTGGGCCGGACGCTGCACGTTCTTGCCGGCACGCGTCTCGCCTATTTCGCGGCGGCGCTCGCGATCATGGGCGGGAGCGTCTGGGTAATGGCCTGGCGCTGGCAGAGACTGCTGGCCGCGCGCGGGATTCACGATCGCCTGAGCTGGCTCGTACGCGCCTACTTCACCTCCTATACGGCCGGCCAGGTGCTCCCGACTTCGCTCGGCGGCGACGCGATGCGCATCTTCGAAACCAGCCGCCGGCATCCCGGGCGAGGTGGCCCGGCGGCGGGCTCGATTCTGCTCGAGCGCGTTCTCGGCGGCGCGGCCACGCTGCTTCTGGCCGCGATCGGCTTCGCACTGGCGCTCGGGCGCTACGACATCGGCGCCTATCTCTGGATCGAGGGCATGCTTATCGTCGGCGCCGTGGTGCTGGCGGTGCTTCTCTTCGCTCGCTCGGCCCAGCGCCTGCTTGTGAAGACGGTGCCGCTACTACGCAGGCTGCGGCTGGAGCGGCCGGCGCGCGACGTCTATCTGGGCATCCATGCCTACCGCGACAACGCGGCACTTCTGATTGGTGTCTTTGCCCTCACCGTCGGCGTTCAGGCGGTACGCATCCTCGCGATCTGGTGCTCGGGCAAGGCGGTGGGCATCGATCTGGGGCCGCGTCCCTACTACGTGATGGGACCGCTTCTGCTTCTCGTTCAGCTCGTACCTTTCACCATCAACGGACTGGCCGTGCGCGAGACCTTCTTCATCAGCTTTCTCGGGCAGCTCGGTGTAGCCCACGACCCTGCCTTTGCGGCCGGTTTTCTCTTCTTCCTGGTCACGGCTCTGCTTTCGCTCCCCGGCGGCGCCGTTCTCGCCTGGGAGGGAGCGCGCGGAACGTTTGCGGCGCGGAGGAAGGAGAAGCCAAGCGAGGCGCAGGGAGGCGAGTCGCGATGAGTTACGGTCCGAGCCGGGGGAAGGCAGAAAGGGCCGCGGTGGACATTCCCGAGGTTTCGGTCATCGTCGTCACCTACAACGCGAAGCCCTGGATCGAGCCCTGCCTGGAGAGCATTCGCGGCTATGAGCTGATCGTGGTCGACAACGGCTCCAGCGACAGCACGCCCGCGCTCGTGCGCGAGCGCTTCCCGGAGGCGCGTCTGATCGAGCAGGAGAACCGGGGACTCGGTGGGGGCTGGAACGCGGGCATGCGTGCGGCGAGCGGGAAGTGGTTCTTCCTCCTCAACGCCGACGCCTGGGTCGTCGGCGACGGAGTCGCGAAACTCGTCGAGGTGCTCGAGCGAGATCCGGAAGCGGCGGTCGCCGGACCTCGCCTTCGCAACCAGGACGGGACGTTGCAACGATCGGTACGCGGATTCCCGACTCTCTGGCGGCTGGCCAGCGAGTATTTCTTTCTGCGCAAGCTCGGGCCGCGGACGCGGATGCTGAACGCCTTCTACGGCGCCGGCTTCCGTCACGACCGCGAGCTCGAAGCCGAGTTCCTGATGGGCGCCGCGTTGCTCGTTCGCCCGCAGGCGGTGGCCGAGATCGGCGGTCTGGACGAGCGCTTCTTCCTCTTCAGCGAAGAGGTGGACTGGTGCTACCGCTTCCGCCAGGCCGGCTGGAAGATCCTTTTCACGCCGGCGGCCGAGGTCGTGCACGTCGGCGGAGCCTCGCATGGAGGGAAGCTCTTCCGCGAGCAGGTTCAGGGCCATCTGCTCTTCCTCGAGAAACATCGCGGCGCCCGCACCGCGCGGGCCGCCCGCCGCCTGCTCGCCGCCGCGCTGACGCTGAGAGGTTTCGTCTTTCCTGGAAAGCGCGGGCGTATGTACCGTGACGCGGCGCGGTGGCTGAGAACCGGATCGCTGGGGGAGTTGCTCGCGTGGCGGCGCTGAGGAGGGGAGAGCTTCTGGGCTTGCCGGTCGCGCTACTCGTGCTCGTGGTGGCGCGAGCGCTTCCCGTCGGTTCGGTCGCGCTCTATCTGAGGCTGATCGCGGCCACAGTGATCTTCCTCTATCCGGGGTATCTCGCCGCGGTCGCGCTCGGACGTCGCAGCGTCTCGGCGACCCTGGCGATGAGTCTCGGTCTCCTGGCCGTTTGCATGAGTGTGATGTTCCTCGTACGGGGCACGTTCTGGCTCGCGCTCGGGCTCTACCTCGGCTGCGGGCTGATCGCGCTCGTCGTCGTCTGGCGGCGACGGACACCGTTGGCCGTTCGCGGCAGCGTCTGGGTGCTCCTGGCAGGGACGGCTTTGGGCGTACTGCTCTGGCACATCGCCGGTATTCCACACGGAGACGAGCTCTTCCATCTCGCGCGCACCCGCAAGCTGCTCGACCTGGGCAACCTCAGCCTCGGCACAGTCAACGAGTTCGCTGACGGGAGCCTGCATCCCGGATATGCCTTTCCGCTCTGGCACGGGTTGCTGGCGGGCATCGCCAGAATCGCCGGAGTCGATCCGAGCGTTGTCGTGCTGCACGAGCCGAGCGCTCTGGCGCCCGCGGCGCTGCTCGTTGCCTACGAGACCGGCTGGGCGGTTTTCCGCTCGTTTCGGCTGGCGCTCGTCTCTGTGATCGCCCAGGTTGCGCTCGTCGTGGTCGCGCCCGGCTTCGGCGGCGCCTATGCGTCGCTTGCGCTTCCCGGGACGGTCGGCCGGCACCTGCTCGTGCCGATGGTGATTGCTCTCTTCTTCCTCGAGCTCGATCGCACGACGCCATCCGGTCTCGTTCTGGTGGCGATCGCCTCGCTGGCGCTGGCGATTGTGCACGTGACCTACGTGATCTACGTGATCGTGCCGCTGGCGGCCTACGTTGTCGTGCGCCTTCTCGTCGACAGAAGCGACTTCGGCGAGGGAGTACGCGCGTTCACCGCGGTGTTCGTGCCGGCTCTCGTCTTCATCGCCGTGATCACGCCGCTCGTCGGCAGCTCGGCCTCCTACGACCCGAGCACGCACGAGGTGAACAAGACGCTCAAGCACTACGGCGCCCAGATCGCGACCTACGCGAACGGCCGCTACGCACTGGCGCCGGAGGTGCTCGCACGCTCGGGCGCCGTCGCCGTTGCGGCGTTGGTGCTGACGGTGTTTGCCTTTATGGCGGCGAAGAAGCGCTGGTCGGCGTTCGTGCTCGGAAGCTCTCTGGCCGTGTTCGGCCTGACGCTCATACCGGCACTGTTCATGCCCTTCTCCGATCTGGTCTCGATCTCTCAGGCGCGCCGCCTGGCCGTGTTCTATCCCTACGCCCTTGCCTTTGCCGGCGGGTTGGGAATTCTCTCCGGGCTGTTGCGCCGGTATACGCTCGCGCTCGCCCTGGCGGCCGGGATCGTGCTGCAGATCCTCTGGCCGGGCGATTTCGGGTACCACCTACATTCGGGGGGCGGTCCGGGCTGGCTCGTCTGGACGGTGTTCCTGGCGTCCTGTGTCGCGCTCGTGTGCTTCTTTCTCAGCCCCGAGGCGGACTATGACGAAGGGAAGGGCTCAACCGTGGTCTTCGCGGCCGGTCTCTTCGTTATTCCGATCGTGGTGGCCGGGCTGTTTCACTGGACGCCCGCGGTGAGCGTGGACAAGTCCGGGCTCACGCCGGGATTGACGAAAGCGATTCAGGAAAAGATGCCGGACCGAGCCGTCGTTCTCGCCGATCCGACGACCAGCTACCGGATCGCCGCCGTCGCGCCTGTTTACGTGGTCACGGCGCCGCCGGGGAACGTAGCCGACACGGGGCGCAACCGCCCCTACGAGCGCCGGCGGAACGTCTGGGACTTCCTCGCCACGGGCGACCTCGGTACCGTCGCCCGCTATAAGCCGGGCTGGATCGTGCTCACCGGCGCGGAGCGTCTGAAGCTGGCGTCGAAGATGAAGCTGAAGCCGGTCTACCAAGACGATGCCTTCAGCCTCTACCGGATCCCGCCGGCCGCGTAGTCACGCTGAGGCGCCGCAGCGCGACCGCACCCGCGTCAACGACCGTTCTCGAGCGCGTACGATCAGGCCCGTGACGGCGGCGATATTCAAGCGTTCGAGCAAGCGAACCGACCTGCTGCTTCTGATCACGCTGTTCGTGGCGACGTTCGAGAAGCTGCACTGGGAGGTCGGCGTCTCGGTCTCGCTCGCCGATCTGCTCGCGGCGGTCTACCTGATCAGCTTCGCCGTCGACTGCGCCGTCTCGCGCAATCTGAAGGCGCCTCGTACCGCGCTGGTGACGCTCGCCTTCAGCGCGGCGTTTCTCGTCTGCTACCTGGCCGGCTTCTTCAACATCGAGACCACGCAGGGACTGGCGCAGTTCAGCAAGGGAATGGCGAAGCTGGTCGTCCACCTGCTCTTCCTGACGGTCGCGGTGGTTCATCTCAACGACCGCTCGCAGCGCTTCTACTGGAACGCCCTAGGTGCTTTCGTTGCCGGCATTGCGGCGAACGCGGCCTACGGCATCGTTCAGCTCGGCGCGGCCGAGGTGGGATTCAACCTCGACCGGCGGCTGCTCGACCCGCTCACCGGAGGAGCCGCGTCGATCAACATCTACGGCGCCGTCGGCGGTCAGAACGTCTACCGGCCGAACGCGCTCACGGGCGATCCCAACCATCTCGGCGTGATGCTGATCGTGCCACTTCTGATCCTCGTTCCCGTCTATCTACGCTTCGAGCGAGGCCATCGCCTGCGCTGGCCGCTCGCCGCCCTGCTCAGCTTCCTGCTCGTGGTCTTGCTGGCCACGCTCTCGCGCAGCGCTCTGCTTGGTCTCGGCGTCGGCCTTCTCATCCTTGCCGTTCCCTACCGCCACCTCTTCGTCAGGGCGCGCTTCCTGGTGCCGGTCGGCGCCGTGTTCGCCCTCCTGGCCGCGGTCGTGTACGAGCGTCGCCACTTCTTTTCCACGGTGATTAGCTCGCGCCTACAGACGGGTGGTAACTCGACCTCGATTCACTTCGGCGTCTACGACTTCGTGCCGCAAGTCCTGCACAGCCATCCGCTGCTCGGACTCGGTCTGAACAACTTCTCGGTCTACTACCAGTTCGTCACCGGCAAGACGAACTGGGGGCCGCACTCCTTCTACGTCGCGGCGCTGGTGGAGGGAGGGATCGTCGGCGCGGTCATCTTCGTCGTCTTCCTCTGGTACCTGTTCCGGCGCCTCGCCGACACCCGTGCGCTGGGGCGCGAGCTGACGATCTCGGGAGACCCGTTGGCCGCGCGGGTGCGGCCGCTCGCCTGGGGAATGACCGCCGCGCTAGCCGGCACGATGGCTTCCAACGCCTTCTATCTGACCATGCAGTTCTATTACTTCTACGCCTTCGCGGCCCTCTTGCTGGCGGCGCCTCTTGTCTTTTCCCGCCTCCAGGCGCGGCTGCCCGAACGGCGATTGGAGCTCGTGGCACGATGATTGCCGAGCGCTCCGGTGTGGCTAGGCCCCTCAGGATCGTCGTCCTCACGACTTCGTACCCGCGTTATACGGGCGACTATGCGGGAACGTTCGTGGCCGCCGCGGTTGCGCATCTGCGCGAGCTGGGGCACGAGGTCGAGGTCGTCTCGCCGCAGAGCTTCCGCCACTTCGGTATTGCCTACGGCCACGGCGTGATCGGCAATCTACGCCGCCGCCCGTGGCTGCTCCTGATCCTGCCGCTGATGCTCCTCAACTTCCGCCGCGCCGCCCGCGGCGCCGCCCGCGGCGCCGATCTCATCCATGCCTACTGGCTTCCGAGTGGTGCGGTCGCACTCGGTCTGAGCCCGGCGCTGGTGCTCCAGCTTCCCGGCTCCGACATCCTGCTGGCGCGCAGGCTCAGCCTCTTCTCGCGCCCCGTACTGCGCCGCGCCGGTGCCGTCATCTGCCCCTCGAATGAGCTTGCCGAAGAGGCGCGAAGGCTGGGCGCGCGGCATGTTCGGGTGATCTCTCCCGAGTTCGCGGTACCGGCCGGGACGAGCAAAGAGGGAGAGCCGGCGACGGTGCTCTTCGCCGGGCGGCTCTCGCCGGAGAAGGGCATCCTCGAGCTGGTCGAGGCGGCTCGGGGAATGAACCTGGTCGTGGCCGGTGACGGGCCACTGCGCAATCGGGTGCCCCAGGCGCTCGGATTCGTCTCCTACGAGAAGATCGGTGAGCTCTACGACCAGGCCGCGGTCGTCGCCTGCCCGTCCTCCCGAGAGGGGTTCGGGATGAGCTGCGCCGAGGCGATGGCGCACGGGCGAGCGGTCGTCGCCTGTCCGGTCGGGGGCCTGCGCGACCTCGTTGTGGATGGGGAGACTGGCATCTTCGTTCCGCCCGGCGACGTCGAGGCGCTACGGGCCGCGCTCGAGAAGCTGCTGGCCGATCACAAGCTGCGCCGGAGGATGGGCGCCGCCGGACGCAAGCGAATTCTCGAGCTCTTCACCTGGGGCCCGATGCTCGAGCGGCTGCTCGAGGTCTACGAGTTGGCGCTCGAAGGCCGAGCTCGGGGCAGTGGTTAGACTCAGCCGAATGCCGGAGCCGGCTCTAGACATCGTCATCGTCTCCTATCGCTCGCGGGAGATGCTCCGCGACTGCCTGGCGTCGCTTCGAGAGTACGCGCCGGCGCGAGGGGCGCGGGTCTGGGTCGTGGACAACGCGTCCCGGGACGGGACTGTGGAGATGGTGCGATCAGAGTTCCCCGAGGTCGAGCTGATCGCCTCGGACGAGAACCTCGGCTTCTCTAAGGCGAACAACCTGGCGATCCGTCGCGGCAACGCACCCTATGTACTCGCGCTCAACCCCGACACGATCATGGTCGAGAACGCGCTCGACCACATGCTCGAGCTGATGGAGGCGAATCCAAAGCTGGGCATCTCGGGCTGCCGTCTCGAGCAGGAGGACGGAACCTTCGACCACGCCGCGCGCCGCTCTTTTCCGACCCCCGTCGGCGCTCTCGCTCACTTCATGCACATCGGCCGCTCGAGCAAGGCGCCGGCTCGTCTTTCGCAGTACCGGGCGCCCTCGGTCGAGAGCGGCCCGGCCGACGCGGTCAACGGCGCCTTCATGCTCATGCGCCGGAGCGCGCTCGATCAGGTGGGCCTTTTCGATGAGGGCTACTGGATGTACATGGAGGACCTCGATCTCTGCTATCGGTTCAAGCAGGCCGGCTGGCTGACCTGGTACGACCCGTCGGTGAAGATCGTCCACATTAAGGCGGGCACCAGCGGCAAGTACCGCAAGCCGCGACTCAACTACGCCTTTCACTACGGCATGTTCCGCTTCTACCGCAAGCACTACGCGGCGACGCAGGGAGTGCTGAAGAACGCCGTCGTTTACGTCGGTATCGCCGTCAAACTGCTGGTGTCGATGCTGCGCAGCAGCTTTTCGCGTCGGCTATTACGTGGCAGACCACGATCAACTCGCGCCTAAGGAGCAGGAAGTTGTTCACCGATTCGTCGCCAGCCGAGGTCCAGCGCTGACGAAGCCCTTCCTATCAGTGATCGTCGTGAGCTACCGGAAAGGAGAGCTTCTCGAGCACTGCCTTTTCTCGGTGCAGGAAGCGCTGCGCCTGGTCAACGGCCCGGCCGAGCTGATCCTCGTCCTAAACGAGGCCACATCCGAGGACGAACGAGATTTCGCTCGCCGTTTCGCGAATGCCGTCGTGATCGCCGAGCCGGCGAACACCGGCTTCTCAGCGGCAGTCAGCCTCGGCATCCGTCGATCGGAGGGCGAGTGGGTCGCTCTTCTCAACGATGATGCGACGGTCGAGCCGGAGGCGTTCGCACGAATGCTGGCGGTAGGCGCCTCCGCCGGCGATATCGGCTCGGTAGCCACACAGATGCGCTTTTTCGATCGGCCGGAGACGATCAACTCGGCGGGGATCGAGGTCGATCGCCTCGGCGTCGCCTACGATCGGCTGCTCGGGCTGCCGCTGAGTGCGAGCGAGAGCGACGCGATCGAGGTGTTCGGCGCAAGCGCCGGGGCGGCCCTGTACCGCCGGACGATGCTCGATGAGATCGGGTCGTTCGATGAGTCGTTCTTCGCCTATCTCGAGGATGTCGACGTTGCCTGGCGCGCTCAGATGAAAGGTTGGCGGTGTCTCTACGCGCCAGAGGCAATCGTTTTCCATCACCACTCGGCGACGCTCGGTCACAGATCAAGGCAGAAGTACTATCTGGCGGGCAGGAACCGGGTCAGGCTACTCGCCAAGAACGCCGACGCCGGCCTGCTTAGACGGTACGGGCTGAGGATGCTGGCTCACGACCTCGCCTACGTGGCTTTCGTCGCTCTGAGGCGAGGAAAGCTTGCTCCTCTTCGCGGCCGGATCGCCGGGCTGAGGGAGTGGAAGCGCTACCGGCGGGCGGGCGCCGGAGCACGCCGGCCGATACCTCTGGCCCGCGTCAGCGGGTTGAGAGCGGCTCTCCGGCGGAGGAAGGCTTGGACGAGCCCGACGCCTGCAAAGCGCTAGCGGATCCCCTTACTACCGACCGGGCCCGCTCGCCGTCGGTGCCTTCGACGACCGGAGAGCTATCGGTCTTCGAGAACTTTCCGTTTTACGGTGAGCTTCGTTTTCTCCAGTTCAACGTCGGCATCCACCATCATCTCGACGAGTTCTCTGAACCCCACCTTCGGTTTCCAGCCAAGCGTCGCTCGCGCTTTCGAGGAGTCTCCGATCAGGAGATCGACCTCGGCCGGCCGGTAGAAGTCCGGGTTGACCACTACATACTTCTCGTAGTCGTCTATCCCGATACGGCTGAATGCAATCTCTATGAGCTCTCGCACGCTGTGCGTCTCCCCGGACGCGACGACGTAGTCGCCGGGCTCGTTTTGCTGGAGCATCAGCCACATCGCCTCGACGTAGTCGCCCGCGTAGCCCCAATCCCGGCGCGCTTCGAGATTGCCGATCTGCAGGTCCTTCTGGAGATCGAGCGAGATTCGCGCCACGGCATTGCTGACCTTGCGAGGGAGGAACTCCAGACCACGAAGCGGTGACTCGTGGTTGAAGAGGATGCCGTTCGAGGTGTGCAAACCGTAGCTCTCTCGGTAGTTGATCGTGATCCAGTACCCGTAGACCTTCGCGACGCCGTACGGGCTGCGAGGCCAAAACGGTGTGTTTTCGCTCTGCGGCGTCTCTTGAGCCTTGCCGAACATCTCGCTCGAAGAAGCCTGGTAGAAGCGGATCTCCGAGTCGATCAGGCGTATCGCTTCCAGGCAGCGCGTGATACCGAGCGCTGTGAAATCTCCGGTCTGAACGGGTGTTTTCCACGACTCGGGAACGAAGCTCTGCCCCGCCAGGTTGTAGAACTCGGATGGCTTGCAGAGATCGATCGCGTTGATGATGGAACCGCCATCACCCAGATCGCCTTCTATCAGGCGAACGCTATCCCGTATTCCTAGCCGCTCTAATCGCTCTAGATTCGGGGTGGAACTGCGGCGTACCAGCCCGCTCACCTCGTAGCCTTTATCCAGTAGCAACCGAGCGAGATAGGGACCGTCTTGCCCCGTGATTCCTGTAATAAGGGCGATCTTTCTGCTCAATCTCGCCTCCACATACTCTAGTTATTATCAGAAACAGAAGAACTGAGTCGTTCGAGGGCAGCATCTACCATCAAAGCGACGAGTTGTTGGAAGTCCACCCTGGGTTTCCAGCCGAGCACTCGCTCGGCTTTGGAAGGGTTACCGTAAAGAATAGTGGCATCTACTTTTCGAATAAAACTCTCGTCAATGTTTACGTGACTTGCCCAATCGGAGATGCCGACGTGCTCAAATGCGTGCTCGAGAAAGGAAGCGATGAAGTGAGGCTTGCCGCTCGCTATAACGTAGTCGTCCGGCTCCGTCTGCTTCAGCATCAGCCACATAGCCTCGACATAGTCCGCGGCGAAACCCCAATCCCGACAGATGTTCGTATCGCCGAGCGTGATCGAATCCTCGAGGCCGAGCACTATCTTCGCAACGCCGGTCGCGATCTTCTGCGTCACGAAAGTGCCGGGACGAAGTGGAGATTCGTGGTTGAAGAAAATGGCGTTGCAGGTAAAATCCCCTTCGGAACGTAACGACATCGCGTATTTGTGAGCGATCAACTTGGAGCGACCGTAGGGAGTCTCGGGTCGAAAGGGAGAAAGCTCGTCCAGCGCGCCCGGCGTACGGTAACCGAAGATCTCGCTACTCGACGCCTGACAGATACGAAGCTTCGATAGATCCATCCCTGCCTCGCAAGATGCGTCGACGAGGCGTGAGAGGCCGTGAGCATTGATAACGGTGGTGGACTGCTCTTCTTCATGGGATGCGGCGACCGAAGACTGAGCAGCGAGATGATAAATCTCGGAAGGGCGCGCCTTACGAAGTGCTGATACCAGAGACGAACAGTCGGATATGTCGCCGACGAGAAAGTGATCGCCGGTACGATCGCCCCTGATATCGAAACCAAAAACGTCATAACCTTTCTCTCGGAGCAGTCGAGAAAGGTAGTGACCGTCTTGCCCGCCAATACCAGTAACAAAAGCGCGCGTCGTCGGACACGTGATACTAACATCTAGGTTCCATGTTTCTGATCGTAGCGTCGGCGAGCTCCCAACCTGGCAAGAGACGCAGGCTTCGGTCGGTTCGATTCCGTGGCCACGGCGCGCACAAGTAGCGCTTGCTGCACGCTCTGCTCGTCGATCCGGGCGGGCCTCTGTGCAAACGAGTCCGACTGTCGGGTATCGTCATCACCTGTGACCTCGCTGGAGACCGATCTTTCGGAGGCGATACCCGTGGGCGGCGACGCAAGTCGAGCGACGCGTATGAAGCGTTTCTGGAGGCTTCTGACCGTCCTCATCGGAATGGATATCAAGCTCAGGTACGGGGACTCTGTGCTCGGATACGTCTGGACGATCGGCAAGCCGATGGCGCTGTTCTCGATCCTCTACGTGGTCTTCGGGAAGCTCGTTCGCTTCCAGGCGTCGCCGCCACACTACGCGCTCTACCTTGTGATCGGCGTCATGCTCTGGTCGTTTTTCTCCGACGGCGTAACCCGGACGATGAACTCACTCGTCACCAACGGAAACCTCATGCGCAAGCTGCCCTTCCCGCGACTCGTCATCCCGCTGGCGGCGAGCCTCACGGCCTTTGTCACCTTTGGGCTCGGCCTGCTCGCGATCGCGATCTTCATCGCCTGGAACGGGCTCGTCCCGAGGCTCGATTGGCTGGTGTTGATCCTCGAGCTGCTCGAGCTATACCTGTTCATCCTCGGGCTCGGTCTCGTTCTGGGCGTGATGTACGTTCGTCTTCGTGACATCGCCCAGGTTTGGGAGCTCGCGATGCAGCTGCTCTTCTTCCTTGCGCCGATCGTTTATCCGTTTACGGTGGCTCCGGCGCGCTGGCGCCAGGTCATGCTGCTCAACCCGTTCACGCAGATCATGCAGGACGTCCGCGCGATCATCATCTACCCCGATCACAACGTGATCGTGGCTCACGCGACCCTATCGCCGCTGCGGCTCCTGCCGCTCCTGGTCGTGGCTTTCGTTCTCGGGCTCGGCTTTATCCTGTTCAAAATCGAAGAGCCATGGTTTCCAGAGCGGGTCTGAACAGCGAGCGCCCGGTTTCTGCATCCACGGCCATCGAGGTGTGTGGGATCTCGAAGTCATTCCGAATTCCGCATGAGCGGCGAGACACCGTACGGGAGCATTTCCTTCATCCCCTTAAGCGAACGACGTACGAAGCGAACACCGTTCTTCGCGACGTGAACTTCTCGATTCGCAAGGGAGAGCGCTTCGGGGTAGTCGGCCGCAACGGCTCCGGAAAGACGACGCTGCTGAAGACGATCGCCGGGATCTATCGCGTCGACGCGGGCAAGGTCGTCGTCAACGGTATCCTCTCGCCGTTTATCGAGCTCGGCGTTGGCTTCAACATGGAGCTCAGCGCCCGCGACAACGTCATCATCAGCGGAACGCTTCTCGGTTTGAGCCGGCGTGATCTCGAGGAGCGCTTCGACGAGATCATCGCGTTCGCCGAGCTCGAGCGTTTTGTCGACCAGCGCCTGAAGAACTACTCGTCCGGCATGCAGGTGCGCCTGGCCTACTCGGTGGCGATCCAGGTGCCGTTCGACATCCTGCTTGTCGACGAGGTGCTAGCCGTTGGCGATGCCAAGTTCCAGCAGAAATGCGCCCGGACTTTCGACGAGTTTCAAGCGGCCGGCAAGACTCTGCTCCTTGTCTCACACAGCCCGACCGCTATTCGCGATTACTGCGACCGAGCCATCTTGCTAGAGGATGGCGCCGTCGTCTCGATCGGTCCAGCCGCCGAGGTCGTCGATCTCTACTACGAGCGCGAGGGGATCGCAACGTCATAGCGGGCACACGACTGGGCGCTCGTTCTCCGACCGGAATCGGCCTACCGGGAGCCGGCCTAAGCGGTTGATGAGTGCTGGTCACGTCTTCGTCGTACATTGCCGTGCAGAGCTCTTCGCCTCCGCCTACGCGGCATAACACCTCAGCGGAGCCGGCGGTATGATTGCGCGCGCCGCCGTCCGAAAAAAGAGTTCGAGCGGTTTGCCCCGCCCGACCCCATCCACTTCCGTTTCTAATGTGAGCAAGATGTTGCCGAGCGATCGACCATGACGAACGTAGCCCCCTACAACCGCACCGCCGCGGAGCCGGCTGCCTCGATCGCCATTTCGACGCTTCAGCAAAGCACGCCGGGACGCTGTGGCTCAAGGACCGCGTTCTGACGGCTATGCACGCCTGCACGATCATCGCTCGAAACTACCTGCCATACGCGCGGGTCCTGGCGGAGTCCTTCGCCGAGCACCATCGCGGCGAGCGCTTCACCGCATTGATCCTGGACGGCGCTGACGATCTCGACGAGCCGTTCGATGTCTTGACCCCGTACGAGATCGGTATCGAGCCGGGCGAGATGCACCGGATGGCGATGATCTACGACCTCAAGGAGCTTGCGACCGCCGTCAAGCCCTGGTTGCTTCAGACGCTACTCGACAAGGGCGCCGACGCGGCCGTGTATTTCGACCCCGATATTGCGATATACCAACCGCTCGACGACATCGGAGTGCTTGCGCGGGAGCATTCGATCGTCCTCACTCCTCACACGACCGAACCGCTTCCAGACGACGGTTGCCTGCCCGACTACAGCATGATCATGCATGCCGGTGTCTACAACCTCGGGTTCGTCGGCGTGAGCGAGCGGGCGACCCCCTTCCTCGACTGGTGGTCGAATCGGCTGTCGAGGTACTGCCTCGTAGCGGTCGAGCAGGCGTTGTTCGTCGATCAACGCTGGGTCGACTTGGTGCCCTCGCTGTTCGAGAATTTCATCCTTCTCGACCCCGGCTGTAATGTCGCGTATTGGAACCTGCACGCACGTCAGGTCCGGCGCAACGGCGAACTGTACGAGGTCAACGGCGTGCCGCTTCGCTTCTTCCACTTCAGCGGTTTCAAGCCGGATACGCCGCACGTACTCAGCCACCATGCCGGCGCGAGGCCACGCATCCTCTTGAGCCGGAATCCGGATCTTGCGCAGCTCTGTGGCGAGTACAGCCGTAGAGTCCTCGCACGTGGCTACGGCCGTGGTCAGGGAGCCGCATACGGGTTCGACCGGCTGCCCGGCGGAATCGCAATCGATGCGCGGATGCGCAGGCTCTTTCGGGAGGAGCTTCTCGAGGCCGAGCGAAACGGAAGAACCGCGCCACCCGATCCATTCGACCCGGCCGTGACTGCAAGCTTTCTGGAGTGGCTTCGCGAACCGGTCGGGAAAGGAATGAAGGCCGGCGTCTCGCGCTACGCCTACGCCCTCTATTTGGAGCGCCCGGATCTGCAGCGCGAATTTCCTGATGTGCTCAGAGCTGACGCGCCTCGCTACTCCGAATGGCTCCACAAGTACGGGCACCCCCAGATCGGCTTTCCCAGGGAGCTGCTGCCGGGCGGTCCGCGACCCGCGACCGTTATCTCGACCGGACGCGGCGCGGCGATCCGGACGGGAGCGCGCACCGAGAAACGCCTCCGAGCGTTTGCTCATTCCCATCCGACCCTGGCGCGCGGTCAGCCAATCTGGCGGGCGTTAAAGCGCGCCGGGGTAATCCCCGGCGGGCGGCGACATCTCAGCGGCTCTGCAGCAGTAGAGGCCGGAGCCTCGGGCCCAGCGATCGAGGTGGCAGCGCAACCCGCAGCGGGAGTCAACCTCGTCGGCTACCTGAACGCCGAGCTCGGTATCGGCGAAGTCGCGCGGAAGCTGATGAGCGGTCTCGACCGCGCCGGTATCGAGTTCTCCACGATCACCTATGGCCGCACGCTGAGCCGCCAGGAGCATCAGGTCGACGAGCGCAGCCCGCAGCAGGCGCCTTTCGACATGAATGTCATCTGTGTGAACGCCGATCAGCTGCCGATCTTCCGCGAGGATGTCGGACCCGCGTTCTTCGAGCAGCGCTACTCGGTCGGCGTCTGGTTCTGGGAGGTCTCCCGCTTCCCGTCCGTCTTCCACAACGCCTTCGGGCTTGTCGACGAGGTCTGGGTTGGATCGAGCTTCGTGAGAGACGCGCTCGCAGCAGCGACTTCGAAACCGGTGCACATCGTCCCGCTACCGCTCGAGATGCCCAGCGCCGAGCCAATCCCGCGGCAGCAGCTCGGGCTGCCGGACAGTTTCATGTTCCTTTTCAGCTTCGACCTCCTCAGCGTTTTCGAGCGAAAGAACCCTCTCGGAATCGTCGATGCCTTCACGCGCGCCTTCACCGATGGCGAAGGGCCGATCCTGGTTCTAAAGTGCATCAACGGCGAGCACGATTTCGAGTCGCTCGAACGGCTTCGACTCGCGACGGCCGGGCGCACGGACATCTACCTGCTCGAGGAGTACCTCGCTCCGGATCTGAAGAACGCTCTGATGGCCGGCTGCGATTGCTACGTGTCACTCCATCGCAGCGAGGGCTTCGGGTTGACGATGGCGGAGGCGATGGCGTACGGAAAGCCCGTGATCGCAACCAATTACGCGGGCAACGTCGATTTCATGCACGAAGGCAACAGCCATCTGGTCCCCTACAAGCTCGTGCCGATCCCAAAGGGTTGCGATCCCTACCCCGCCGGCGCGGAATGGGCCGATCCGGATACTGACGCGGCCGCGGCTGACATGCGCCGCGTGTTCGACAATCCGACGGCCGCGCGCGAGCTCGGAGAGCGGGCGCGCGATGACATCCTGGAGCGTTTCTCGGTGGATAGGACGGCGGCGTTCCTCGCGGAGCGATTCGCGTCACGAGGACCTGAGGCGCTGGCCAAAGTTACCCGCCGGCTCGCAGAGGGGCCTGGCGATCAATTCGACCGCGTGATGAGCCGCCGCCCAGGGGTTCGCACAGTCCGAGCGATCCTCCGCCGGCTCCTCTGGCCGCATCTCGTCGAGCAGCACGAGCTCCAGACCATGATCGTCGAAGCCATTACTCATCTCCAACGCGACGTCGAAGCTGTCACCTCGGAGGTCCGGGCGGAGGCGCAACTTACCGCACAGCGCCTCGAATCGGCGCGGGGTCAGGTCGAGCGTCTGGAGACAGCGCTGACGACGGTGCCACATGTGTCCGGCCTCGGGGCTCTGCACATCGCCGACGAAGCGGGACGGCCTGTCATAGGATTCCGCGCCTCGAAGCCCGGCGCGGAAGGCCGATATCGCGGATTTGAGGACACGTTCCGCGGCGCGGAGGATTTAATCCGTGAGCGCCAGCGGCCCTATCTCGATCTGCTTGGCGGACGGTCTCCCGTACTCGACATCGGCTGCGGTCGGGGAGAGTTCCTCGAGCTTCTAGCGGAAGCCGGCATCGAGGCGCGGGGTATCGACACCGACTCGGATATGGTCGCGCGCTGCCGTGAGAAGGGGCTGGTCGTCGAGCAGGCCGACGCGGTCTCCTATCTCGAGGCACAGCCGGACTCTTCTCTCGGTGTGGTTTTCTCCGCTCAGGTCATTGAACACCTACCCTACGAAGAGCTCGTTCGCTACTTCCAGCTGGCAGAACGGAAGCTGGTACCCGGCGGGTTACTCGTCGCAGAGACGGTGAACCCGCACTCCATTCAGGCATTCAAGGCGTTCTGGGTTGACCTCACGCACCGCCTTCCGATCTTCCCCGAGGTCGCGGTCACTCTCGCCCGTCTGCATGGTTATGAGTCCGCATACGTATTCTTCCCGCTCGGGACGGGGGAACTGGAGACCGACCGGCGTACCCAAGCCGAGTACGCTGTCGTTGCGAGACGCGCGACGTAGTTTCGTAGTTCGTCTCTCCGCGAGACAGGCTGTGGCGGGATTTCGGCCACCTGAAAAGAGACGGCGCAGTGGTCTGAATTCGAGTCAGGGAACGCCCTGCTCCGCGGCTGTTACGCTGGTCAGCGTGCCACTCTTCGCTTCCAAACGCGAGCACACGAACACCGCAGAAGGCGACCTTCGCCGCGAGGACATCGAGGCGGTCTTCCACCGGTTTCTGGGACGGGCTGCGACTCCGGAAGATTTCGCTCTGTGGATGCAGAGCGGATCGTTGCGGGCCCTCCTCGATACCGTGCTCGCCTCCGAGGAGTACGTGGCGAGGATGGCTGCAGGCGGCGACCTGCGCCGCGAGGACATCGAGGCGGTCTTCCGCGAGTTCCTGGGACGGGTCGCGACTCCGGGAGATGTCGCCTGGTGGATGCAGAGCGGATCGCTGCGGGCCTTCTTCGATGGCGTGCTCGCCTCCGAGGAGTACGTGGAGCGGATGACCAGGCGCAAGATAGGCAAAGAAGCGCGGGCTCATGGGCCGTTCCTGAACTGCTGGATAGGAGGCTGGGAACGTTTCACCCGTCCTTCCGGTGATGTCTCGCCTGACGGTGTGGTGATCGTGGGCGAATCCGGTCATCTCTTCATTTACGGCGGTACCAACGACAATGTGGCGACGCACCGCGGCGAGATAGAGATGGCTGCGGACTGGATGGACGAATGGCGAACGCTCGTGGCGGAGCGGCAAGGTCGCGCGCGTCGCGCCCACCGACGTCTCGCATATCTGGTCGTGCCCGAGAAGCTCGCCGTGTACGCCGACTGCTATCCGCGGGATCTGACCACTCGCGGCCCGCGGCCTGTGCTGCGCCTGCTCGATGAGGGCGCACTACCGCTCGTCTACCCGATAGAGGCGCTGCGTAACGCTCGCAGCGGCGGCGGCACCTACCTGCTCACCGATAGCCATCTGACCCCCCGCGGAAACAGGATCCTGGCCGAGGCCACGGTGAGCGAGCTTGGTGTTTCGCCGGCTCTCCTCCCGGAGGTGGAGGAAACTCCGACTCCGCATCTCGCCGCCGGAGACCTGGGCCAGCACTTTGATCCGCCCCTTCTAGAAGTCATGCGGCCGATGGCGGGCGCCTCCCGGGCCGCCGTCGTCTCAGATAACTGGGCGGAGGTCTCTCGCGTCGGGGGCCATATCGGGACTATCCGCGTGTTCCGCCGTGAGGACGCGCCGGATCAGCGGACCGTCGTGATCTTTGGTGACTCCTACGGCTTCGGCGATAACGCCTACCAGGGATTGTCGTGGTGGCTGGCCCAGGTCTTTCGGGAGGTGCACTTCGTCTGGGTGCCGTTCGGGTGGGATCCCAAGTACCTGGATAGTGTCAATGCGGAGCTGGTCGTGTGTCAGACGGCAGAGCGTTTCATGGCCCGCGTACCAAGGCTCAAAGTTAACGTCAGGTCTCTGGCTAAAAAGACGATCGCGCGGCGCCAGGCGTTCACCGAGGAACGCATCTTCAAAGAGCGATCGATTCGTGGCTGACCGTCGGGGCAGGAGCGATCGGTTGCGGGTAGCGGCGCTTGCGCAAGCGAAGTGCAAACCTAGCTGGCGGCGTCCAAACCGATAACGGCCGCGGAGTCGTAGCGGCCATTAAAATATCGTCCACGCTTTCGGATCATCGGGGTTCCCCTCAACGGGTACCGGCGGCACAGAGCCGTACGCGATATTCAAGCGTGTTTCCGTATCATTGAATGCGCCGCGAGTAGCATCTAAATCAAGTCCAGCGCGCTTGGCATCTATAAAAACTCGGTCCTCACGCACATCACTCTTCTGCACCGCGAACCCGACATCCTCCACCATGCGCTTTAGGCACGTGGCGGTAAAACCCCAGAAGTTACTGCGATCCGCATTGGGTTGACCCTGCATCGGAAAGCGCTCCGGATCGGGAAGAAAACGCATCACCGGCTCAGAAGTTAATCCTTCCGGAAGTTGCCGATCGATACAATACGATTCGATCAGCAGACGACTCCGCGACAGGGACGCACAATTGGCCAGGGCCATATACGGATCAGAGACGTGATAAAACAGACCCAGCGCGAGCACAATATCGAACTGACCAAACTGATCAGAGGTCATGTCCAAAACGTTTATGTGGTGGTGCTCGATCTCACTCAGGCCGTTAATATATTGCGCTAACCCAAAACCCGAATTGTCCTTATGCCGGAAATCGAACGCCACCACTCTGGCACCACGCTTACGCGCTTCGAAACTGAAATAGCCATTGGAGGCGCCGACATCGGCCAAGGACAGGCCGCTCATATCGAGCGGTAACTGAAGCTCATTCCACAAACCGGCAGGATCGTAGGCACCGTGGGTCCGCACGCCGGGGATTATTTCGAAATCATGGTGCCAATATCTGTCCTGGATCAGTTTGAGGGCGAGCTCTTTATCAAGCATATCTATGCCTCCTACTGCCGGTCATTAATGAAAGCGTCAGGCATCTTAACGCGCCTCCAGCCGTCTCGACGTTGTAGCCGTCCGGGTCGAGCACGAAGGCAGCGTAGGTAACCCTCGTGGTAGTGCGAGTGGCGACCTATCGCGTGGAAATTCACGCTGGGGTCGTGTACCAGTCCACGTACTGCCCGCAAGCTGAACGCAGCGGCACGACGCGCTCGGTTCCAACCGGCGTGGCGACGATGGCCGCCGGGTAGACCAGGACCCTCCCCTCCTTCACCGGTGTGAGCCACTCCCTGGTGGCGTGGATCGTGAGGGTTATCGAGCCCGACGGCGGGATTACGACACGTCCGATCGGCCAGCGCGGCCCGGGCCGGTCGAGGTTGGCCGGCATCCGTCGCAGCACGCCGCCCGGTCCGCTCACAATCATGGGACGAGGGCTCAGGTACAGCGTCTCCAGGTCCCACGTCCCGGGGCTGAGCGATAGGGGAACGGTGATCGTCTCTCCCGGCGCGATGGCATTGACCGGAATGGTGACCGGAGGTCTGCGCACCGCGGCCTTTCCGCCGCCTCGAACGAGCGCGCGCCCGGCCGGGGTTCGGCAATCGAGCGTCGCCCCCGGTTCTCCCCCCTCGTTCAGGGTCTGGCGAGGCGCGACCATGCCCGTGCGGCGCCACAGCTCGAAGTCCGAGGTCGTGCGAGCGAGATGAAGCTGCGGAGGAAGCTCGCTCTGCGCCGCATCGCGGGTGGTGATGACCCAGTCGAAGGCGTTGATCGTCCCGGCATCCAGCGAGTCGATGTCGAGGGCCATGCCGTACGACCAT
>Ga0187886_1000919_pt1 | contig 30074 bp, 25 predicted proteins | sample June2016WEW_20_1_FD_133001 | JGI IMG/M metagenome (GOLD analysis project Ga0187886, IMG submission 133001) | Peatland microbial communities from SPRUCE experiment site at the Marcell Experimental Forest, Minnesota, USA - June2016WEW_20_150 | ecosystem: Environmental > Terrestrial > Soil >...
CGCCGTCATAGACATCGTGCGTGCCGGGAATGATCACCGTCCGGATGCTCGCCCTGGCAAGCCGTCCCAGTTCCGCAGCCACGCGCTCGACCGACCGACGGGGCTGAGTGTTCGAGTCGAACAGGTCCCCGGCGATCAGGAAGAGGTCCACCTTCTCCGCCAAGGCCAGATCGACCGTCGCCCGGAAGGCGGCGAATTGGCGCTCGCGCAAGACCGAGGCACGTTCGCCCAGGTCTGTGTGCCGAGCCCCGAGGTGGACGTCTGCGGTGTGTAGCAAGCGAAGCATCGGGCCAGTGGTTCCTTCTTGAGCCCGGGCACCACAGGGTTCGCGCCCGATCCGCGGATGCTCGCGCGGCTGGCCGCATGATCGCGACGCTCGGACCTGCCAGCCACCGTTGCGGCGCCGGCCCGGTCCGACGCGCCGATTGTGCCAGGTTCCGCGACAACCGACGCAACGAGGTTGAGAGGCGGCACGGCCCCTGTCTCGTTCTGTTCGACGATCCGGAACGCCCATTCTGCCGCAACCGGCTCGAGTGGTATCCTGCCGCCCTGCCGGTGCGTCCCAGACAAGCACCTCGAGAACCGCACATTGTCGACCGGATCCGCCAAGCCTCCCAGCAGCGCCGATCTGCGGCCGGGCGCGGGCTCGGTTCGAATGTCCCGGGCACGGTCGGCTCGGAACCTGCGGCTCCGGGAGGAGAAACGTGACCTACGTCGATCGAACCCTGACCTGTGTCGACTGCGGCACCGAGTTCGTCCATTCGGCCGAAGACCAGGAGTACTACACGCAGAAGGGGTTCGTCTCGGATCCCAAACGATGCCCGAGCTGCCGAGCCGCCAGGCGCACCATGCGCGACGCCGGCGAGGGTTCAGGTCGCGACCGAGGCGGCAACGGGGGCCCGCGCGAGTACTTCGCGGTCGTCTGCTCGCGCTGCGGCAACCAGGCTCAGGTTCCGTTCAAGCCGCACATGGACCGGCCGGTCTACTGCTCCGACTGCTTCCGCATCGTGCGCGACGAGCAGGGCGCGCAGCCGGCTCCCCCGAATCAATAAGCGGCGGCCGCCTTCCGGCGACCGCCGCTCCGTGCACGAGAGGCTACGCGGCCTTGCTGGAGGTCCACTCCATGTAGGCGGCGTAGGCGGCAAGCACACCGCCGGCGACAACCATGACGTCCGCGACGTACATGAAGATCGGGGGCTCGGGGCCGAAACCGCCGGCGCGGATGAGCTGTCCCAGGACGATGAGGATCGCGAGCACGGCGGTGGCGCCCGCGACGCCCAGGAGGATCTGTGCGTACGGCATCGGCCAGGTGATGTTCATGTTGGGGGCGGCATGGAGGTAGACCACCACCAGCGACGCGACGGCTGCGATGAGGGTCAGCCACACGAAGAGGCTGGCGGTGTCGGCAGTGAAGTAGTTCACGCTCACGCCAGGAATGTTGTACCCGGCAATGTTGCCGCCGCCGTACGACTTCGTGGCGAGGATCAGGCCGACCAGAACGCCGAGCACGGCGAGTGCTGCCCCATAGACGACCAGTTTCTCTCGAGCGGATACCTTGGCCCATAGCTGATTCAGCACGAGTAGATCCTCCTTCTCGTAATACGCCCAGCGGCACCCTTGGAGGTTCGCTGGCTGCCTCGCTCCTTTTCGGCCTCAATGACGGGTCCCAAGGCCGATGAGAACGAGCGCAGCCTACACCCCGGCATACACCGTGACCAGATGGTATTGCAGGACCGAACGAATACGAACCGTGAAATGCCCATTTCGGTGGGGGGGTTCCAATCAAATGCCGCCCAGGAGAGCCCTCGACGACCTTTTCTCCTCGCATTTCCGGTCGTCTGGGCCGCGTCGCCGGTTTATACGGCCATTTCCGGGGTTCTTCATCCAGCCGACCTGCCCGTTTCGGCAGGTGGAACCTCGGATTCAGCCCCGCAACGCTAGGCATCCCCGGCGGGGTTCGAGCCGGGCCTCTGGTAGAATGCTAGCCGCTCCCCGATTGGCGTGGCCATATTTCGAGCGCCCGCGGATCCGTCTGGCGGCGGTCGCCAAGCCTGGCCGTCCGTGCCGGCAACGCCAGGGTTGGGAGATGGAGGAGGAACCATGGCTCGGCCTGTCCGCACGGCGGTCGCCCCGAACCCTCTCCGGCCGGTGAAGTCGCACCTGATCGAGGAGTACAACGCGCGGACGAACATCGTTCGCTGCGATTGCGGTTGGTCTGGCAACGCCGACGACTTCGCCGTCCACCGTCGGGCAGTCGGCGCCGTCAGCCCCTCCTGATCGGCCGACCAGGCGGAGCTTCGGGTTCCGCACCCCGCGAGTCGTCCCCGGAAGACCACGTCCGGCCGCTTGCGACGTACGAAGACCTGGGCTACCGGGATGTGTTCTGGGCTGCTCGCGCCTACGAAGACGCCTGCGACCGGATCGCGCTGAGGGCTTTGCTGCCGCCTGGCGGCGGACGGCTGATCGAGGTCGGAGCCGGCTTCGGTAGGCTGGCCGGCGAGTACGTCGGCTACGAGAAGGTCGTTCTTCTCGACTCGTCCGAGGTGCACGTGGCGGCGGCGCGCGAGGCACTGGGCCAGGACCCACGCTACGAGGTCACGCTCGGCGATGCTCTGGCCCTCCCTTATGACGACGGCCACTTCGACACCGCCGTCTGCGTCCGGACGCTCCACCACTTCGAAGACCCGGCGCCGGTGCTGGCCGAGCTGGGTCGAGTCGTGCGCCCGGGCGGGGCGCTCGTCCTGGAGTTCGCCAACAAGCGCAACCTGAAGGCCATCGCCCGCCACCTGCTGGGCCGCCAGAGCTGGTCGCCGTTCGATCTCGGGGCCGTGGCGTACAAGCCGCACCATTTCGACCACGCCCCGGTGAGCGTCCGCCGCTCGCTGCACGCAGCCGGTTTCTCGATCCGGCGAATGCGGGCCGCGTCGCTCTTCAGGCTGCCGAGCCCCTGCCGCCGGCTGCCCGCCGGACTTCTGGCCGGCGCGGAGTCGATGCTGCAAGAGCCGCTGGGCTCGATCACGCCGGGGCCGTCCGTCTTCGTGCTGGCGCGACGGACCGGCGGACCGCCCCACCCGAGGATCTGACCCCTTCGGGTACACTGCGGCCAGAAGGAGGCGGCGCCACCGAGACCCAGATCCACTCGACCGCGTCCGAACAGGTCGCCCCCACGATGCCCGCGACACAAACCGATCAGCCGCCGGCAGGCCCCGTCCGGACTCGCGAGGAGCGCCTGCTCCTGCTCCGTCCGTTGCTGCAGCAGCGGATCCTCGTCCTCGACGGCGCGACCGGAACGCTCGTCCAGCGCTACGGCCTGTCGGAGGCCGACTTTCGCGGCGAGCGTTTCCTAGACCATCCGCGCGACGTTCGGGGCGACAGCGATCTGCTGACACTGACCCGACCGGACGTTGTCCGAGCCGTCCACGACGCCTATCTGGCGGCCGGAGCGGACATCATCACCACCGACACGTTCACGGCCACGCGTATCGCCCAGGCCGACTACGGGCTGGAGAGCGTCGCGTACGAGATGCACGTCGAGGCGGCCCGCATCGCCCGTGCCGCCGCCGACGCCGCCGAGGCGCGAGAGCCCGGGCGACCGCGCTTCGTCGTCGGTTCGTTGGGGCCCACCAACAAGACCGCCTCGATCTCACCGGACGTGGCCGACCCGGCCGCCCGCTCGGTCACCTTCGGGCAGCTGGCCGAGGCGTACGCAGAGGCCGCCCGCGGGCTGCTGCTCGGCGGCGCCGACCTGCTGATGATCGAGACCATCTTCGACGTACTCAACGCCAAGGCCGCGATCTTCGCCGTCGAGGGCATCTTCGACGAGTTGGGCGTGCGCGTCCCGTTGTGGATCTCCGGGACGATCACCGACGCGAGCGGCCGCACGCTCTCCGGCCACACCGTCGAGGCGTTCTGGAACGCGATCCGCCACGCCGAGCCGCTGATCGTGGGGCTCAACTGCGCGCTGGGGGCGCGGCAGCTGCGGGCGCATGTCGAGGAGCTGTCCGGACTGGCCGACACCTTCGTCGCCGCTCATCCGAACGCGGGACTGCCCAACGAGTTCGGGGGCTACGACGAGTCGCCCGAGGCAATGGCCGCCATCCTCCACGAATTCGCCGAGGCGGGCCTGGTCAACGTGATCGGCGGCTGCTGCGGGACTGGGCCGGCGCACGTGGCCGCGATCGCGGAGGCCGCGCGCGGGCTCGCCCCGCGTCCGGTGCCGCACCGGCCGCCGGCGCTCCGGCTGGCCGGCCTGGAGGCGCTGAACGTCGGCGAGGGCAGCCTGTTCGTGAACATCGGCGAGCGGACGAATGTTTCCGGCTCGCGCGCCTTCGCCCGCCGGATCGTGGAAGGCGACTTCGACGGCGCGCTGGAGATCGCCCGCCGCCAGGTGGAGGGCGGCGCCCAGGCCATCGACGTCAACATGGACGAGGCCTTGCTCGACTCGGAGGCGGCGATGACCCGCTTCCTCAGTCTGGTGGCCTCCGAGCCGGCGATCTGCCGCGTTCCCGTGGTCGTCGACTCCTCGAAATGGTCGGTCATCGAGGCGGGGCTGCGCTGCATCGGCGGCAAGCCGATGGTGAACTCGATCTCGCTCAAGGAAGGCGAGAAGCAGTTCTTGCGCCAGGCCAGACTGGCCCGCCGATACGGGGCCGCCGTCATCGTCATGGCCTTCGACGAGCAGGGCCAGGCCGACACGGTCGAACGCAAGGTCGAGATCTGCCGGCGCGCATACCGGCTCCTGACCGAGCAGGCCGGCTTCCCGGCGGACGAGATCGTCTTCGATCCGAACATCTTCGCCATCGGGACCGGCATCGAGGAGCACGCCGGCTACGCCGTCGCGTACCTGGAGGCAACCCGTCGCATCAAGGCCGAGCTGCCGGGCGTTCGAGTCAGTGGCGGCGTCAGCAACGTCTCGTTCGCCTTCCGCGGCAACGACCCCGTGCGCGAGGCGATCCACGCCGTCTTCCTGTACCACGCCATCGCCGCTGGCATGGACATGGGCATCGTCAACCCCGGACAGCTTGCGGTCTACTCGGAGATCGCTCCGGAGCTGCTGGAGCGCGTCGAGGACCTGGTCCTCAACCGCCGTCCGGATGCCACCGATCAGCTGCTGGAGGTCGCCGGCCGGTACGCCGGCCAGGGAGTGGCCAGACTCGAGGCGGACCTGCGATGGCGAGACCTGCCAGTCGACGACCGGCTGCGGCACGCCCTGGTCGAAGGCATCGACACGTGGGTCGTGGAGGACACCGAGGAAGCGCGCCTCGCGGCCGGCCGCCCGATCGAGGTGATCGAAGGGCCGCTCATGGCCGGCATGAACACCGTCGGCGACCTCTTCGGGGCGGGCAAGATGTTCCTGCCCCAGGTGGTCAAGAGCGCCCGCGTCATGAAGAAGGCGGTCGCGCACCTGGTGCCGTACCTGGAAGCGGAGAAGGCAGCCCTCGGCGACGCCCGGCCGCGGGGCCGCATCCTCATGGCCACCGTCAAAGGCGACGTCCACGACATCGGCAAGAACATCGTCGGCGTCGTGCTGGCGTGCAACAACTACGAGGTGCTGGACCTGGGCGTGATGGTCCCCGCGGCGCGGGTCCTCGAGACGGCGCGCCACGAGAATGTGGACGTCGTGGGGCTCTCCGGACTGATCACGCCGTCCCTGGAGGAGATGGCCCACGTCGCCGGCGAGCTGGAGCGCGAGGGGTTCCGGGTGCCGCTGCTGATCGGCGGCGCCACCACCTCGCGAGCCCACACCGCGGTGAAGATCGCGCCGCGCTACGGCGCGCCGGTGGTCCACGTGGCCGATGCGTCCCGGGCAGTTGGGGTCGTCTCGGAGCTGCTCGGCGACGGCGCCGCGGAGTACGCGGCGGGTGTCGTCGCCGACCAGGAGAGGACGCGAGCTGAGCGAGCCGGGCGGCGTGAGCGCGTGACCAGGGTCTCCATCGAGACCGCCCGATCCAATCGAGCGCCGGTCGATTTCCGGCTGGCTGCGCCCCGGCCGACCTTCCTGGGCGCTCGCGCCTTCGACGACTACCCGCTGGCCGAGCTGGTCGAGCGCATCGACTGGTCGCCCTTCTTCGCGGCCTGGGAGCTGAAGGGCGCGTTCCCGGCGATACTGGAGGCCCCAGGCGTGGGCGAGTCGGCCCGGTCCCTGTACGAGGACGGCCGCCGGCTGCTCGACCGCATCGTCGGCGATCGATCGCTGCGGGCGCGGGCGGCGGTCGGTTTCTGGCCCGCCAACTCGGTCGGTGACGACATCGAGATCTACTCCGACGCCGAACACCGCAAGGTGCTGGCGGTCGTCCATACGCTGCGCCAGCAGATGGAGAAGCCGCCGGGCCGCCCCAACGTGAGCCTGGCCGACTTCGTCGCCCCTCGACCGGCTGGGGTCGTGGACTACGTGGGCGCGTTTGCCGTCACGGCGGGCGTGGGCTCGGCCGAGCTGGTGGCCCGCTTCGAGGCCGCCCACGACGACTACTCTGCGATCATGACCAAGGCCCTGGCGGATCGGCTGGCCGAGGCGTTCGCGGAGCGGATGCACCAGCTGGTCCGGCGCGAACTGTGGGGATACGCCCCCGCCGAGGCGCTGGACAACGCCGCGTTGATCGCCGAGGAGTATCAAGGCATCAGGCCGGCGCCGGGATACCCGGCCTGCCCGGACCATACGGAGAAGGCGACCCTGTTCGCGTTGCTCGAGGCCGAGGCTCGCGCCGGGATCGCCCTGACCGAATCCTTCGCCATGCTCCCGCCGGCGTCGGTCTCCGGCTACTACTTCTGGCGCCCCGAGGCGCACTACTTCGGCGTGGGTCGCATAGGGCGCGACCAGCTCGAGGACTATGCCCGCCGCAAGGGCTGGTCCGTCGAGGAGGCGGCTCGCTGGCTGGCCCCCAACCTGGACGACGAATAGAGGGCCGGCACCGGGCGCCTCCACCAAGGCTGCCCAGCGCCTCGAGTCTCTTGGCTTCCGGGTCAAGGAACACCACGGCGGCCTGCAGGACTGGAAGAGGCAGGGCCACCCGACCGAACACTCATAGGAGCCGGCCACCGGCCAAGCCCGGGTAGACTTGACGCCGACACCAGCGGAGGTCTGCGTTGAGCGAGGCACGCGTGGCGAATCTCACGAGTACGGGCGGCGAGCGATCCGGCGAGGCGGACACGGACTCGATCGTGGTGCTGGACTTCGGGAGCCAGTACAGCCAGCTCATCGCCCGACGCGTACGCGAGCTGAACGTCTACTCGGAGCTGCTTCCGTTCGACACTCCGTGGAGCGAGATCGCCGCCCGCAAGCCAAGGGGCGTGATCCTGTCCGGCGGTCCCGCCAGCGTCTACGAAGAGGGCGCGCCACACCCCGATCCGGCCATCTGGACGGGCGGCATCCCTCTTCTCGGCATCTGCTACGGGCTGCACCTGATGGCCCAGGGGTTGGGCGGTGAGGTCGTGTCGTTCGCCCGCAAGGAATTCGGGCCGGCCGTCGTCTCCGTCGTCGAATCGAGCGGCCTGTTTGCAGGCCTGGCGGCCGAACAGTCGGTCTGGATGAGCCACGGCGACTCGATCGCCCGATTGCCCGACGGCTTCCGCGTGAGCGCTCGGACCGACTCGACTCCCTACGCCGCCGTCGCCGACCCGGACCGCCGCCTGTACGGCATCCAGTTCCACCCCGAGGTCGTCCACACGCCCAAGGGCCGCGAGATCCTGCGCAACTTCGTCGTCGGCATCGCCGGCGCCCGCCAGACCTGGACGGCGGCCAACTTCATCGCCTCCACCGTGGAGGAGATCCGGCGCCGCGTTGACGAACACGGCCGCGCACCCGGGACCGACGACCGGGTGCTGTGCGCGCTCTCCGGGGGAGTGGACTCGGCCGTGGCCGCGACGCTCGTTCACCGCGCCGTCGGCGATAGGCTGACCTGCGTTCACGTCGACCACGGCATGATGCGCAAGAACGAGACCGAGCTGCTGGCAACGGCCTTCAAGCAGCTCGGCGTCCGGGTCATCGTCGTCAACGCCCGCGAGCGGTTCCTGGCCAAGCTACAGGGCGTGATCGACCCCGAGCGCAAGCGCCACATCATCGGCAACGAGTTCATCCGCGTCTTCGAGGAAGAGGCCGCCAAGCTCGGCCGGATCGACTTTCTGGCCCAGGGCACTCTCTACCCCGACGTGATCGAGTCGGCCACTTCCGACAAGGAGAAGTCCGCGGCCAAGATCAAGACCCACCACAACGTGGGCGGCCTGCCGAAGGACCTCACCTTCCAGTTGATCGAGCCGTTGCGCTACCTCTTCAAGGACGAGGTCCGGGCCGTCGGCACGGAGTTGGGGCTCCCGGAATCGATGGTCCAGCGCCAGCCCTTCCCGGGACCGGGCCTGGCCATCCGAATCATCGGCGAGGTCACGGCCGAGCGACTCGATACACTGCGCGAAGCCGACTGGATTGTCATCGACGAGATCAAGGCCGCCGGACTGTACCGCAGCGTCTGGCAGTCCTTCGCGATTCTGACACCACTCCTCTCCGTCGGGGTCATGGGCGACGGCCGAACCTACGCCAACGTCGTGGCCATTCGCGCCGTCACATCGGAGGACGCCATGACGGCCGACTGGGCGAAGCTTCCGTACGAGTTGCTGGGCAAGATCAGCTCTCGGATCGTCAACGAGGTGCCGGGCGTGAACCGGGTCGTCTACGACATCAGCTCCAAGCCACCGGCCACGATCGAGTGGGAGTAGGTTCGGTATGAGCGGCGGCGCGACCTCTGACCCGGAGCCGAAGAAGCCCGATCGTATCTGCGCCTGGTGCTCGGCAAGAGCGGAAGCCGACCGAATCCGCTGCTCCCAATGCGGGGCCGAGCTTGCCCAGCGGGAAACCATCGACGGCCTGACGATCAGTGGCGTGACCGTTGTCGACCCGGCGCTGGTCGGACCGGAGACGCATCGCACGATTGGCACCGTGTGGTCCGAGAGGGCCGGCAGCGTCACCATCATCGGCTCGCAGCCAGAGACGACGAGCAGGCCATGCGATCCTGCGACCCTGGGCGAGCCGAGCGAAGCGGCGCGGTGCGTTGTACGGCGACTGGATGGCCTCGCAACCCCGGAGGGATCGGACAAGGCATCCCCGGGACACGACAGCTAGCACGCCGGCTGCAAGGCAGGATCTTTGGCGCGATCGCGATCTTCGTAGGCTGGCTGTCCATGGCGATTGGGGCCTCGGCGGCCCTGGTAACCTCGCAGTTTTCGGTCTGGAGCACGATGACGGCAGGCGTCGCCATGGATCGGGCGCATTACCTCAAATCGGCCTGGGTCGCTAGACTCGCGGCATGCGGAGTACGCCGACAGCGAGTCAACCACCGAGGAACAGCGGAGGCACGACCAGGTGCGTTCACAAGGATCCGATCCGGACGAAACGGATCGCGACGACGACCAGAACCCACATCCGGTCTTTGAGCGTGGCGGCTGGGGCGGCGGCCCCAGACGCGTGAGATTTCGCGGCCCATCGGGCGACATGCCTGAGTTCCACGTGGGCCGCGGCTGGATCATCCTCGGCGTTGCCGTCCTCGTGCTCGTTGTCCTGCTGTCGCTGTTCGGGTTGACCGTCGGCCTTGCCACCGACGCGATCTGGTTCGGCAGTGTCGGCTTCGCCAACGTCTTCTGGACCCGGCTCGGCACGCAGGTCCTCTGCTTCCTCGGCGGAACGCTGGTCGCCTTCCTCTTCCTGTGGGTCAACGTCTGGCTCGCCGGACGGTTCATCCCGAAGGGCCAGCTTCGTCGCTTCTCCCTGGACGACCTGCTCGATCGCTTCAACGTCGACCGCTACCTGGGCGGCGGGACGACCGGCGGCGGGCCCTTCGGTGACCCTCCCACCCGAACGATCCCCAGGTCCGTCGATACGGTCCAGGTCCCGGACATCGGCCGACCCGTCTTCTGGGGCCTGCTCGCGGTCGGATTGCTGGTCGCCCTCGGATTGGGGGGCTTAGTGGCCAGCGGCTGGACGACAGTTCAGCTCTTCCTGCATCGGGTTCCGTTCGGCCAGGTCGACCCGACCTTTGGCAGAGACATCTCCTTTTACCTCTTCGAGCTGCCGCTCTACCGGCTCGCGCAGTCATACGCCAACGCGCTGCTACTCGTGACGATCGCCATCGTAGGCATCCGCTACCTGGTGGCCGTCGTCTCCGGTGCTTCGATGCCGACCCCAGCTCGCGTACAGCTCGGGCTTCTGGCAATGCTCTATCTGTGGTCGGTCGCGCTTGGATACCAGCTGGACCGGTACGAGCTGGTCTACAGCGGCACCAGTGGAATCTTCCAGGGCGCCAGCTACACGGACATGGCCGCCAGGGTTCTGGCAATCACCGTCATGACCGTCCTGGCGGCCTTCGCCGGCGCCTTCATCCTCGGGTTCGCGTATACACGGATGCGGACCCCGCTCATCCTGACGCTGGCGGTCTGGCTCGGCGCCTACGCGGTTCTCGATGTCGGCTACCCGCTGGCAGTCCAGCGACTCGCGGTGGTTCCAAACCAGCAGGCGCAGGAATCGCCCTACATCAAGAACAACATCGACATGACGCGCCTGGCCTTCGACCTGACCGACTGGACCGGCTCGACCTACCAGCCGGGGTCGACGGTCTCCCAATCGGCGGTCCAGAGTGAAGCGTCGACCATCCAGAACGTCCGCCTGTGGGACTACCGGCCTCTCGGCCAGACTCTCGACGGGCTGCAGGTAATCCGCCAGTACTACAGCTTCGCGGACGTGGACACCGACCGGTACACCTTCACGGACGCCGCCAGCTGCTCGCCGCAGCCCGCTCCGTGCGTCCGGCAGGTCATGCTCTCCGGCCGTGAACTCGACGAGACGCAGCTTGCCCAGCTCACAAACGGAGACCAGAGCTGGGTCAACCAGCACATCACCTACACCCACGGCTACGGTCTGGTCATGGTCCCGGTCAACGAAGTCGCCGGGGGCGGCCAGCCGAACCTGTTGATCAAGAACCTGCCGCCGGTTTCGTCGGGCGGGGCTCCCACAATCACCGAGCCGCGCATCTACTTCGGCACGCAGGAGTCCAACTACGTGATCGTCGGGGCTCAGAGCAAGGAGTTCGACTATCCCTCGGCAACGGGCACCGGCGGAGACGCCTACAACAACTGGACCGGTACGACGGGCATCAAGCTGGACACGCCGCTCTCCCGGCTCCTGTTCGCGGCTCGCTTCGGCGATCTGAACCTGCTGATCAGCAACCAGATCACGGGCAGCAGCCAGCTGTTGTTCAACCGCTCCATTCAGGACCGGGTTCAGGCGATCGCGCCATTCCTCCGATACGACAAAGACCCGTACCTGGTCGTGACCGCCGCCGGGCGACTGGACTACGTGCTCGACGCCTACACGACGAGTTCCGCGTTCCCCGATGCGAACTCGTACGACCCGGGCAGCGACCCAACGCGGAACGGTCTCGCCGGCGACTCCTTCCACCACATACGCAATAACCGGAAGGGTGGTAAGGACGCCTAACACGGCACCATGACGTTCTACGTGTCCGATCCCAACGACCCTATCATCCAGGCCTGGCAGGGCGTGTTCCCGGGCCTGTTCACCCCGATCGACCAGATGCCCGAGGACGTGCAGGCGCACATTCGATATCCCGAGGATCTGTTCAACGCCCAGACCACCCAGTTCGAGAAGTACCACGTAACCGACCCGGGCGTCTTCTACCAGGGCAACGACGTCTGGGAGGTGCCCCAGACCTCCGACTCGAGCGGGACCGGCCCTCAGCAGCTTGCGCTCGAGGCCTACTACGTGGAGATGCGCGTGCCCGGTAAGGACGCCCCCGAGTTCATGCTCCTCCAGCCGATGGTTCCGCAGGGCCGCAAGAACATGATCGCCTGGGTCGCCGCCCACAACGACTATTCCACCTCATACGGGCAGGTCAGCGTTTTCGACTTCCCGCGCGATTCCAACGTCTTTGGCCCCGAACAGATCCAGGCCCTCATCGCCCAGAACCCGAGTATCAGCCAGCAGATCACGTTGTGGGGCCAGGTCGGCAGCAAGGTCATCCTCGGGAACCTGCTCGTGATTCCGCTGCAGGACTCGCTGATGTACATCGAGCCGGTCTACCTTCAGGCGTCGTCCAACGGCTTGCCGGTCTTCCAGAAGGTGATCGTGGGCACGCCGACGCAGATCGTCTGGGGCAACACGCTCGATGACGCACTGAATCAGATCTACGCGGGCCAGGGCGGTACCGGACCCGGCGCCTCGCCGTCACCGGGGGCTTCCCCGGGAGCGTCGGCATCCCTCGCGGTCACGCCAACCCCCGGCCCCACGGCCACGGCCGCGGGCTCGCCAACGGCCCTCCCCAGCGTCTCGCTGAGCGGTAGCGCGCAGCAGCTTATCGCCCAGGCCAACGCGCACTACGAGGCCGCCCAGCAAGCTCTTCGCAACGGCGACCTGGCGACGTATCAGAAGGAGATGAACACCGTCGGACAGCTGCTGACGCAGCTTCAGACCGTGCTCGGCACACCCGCTCCTTCGGGGCATTAGCCTGTGGTCGAGCGAGCGGAGCGGCTCGCCGACGCGCGAACCGATGCCTGGGCCGGGCGAGGCTGGGCCAGGCGCATGCGTCTCGCCCTCGCGTTCGGCGCGGGCGGGTTCGACATCGTCGTGGTCGCGCTCGCGGGGTTCTTGATTCGGGGCGGGATCGTCCTGCTGGCCCTGCCCAGCGTGGTGCTGCCGTCCGTGATCGGCATAGCCGGCGTCACCGGCGTCGACGCGTTCGGCATCGACGGCCGCCCCACGATGTGGTTCTTCGAGATCGTGACGATCGTCATAGGCGGGGTGGTCGCGTGGCTGGCTCTGGCCAGCGTCATCGGCTCGCTCATCGACGTATGGCTGATCGAAGCCGCGGTAGGCGGGACGGACAGACCGATCCGTCGGGGGCGACCCCTGCCCGGCATCGGTCTTCTCCTGGATATGGTCGCCGTCCGGGGCATCTGTCTCCTGCCCCTCGCCGGCGCCCTGGCATGGGCCGGCTCGCGCATCTACACGGCCGCGTACGACGAGCTGACCACGCCCAGCAACCTGGCCACGCCGCTGCCCGTACGGATTGTGGAGAACGCCGCCGACGCCGTCATCCTGGTCACGGTCGTCTGGCTGGCGACCGAGACGATCGCCGCACTCGCCGTTCGGCGGCTGGTCCTTTCGGATGACGGAGTAAGGCGATCCCTCGTCGGAGCACTCGTTCAGATCGTTCGGAGACCCGCTTCAACCGCCGCGACCGTGCTGGCTTCGACCGGAGCGACGGTACTCGCCACGGCCCTTGCCCTCGCTGCCACGGCGACGGCCTTCGACTGGTGCCGCGTCGCCGCCAGGAACCAGCAGCCGATCGCGGTCGCGCTCGATTTCGGCCCGCTGAGTACGACACGCGACTTTCGCCCGGTCGTCTTCGTCCTGACCGCCCTGGTTCTCGCCATCGCCTGGGTGACGGCAGCTGCCCTGTCCGGAATCGCTTCGGCCTGGAGAAGCGCGGCCTGGACGGGCGAGGTCGAGGCCTCGATGTCCAACGACCGAATAGGCCCGGCCCCCGCTGAGTTGGGACTATCGGGCGGGCCCGGAGAGAGATCGGGGGATTGACTCAGACGCCCCGCCGCGTGAAACCTCGGTGGAGTGCGGCCAACTTGTTCCGGCCGTCCTGAGCGAAGGGATCCGCGTGGTCGACTCGACGATCTGCCCGAGATGCTCATCGCCCGTACCCTCCGGCGAGGCTTTCTGCGCCAACTGCAGCGCGCCTCTGTCTGGCGTCGCCGAACGCGAGGCCCGGCCTGTCGTTCCCGGCGCCCGCGAACGTTCAGGCCGAGGGTCGGGACCGAAGAGCCCGAAGGCTCCCGGCGCCATCGCCGGCGCCGACGCCGAAGAGGCGACGCCTGCCCGGGCCTCGACCGATGCGGCCGATCGGCGGGCCACCGCGCCGGCCGCCCCGCAAGCCGGTTTGCCCCCTACCGCGCCCGCAGACTCGCGACTCGTGGCGCTCGGCCTGGGCCTAGATGCCCCGGCATCGTCTGCCCCTTCAGGCGAGCCCCAGTCGCACGACCCGGTCGCTCCACCGGTCCACATGCCCGGCAGCTGGGAGCTCGACCTGGGACCGCTCGCCCGAGAGACGACCGTGCCCCAGGCGCCGGACCCGAGACCCGCCGACGATGCCGCAGGCCACGTCCCCGGCGGCTACCTCCCGCCGTCGGCAACATATCGCGGTTCCGGTTGGGCGTCGCCGGAGCGGGGCCAGGCCGGTCCGGGCAGTCGATCCCCCGGCTCGAGGATGAGCGTGTCGATCGGCGCGGTTCCGGTCACGCCGGCCGATATCGGTTCGCCGTTGGAGCCGGCTCCGGGAACGCCCTGGCCGGCGCCGGCCCCGATCGCACCACCCGCCCCGGAATTGGTGACACCGCCGACTCAACAACTGCACGAGTCACCCTCTGCCCAGGCACCCGCGGAGACACCTGCCGCCACTGTCTCCGCTCGAAAGGAGACCGTCCGGGAGCTCGTGGCGTTCGGGCTCGTGGCCGCGGGCGGAGTGGTGGGTTTCGCCAGCTTCTTCCTGCCGTGGGCCGGTTCGACGGGAATCGGCATCGGGACCGTTGCGATGGCCGGTTCCCCGCCACAACCCAACCAGTGGGCCTGGGGAATGCCCGCCGCAGTCCCGCTGTTCCTTCTGACCGGCCTCATCCTGGGTGCGGCAGCCGGCAGCGACCGGGCCCAGCAGCGGCTTCCGGAACTTGCGCCGGCCATCGGGCGCGTCACCGACGTGATGCTGCCGATGCTCCTGGGCGGCCTCTACTTCGGCGTCGGCCTGCTCTACTGGACCCTGCCGTACGGGTTCGGGACGGGCATCTTCGTCCTGATCGTTGGAGCGTGCCTGCTCCTGGCCGGTTCGATCGTCGCCCTGTTCTTCCCGCCCGAGGACGACTCGATCGCGGGCTGATCCCCGAGACGCCGCGTGCCGGCCCGGCGCGTCACCCTTCCCGGTCCCGCGGCGTCACAGGCCGGGAGCCGGAGCCGGAGCCAGATCGGGCCCTGGTAGACTTCCTGAGCGCCTCTCGAAGCGCGGCGGACGCTCGCGAGGATAGAGTCGAGAGAGAACGAGCCCGATGCCCAACGATCTGACCGGCCTGGCAGGAAACGCCTTCGGGGCGTTCTTCGAGAGCGCCATCGTCCAGCTGTTCCTGATGTCGGGCATCCTCTATCTCTTCGTCGTCTGGCTCGCGGCCTCCTTCTGGGCCTTCAGGGACATGCACGAGCGCAGCGAGAATCCCGTCCTGCCATACCTTGCGGCAGGCTTGATCCTCCTGTGCACGCCATTCCTGTTCGTGCTCGGCGTAGTGGTCTACCGAGTCATTCGGCCGTCGGAGAGGCTCGGCGAGGTATATGAGAGGAACCTCGCCGAGGAGGCGCTCTTGGCCGAGGTCGAGGCGATCAAGACCTGCCGCAACTGCGATCGGCGAGTGAATGCCGAATGGATCATCTGCCCCTGGTGCCGAACCCGACTGAACCGCGTCTGTCCCAACTGCAGCAAGCTGGTGGGCCTGGATTGGACGATATGCGCCTGGTGCGGCAAGGATTTCGAGCGCGCCGCGGTAACCGAGCGGGCAGCGGTCGTGACGGGGCCTATCCCCGCCCCCGTCACGGGAGCCGCACCCGGGCAACCCGCGGGCGGTAGGATCATCAACAGAAAGCCTGCCGCTGGCGGCTGAGGCAACGATCCTCGGAGGCTCCATCTCGCCTCATGGCCGACGATCGGTGGGAGCCATACCAGCCCGGCGCGGAACCTGACGGGGAGGCGGCCGGCGTCGGCGGACGGGACGAGCCCGCGGCGATCGAGGAGGCTCAATCCGGCGACTCGACGCCCGCTCGGTCCGCCCCAGCCAGCCAGCCCCCGCAGGACACACCGGCCGCATCCACCGCCGGGACGCTGAGAGAGCCGCTTGCCACGCACGCGACTCGCAATGTGCCGCCGCCCGAACCGCCGGCTCAATCCGCGGCCGCGCCACCTCAGGCAGGCTATCAGGCCCCGCCGCAGACAGGGCCGCCGCAGCCGGGCTACGGACAGTGGCCGCAGACAGGACCGCCGCAGCCGGGCTACGGACAGTGGCCACAGGCATGGCCGCCGCAGACAGGGCCGTGGCAGCCGGGCTACGGGTCGTGGCAGCCTGGGCCGTGGAACGCGTGGCCGGCAGCCCCGGCGCCGGCCGCCTGGCCGGCAGGCGCGTGGGCTCCGTCGCCCGGGGAGCTGCCAATCGGCTACGTCCCCTGGGGATACTCCAACCCTCCCGACGTGCCGCTCGTGCTCGAGCCACCGGGCAGGTTCCATCCGCAGACTCCTCCGCGAACTCTCATTTCGCTCAGAGGACGTGTCTCGCCGAGGCTCTACTCGGCGGGCCTGGCCCTGGGCTTGCCGGGCTTGCTGGCCCTCCTCTTCCTGGAGGTGGCCTCTCGGATGGGCTGGAAGTTGGGGCTCGGCACGGTCCCGGCCTGGGTATTCGTAGAGACGATCTGCGCCGTCGCAGCCATCGGGCTGATCGTAGCGGCGATCGCGCAGTCCCGGCAACGGCGCGCGGACGGGTGGCAGGACTACGCCGGCCCGTCACCTTTCCTGGTGATGGCCGCGCTGCTGGCGATCGTCACGGGCGTCGGCCTGCCCGTCGCGGGCGCACTCGCGACGGGCGGCGTGGACACGGATTCCGCCACCGGCACCTTGCTCCTGCTCCTCGTCTACCTCGGGGCTTACCTGGGACTGGTCCACTTCCTGGCCGTCCGACCGGGAGCCCTGACGTGGCGCGACGTCATGCGACCGAGACATCTGGCCCCCGATCCGGACGACTGGACGCCGGCGACGCCGGCGACGGTATTTGGTGGCGCGGTCGCCCCGCCGGCGCCGGGCTGGCGGTCGCGCATCACCGGCGGCCCGATCGGCGACATCCTCCTGGCCCTGGCAATGCTCGTGCCGATCCTGTTTGTGTCTGGCGCCGTGAATCAGGCTTTGCTGCTGGTTCTGGGGCTCGACGTGAGCGATCTGTCGTCGCCGGTGCCAACCTCGTCGACGGGACTGGATCCCTTGATCGCCCTGCTCGCCGTCGCGGTGATCGTGCCAATCGGAGAGGAGGCCTTCTTCCGCGGCTTCGCGACGAACGCCTGGGGCCGGTCCCTTGGGCGGAACTCGGCGATTCTGCGGGCGGCGCTCTTCTTCGCCTTCATCCACACCCTCAACGTGGGCAACGGCGAACCAGGGTTGGTTCTGCGAATGGCTGCCTTCAACTTCGGGGCGCGCATCCCGGTCGCGGTCGCCCTGACCTGGCTCTACTTCCGGCGCCGCTCGATCCTCGCCTCCGGCACGCTGCACGCCTCGTACAACGGCCTGATCCAGCTCATCTCGATCCTGGTCTCCTGACGGCAGAGTGGTTTCTCTGCGCCCCTGACCCGCCCGGGAGGCGAGCCGGAGATCGGCGCGACGTCGATCGTGAAGCCGCTGGTAAGCCGCAGTTGGTCGAGAGCTAAGTGGCTCCGTATAGGCTCGATGCGTTCCCGGAGCCCGATGGCGGGGGGAATCGGCGGGCTCCCGTCGTTCGGCTCCGGGAGCAGTTCTGACCATCGCATCGCCGGCCCAGCAGGAGCGCGCCCGTGGGCAGACGGGACCACTCTGTCGCGTCGAGGCCCGCCGGGCAGGCCGACACGGCAAGCCGCACGGCGGAGCGCCCGCTTGGGTCGAACGCGTTCCTGACACCGCGCGAACGTCCTCGGGAACGGCTGGCGATTCACGGCGCCGGCGCCCTGAGCGCAGCCGAGCTAATCGGGGTCCTGTGGGGCACTGGAACGCACGGCCTGAGCGCCGTTGAGGCGGCCGCGGATGCGCTGCAACGCCACGAAGGTCTCATCGGCTTGGCCCGGGCTACGGACGTTGAGCTGGAGGCCGTGCCGGGCGTCGGTCCGGTTCGGGTCGCACAGCTCGCGGCCGCATTCGAGCTCGGTCGTCGGGTCGTCACGGACTGGCCGCGGGGCCGCTGGACAGTCCGCGCCCCTCGGGACGTGGGCGAGAGGCTCGTGCCGCAGATGGGCTACCTGGAGAGGGAGGAGCTGCGCGTCGTCCTGCTCAACGCTCGCAATGCCGTGCTGCGGCTCGTCACCGTGTACCAGGGCAACGTGTCATCCAGCCTGGTCCGAATCGGCGAGCTGTTCCGGGACGCGGTCCGTCTCAACGCCGCGGCCCTGATCCTCGTCCACAATCACCCGTCCGGCGACCCCACACCCAGCCCGGACGACCTGCGCCTCACGGCCGAGGCCCTTGCCGCGGGCCGGTTGATGGACATCCAGCTGCTGGACCACCTCATCGTCGCGGGCGACGGGTTCGTGTCGCTGCGGGATCGTGGCGTCGCCTTCGACCGGCCCGCCTAGCACCGAACCGGGCCAACCGGGGGCTCCGGAGCGCGGGCCGAACCGCCGCCGAGCCCTGCCATCCAAAGGTCGGCGTGGCGGAGGCGCCCTGCCGGCGCTTGCGCCGGAGCGGTAAACTGCCGCAGCCCGCGGCGCGTGGACCGACCCACTCAGGAGCCCCGCAGCCGTTGGCGGGTATACTGCTCAGGCTTTCCAGGATCGGCGCGGGTCGACTCGACTCCCGCAGAAGAGACCGGGGCAGATCGTCCCGATCCAAGGCTCACGAAGCCACACGATCGCACGGAACACCCAAGTTGGCGGCCCGTCATCCCGTCGTCAGGGCGCCAGCGCCACTTCTAGAAGGACCAGCCTCGCATCATGTTCGGCCTGCACGCTCTGCTCGGCCTGTTCTCGCGTGACATCGGGATCGACCTGGGCACTGCCAACACCCTCGTCCATGTACGCGACCGCGGCATCGTCATCAGCGAGCCGAGCGTGGTCGCCCTCGAGGCCAAGACCAGGAAGGTCCTGGCCGTCGGGGCCGAGGCCAAGCGTATGGTTGGGCGGACTCCCGCGAGCATCATCGCGGTCCGTCCATTGCGGGACGGCGTGATCAGCGACTTCGACGTCACCCAGCAGATGATCGCCTACTTCGTCCGCAAGGTTCACGACCGGATCGGCATGGTGCCGCGGCCGCGGATTCTGCTTGGCATCCCCTCCGGCGTCACTGAGGTCGAGAAGCGGGCCGTCCGCGACGCGGCCATGAACGCGGGTGCACGTTGGGCCGGGCTCATCGAGGAGCCGATGGCCGCCGCCATCGGTGCCGGCCTGCCCATCAACGAGCCGACCGGCAGCATGATCATCGACATCGGCGGCGGCACGACGGAAGTGGCTGTGATCAGCCTGGGCGGCATAGTCGTAAGCCGCAGCATTCGAATCGGCGGCGACGAGATGGACGCCGACATCGTTGCCTACGCCCGTCGCGAGTACAACCTCTTCCTGGGCGAGCGAAGCGCCGAGGACATCAAGATCGCCATCGGATCGGCCAGCCCAGGCGAGTGGGACGCCCAGCGCGTCACGCTCCGGGGCCGCGACCTGCTCACGGGCTTGCCCCGCGCCGTCGAGGTCGGCGGCGAGCAGATCCGCGAAGCGATCGATCCGTCGATCTCGCTCATCGTCGACACGATCAAGGACACGATCGAGGAGACTCCACCGGAGCTCGTGGCCGACATCATGGACCAGGGCATCGTCCTCGCCGGTGGCGGGGCCCTGCTGGCCGGCTTCGATCGCCGCATCGCCGAGGCGACTCAGATGCCGGTGCACGTGGCCAACGATCCGCTGACGTGCGTGGTGCGCGGCACCGGCGTGGTGCTCGAGGAACTCGACCTGATGGAAGAAGTCCTTGTGGCGGACACTTACGCCCGCACGCCGCGCTGACATCGAGCCGTAAGGCCATGGTGGCCCCATGAACACGATCACCGTGACGCGCCGGGCCATCCGGCGAGAGTGGACCATCTTCGGCGTTCTGCTGGTGCTCAGCGTCGGTCTCATGGGCGTCTCGGGCACGAGCACGGCCCAGGACCTGGAGTCCTCCGTCAACGTCGCCCTGAGCCCGATCGAGACTGTCATCAACAACGCGGCCGACACGGCCGGGTCGTACTGGTCGGCGATCACGCAGCTAGACAGGCTGCGCACGGAGAACAAGCGGCTCGATCAAGAGAACCAGACGCTCCGAGAAGAGCTGGATCGCATGCCGTCAATCTCCAAGCTCAACGATGATTGGACCAAGATCACGGAAGCCCAGCAGTCGGTGCCGTACCAGACGACGCCGGCCCGCGTCATCGTTCGCGACCTGTCGGACGTTCGACCTCGCACCCTCATCCTCAACAAGGGAAGCGATGACGGCCTATCAGCGGGCCAGGTGGTGATGGACGCCGGCGGCGCCGTCGTCGGCCGAATCGTGTACCTGGACGCGACCGTCTCGACCGTCCTGCTGGTCAGCGACCCGTCCGCCGTCGTTGTCGGCAAGGAGGCCAAGACCGGCGCAACCGGCACGATCCGAGGCCAGATCAGCGGACGACTTCTGATGCAATACGTGGACGTGTCGGCCAAGCTCCAGAAGGGCGACGCCGTGGTCACCGCGGGCGAGACCCTTCCGTGCACAAACGACCGCTCGCCCTACCCGCCGGGACTGCTCATCGGCGACATCGTGGAGGTCTTCCCTGATCCCAACGCCGTAGTCCAGAGCGCCAGTATCGAGCCCGCCGCGCACCTCTCCGACGCCACGTTCGTGCTCATCATCACCGACTACCAGGGAGGATTCGGGCCGCCCGTCCCAAGCGCCAGCCCGAGCGCGTCGGCGTCGCCGTCCACATCGTCCTCGGCCAAACCCACGGCCCAGCCCTCGGCCCAGCCCACGCCCAGGTGCTGACGTTCGGGCAACGGGCGACATCCCTGGCGAACCTGATACCCTCTCGTCGCAATCGCCGAGGGAGCCACCGTGAAGGGTCTCGTGCTTGCGGGTGGCACAGCCACTCGCTTGTTCCCGCTCACGATCGTCACCAACAAGCACCTCCTGCCGATCTACGACCGGCCGATGATCTACTACCCGATAGCCACTCTCGCCGGCATGGGCATCCGTGAGGTGATGGTGATCGTGGGCGGCAAGAGCGTCGGCGATGTGGTCGAGCTCCTGGCGGACGGCGAGCACTTTGGCCTGGATCTCACCTACCGCTATCAGCGAGGGGCGCTCGGCATCGCCCATGCCATCGGCCTGGCCCGCGACTTCGTCGGCGACGACGCCTTCTGCTGCGTACTCGGCGACAACGTCCTTCTTGGGCCACCGCTGGCCGATACGGCCCGCGAGTTCGAAAGCGGGCCGTGGGGCGCCGGCACGCTGCTCTACGAAGTCGCGGATCCGCAGCGCTTCGGGGTCGCGGAGCTCGACGCAGCCGGCAATGTGGTCGGATTCGAAGAGAAGCCGGCCGTGCCCAAGAGCAACCTCATCCCGATCGGCGTGTACCTCCTGCGGCCCGACGCCTTCGCCGTCGTGGATCACCTCGTCCCGTCGCGCCGAGGAGAGCTGGAGATCACGGACCTGCTGAATCACTATCTGCCGGGCAGCCTCTTCGCCCGCCGCTTCGAGGGCATGTGGACCGACGCCGGCACCGTGGCGTCGCTGATTCGCGCCGCGGAGCTGGCCGAGCAGGAATCGCGCTCCGGGCGCCTAGCCGCCCCACCCGCGAGGCCGACACCGTGACCGAACCGCGCGAGCCGCGTTTCGCGCGGCTGCTGGTGACCGGAGGGGCAGGATTCATCGGGTCGTGCTTCGTTCGCGACCTCCTGGCTCGTCGCGATACGAGCCGGATCACCGTCCTCGACAAGCTGACCTACGCGGGCAATCGGGCCAACCTTGCACCGATCGAGGCCGATCCCGAGCAGGCGTCCCGGTTCCGGTTCGTCACCGGCGACATCGCCGATCCGGCCGTGGTGGCGCCGCTGGTCGCCGAGTCTGACGCCGTGGTGAACTTCGCCGCCGAGTCGCACGTCGACCGCTCGATCCTGGATCCCGAGGCCTTCCTCCGGACCGACGTTCTGGGCGTCCACGTCCTGCTTGAGGCGTGCCGAGCGGAAGGGGAGCGCGCCCGCGCCGGAGATCGAGCCGCGGCGCCCCGCTTCCTCCAGGTTTCGACCGACGAGGTCTACGGCTCGGTGGAGACCGGGGCGAGCCGCGAGGACGACCGGCTCGAGCCTCGTTCGCCGTACTCCTCGGCCAAAGCCGCGGGCGAGCTGCTGGTCCGTTCCTACTTCGTCACCTATGGCCTGGATACGGTCGTCACAAGGGGCTCCAACACATACGGCCCGTACCACCACCCCGAGAAGCTGATCCCGCTCTTCATCACCAACGCCATCGACGACCAGCCGCTGCCGCTCTACGGCGACGGTCTGCAGCGCCGCGACTGGCTGTACGTCGCGGATCATGCCGGCGCCATCGGTCACGTCCTGGAGCACGGCCTGGCCGGGGAGACGTACAACGTCCCGGGCGGCAACGAGCGCACCAACCGGTCAGTGGCTGCGGCCCTCCTGGAGCAGCTGGGCAAGCCGTGGTCCCTGGTGCGGAGCGTTGAGGACCGGCCCGGCCACGACCGGCGCTACGCGATGGATGGCTCCAAGCTGTCCGCTCTTGGCTGGACCAACAAGATGACTTTCGAGGAAGGCCTGGCCGCGACCGTCGACTGGTTCCGCGACAACCAGAGCTGGTGGCGCTCGATCAAGTCCGGCGAGTGGGAGGACTACTACCGCCGCCAGTACGGCGCCAGGTTGGCCGGCTCGCGAGAGGCCACGTGATGGAGGCGGCTCGCTGATGCGCGTCGCCGTCACCGGAGCGGGCGGACGACTCGGCAGCGCCCTACTGAAGACCCTCGGGACTTCCGCGTTCGTCGACGAAGTGCTGGCCTGGGATCTGCCCGAGCACGACCTGGACGAGCCGACCTCCGCTCAGCGGCTTGTCGGCACGCACCGGCCGGACGCGGTCGTGCACTGTGCCGCCTGGACCGACGTCGACGGCTGCGCCCGTGACCCCGATCTAGCCATGCGCCGCAACGGAATCGCGGTAGACGAGATCGCCCGGACCTGTGTGAGCTCCGGAGCGGCACTGGTCATGATCTCCACCAATGAGGTCTTCGACGGGAGCCGGACCGACGGGGTGCCCTACGGCCCGACCGAGCGGCCTCATCCGGCCAATCCCTACGGCGCCTCCAAGCTGGCCGGCGAAGTGGCCGCCCGCATCGCTTTCCGGGCAACCGGCGATGACTTCGCCGCGGCCGCACTCGCCCGTGCTGGCAGCGAGAGGGTCCCGGCACTGGCAATCGTCCGAACGGCCTGGCTGTTCGGACGGCCCGGCAGCGACTTCCCCGGGAAGATCCTCGCCGCGGCCGAACGAGCGCGAGCCGAGCATCGCAGCCTCGCCCTCGTCTCCGACGAGATCGGAACCCCAACTTACGCCGCGGACCTCGCCTCCGCGATCGTCCGCCTACTGGGCGAGGCGGCGCGGTCGGGCGGGCGTGGCTTCGGCGGAATCCACCACATCGTGAACGGCGGTCAGGCATCCCGGGCCGCCTGGGCGCGCGAGGTGCTGCGCCTGGCGGGCATCGACGTCGCCACGAACGACGTACCGTTGAGTACGTGGCCGCGCCCCTCCACGCCCCCGGTCTGGGGAGTGATCGAGACCACGCCGCTACCGGGGGGGCCGCTGCGCGACTGGCGGGAGGCTCTGGCGGAGTACATGGCGGATCCGACTTCGGACGAGGAGGCATAAACGATGAGCGGTGACGAGCCCGAGTCGCGGCTGCCCGGTGTGCGCTACGGTCATCTGAACCGGCTGGCCGATTCCCGTGGGTCGCTCATGGAGGTATGGCGCGCCTCCGCCTTCGGAGACCTGCGCAGGGAAGCCACCGGCCTTCCCGACGCCCGCTTCGTCCAGGCCAACCTGTCTACGTCCGCGCCGGGCGTGCTGCGCGGTCTCCACTATCACCGCCGCCAGCTCGACTACTGGACGGTGGTCGGCGGCAGGGCCCTGGTCGCCCTGGTGGACGTGCGGCCCATCGTCGCGGATCTCAAAGCTCGTGCCCTCGTCGAAACCCGCGAACTCGCCGTGGGCCAGACCGTGACGATCCCGACCGGCGTGGCCCACGGGTTCCTGGCCCTGGAGCCGCTCCAGCTCCTCTACCTGGTCACCAACGAGTACGACGGCAGCGACGAGCTGGGCTTCGCCTGGGACGACCCGGCCGTGGGAGTGCCGTGGCCGCCCGTTCCCGGCACACCGGACGGACGGCCGATCCTCTCCGACCGCGACCGAACGAATCCCACCCTGGCCGAACTGGTTCGGGGGCTCCGGGACGCCTGAGGGGCGCCTCCGGCGGCGAGCTCAGTTAGAGCCCGCCGTAGGTGCCGTCGGCGAGGGTCCGAACGAGCGCCTCGGACTCGAGGGGCCGGTCAGGTCCCAACAGACTGTCGCCCGTAGGTACCCTTCCCTCCCGAGCCCAGTACGCGCTAACCTGGCTGAGTTTCACGGCGCCGAGTTCCACGAGTCAGGGCACAGCGAAGGGCAGGGGCCCGCTTCGACCGCAAGGACTTCGGGACGAGCGAGCGAGCCTTCGGGCTCTTCGGGTCTGCGACGCACTCCCGCGAGGAACTGTCGCCGAGCCGATTTCTACATTCCGCGAACGGGAAGCCGCGTGAACCCCATCAGCATCCTCGTGTTTCTACTGACCATCCTGTTCTCTCTGGGCCAGTCGAGCACGGCTGTCCGGGTGATTCCCGTAACCCCGACCTCGACTCCTGTGGTGGTAACCGAGCTCGCCCAAACCAATTGGTCGGCGAACATGTACATCGAAGCAGGGGCGCGCTACCAGGACCCCGATCTCACCGCCTGTACCGCGACCTCTGCCCTCATGGCGCTGAACATGATCGCCTTGGGCGCGAATGCCGGATCGAGCTTCGCGTGGTCGGTCACAACGGACTACGCCGACCAGGAGTCGATCCTCGCTTTCGAACAGGCCAACGACACGTTGCCCCTCCCAACCGGTTCTGATCCTCACGGTGTGCGCAACGCCCTCAACTACTACGGCTGGGGGGGTACCGACGCAAGGGTGTACAGCGACAAGGCATACGACAGCTTCAGCGCCGCCGCCAAGGCTGTCGTTGCCTCGATCGCCCGCACTCACAAACCTGCCGTGATCTTCCCCTGGTACGGTAGCCATGCCCAGCTCGTCACCGGGTACAAGGTCACTGGCGAGGACCCTTCCATCAGCGACAACTTCCAGATAACCGCTGTCTACCTGACCGACCCTGAACACGACCCCAAGACCACGCTTCTCGTAGATCGCACAATCCGCCACATCACACCCATCGGGCGCAACTCGTTGGTCGGTGTCGAGGCCTGGCGTTACGGTGATCTGGCGGTGCAGTTCAACCGGTATTCGCAGCTCGACTCCACGCTGCGCGACAACCTCGACGGCCAGATCGGCAGAGCTGAGTGGTACGGCAGGTTCGTGATCGTCTCGGCCGACAACTGAAAGGGCGAGCACGCTGGCGAAGATCGAGACGATCCCGCGCCTCCTGACCCGGGATTTCCCCCTCAAGGCCTCGCCGGAAGAGGCCGCTCGCTGTAGGCTGGCAGGCGCAGCCGCCTCGTGCCGGCCAGAGTCGGGCATCTGAGGCGAGGGAGAAGACCGACATGAGCGAGCAGCCGGGCGGCAGCCCAATCGAGAAACCGGGCAGCGGGTCGCAAGCCCGCCCGATCCGCAAGACCGTCAAGCCGGCATCCGAGGGTCCGGCACCGAAGACCGGCCGGCGGGCCCCCACGCCGCCGGCTGCGCCGGCCAAATCGGCGGCTGCACCGGCAGCGCGGCCGCAGAAGCCCGCCACACCGTCGCCGGCCAAATCGGCGGCTGCACCGGCAGCGCGGCCGCAGAAGCCCGCCACACCGTCGCCGGCCAAATCGGCGGCGCCGCCCAAGCCGGCAGCACCGCCCGCCAAGTCGGAGGCAACGCCAGCAGCGCGGCCACAGAAGCCCGCCACGCTGTCGCCGGCCGCTCCCTCGAAGCCCTCGGCCGCCCCGGCAGCCCCAGCCGCGCGGGCGGCTCGCGCCGAGTCGCGGGAAGGGCGCATCGCCGTGTCCGACGTCAACGTCACCCAGGGCGGCATCGCCGAGGTGGAGGCCAACACAGTCAACGTCACCCAGGGCGGCATCGGAGCCGCCTCTGCCGAGGACATCACGGTCACCGTGGGCGGCATCGGCCGGGCCCAGGCGGGCGACATTGCCGTTCGGATGGGCGGCATCGGCCTGGCCCGGGCGGAGCGCGTTTCGCTCGAACTGAGCGGCGTCGGCCTCGCCATCGGCGGGAACGTCTCACTGACTCAAAGCGCCGCCCGGACGGTCCTGGCCCGGGACGTCCGCATCAGCCAGGGCGGGGCTCAGACGGTGGTAGCCGGCCACGTCACCATGGAGCGGCAAAGCGGCGCGCTGCTGGTCCTGGCCAGGAAGGTAGAGGGGAATGTCCGTCCCGTCCTGGACTGGCGAGGCGCGCTGGCTTTGGGGGCCGTCCTGGCCGTTGGGATCGGCCTGCTGGCCAGGCGGAAGCACGGCTAGACGGGAGGTCGTCGCGAGGCGCCGACCTGGCGCGAGGTGAGCCGGAGGGCCGTTCGGTATACTCAGGAGCCGGCTGAGCGGGGTCCCGGGATCCCTCCGCCAACTCCGATCCGTCACAGGAGTCTCTCGTGATCGACCCCACGGCGCGGGTTCACGCGTCGGCAGACCTCGAGTCCGACGTCTCGATCGGTCCGCGGACCAGCGTCTGGAACAGAGCCGTCCTGCGCAACGGCGCGAGCATCGGAGCGGAGTGCATCATCGGCAGGGACGCCTTCATCGACGAGGGCGTCCACCTGGGCGACAGAGTCAAGGTCCAGAACGGGGCCCTCGTCTACCACGGCGTGTCCGTTGGCAACGGCGTCTTCATCGGCCCCGGCGCGATCCTGACGAACGATCGATACCCGCGGTCGATCACGGCAACGGGCGAGCTGGCTCGAGGCGACGACTGGACCGTAAGCCCGATCGAGCTCCGCGACGGCTGCTCGATCGGCGCGGGGGCGGTTGTCGTGGCCGGCACGACGGTAGGCCGGTTCGCCACGGTCGGGGCCGGCGCGATCGTCACTCGCGACGTCCCCGATTTCGCCCTGGTGGCCGGCAATCCTGCCCGCCGCCTCGGTTGGGTCTGCGCCTGCGGAACGCGACTGACCGACGCGACCGGCGCGGTCGCAGCCTCCGATCCCTCGACGGACGCTCCCCTCACCTGCCCGCGCTGCGAACGGAGCTACGATTTCAACCCCAAGAGTGGCTCGCTGACAGAGCGACCGGCGTAGAGCACAGGAGTCCGGCATGATCCCTCCCGCACGCCCCGACCTCGGTCCCGAGGAGATTGCTGCCGTCACGGAAGTCCTACAGAGCGGCATGATCGCCCAGGGCAAGAAGGTCGCCGAGCTGGAGGAGCGCTGGGCCGCATTCTGCGGAGTCAAGCACGCGATAACCCTCTCGAACGGGACGGTCGCTCTGATGGCCATCTTCGCCGGCCTGGGGCTGGGCCCGCGCGACGACGTGATCACCGTCTCGCATACCTTCAACGCGACCGTCAGTTCGATCCTGTTCACGGGCGCGACCCCCGTTTTCGTGGACATCGAGCTGGACACGTACCTCATGGACGCGGGTCGAATCGAGGCTGCCATCACGCCGCGAACGCGGGCCATCTGCCCGGTCAGCCTGTTCGGCCTCGTCGCGGACATGGACGCAATACAGGCCATCGCCGACCGCCACGGCCTGACCGTCGTCGAGGACGCGTGCCAGGCCCACGGCGCGCTCTACCGAGGCCGGAGAGCGGGCAGCTTCGGCTACGCGGCGTTCAGCCTCTATGGCACGAAGAACATGACCACCGGCGAGGGCGGCTTCGTCACCACCAACGACGACCGCCTGGCCGACTGGATCAGGCTCTACCGCAACCAGGGCATGCGGGAGCGCTACCACCATGAGATCCTCGGCTACAACTTCCGGATGACGGACATCGCCGCGGCCATCGGCCTGGTCCAGCTCGACAAGCTCGAGCGGAACACAGCCCGTCGCCAGGCGATCGCGCGCCGATACGACGAGGCGCTCGCCGACCTTCCCATCCAGCTGCCGACCTGGCCGGAGGGTCGGACTCACGTCTTCCACCAGTACACCCTTGGCGTCGGCTCGGCCCGTGACCAGATCGTGGCCGAGATGAAGGAAGCCGGCGTCATGTGCGGCATCTACTACCCGATCCCGTGCCACCGTCAGGCCTACGTCATGGAGCTCGGAATCGAAGCCGACCTGCCGAACACGGACACTGCCGCCGCCGGCAGCATGTCGCTGCCGATGTACCCCGGCCTCACGGAGGCCGAGCAGGGTCAGGTAATCGACGCTCTGCGCGCCTCAGTTCCGCGCCACGCCGTCGGCGCAAGTGGCAGCAGGTCATGACCTCGCGCCTTCGGATCGGCCTGGCCGGGCTGGGCTCCATGGGCCGGAACCATCTGCGCGTCATCTCCAATCACCCCGAGACGACCGTCGCCGCCGTGGCCGACCCCGATGCCGCCGCCCTCGAGGCCGCGGTCGGCCAGACCGAGGCCGCGGGGTTCGCGGATCCCCTGGAGATGATCCGGCAAGCCGACCTGGATGGCGTCGTCATAGCCGCTCCCACGACCGCACACGTGTCTCTGGCCCTGGCCGCGATCGAGCGCGGCCTCGGCGTCCTGGTCGAGAAGCCCCTGGCCGCCACCGTCGACGACGGGCTGGCGATCGTGGCCGCCGCACGCACGCGGAACGTCCGCGTCCAGATCGGCCACGTCGAGCGATACAACCCGGCCGTCCTGGAGATGGGCCGTCTGCTGCGCATGGGCTGGCTGTCCACGATCTACGCCATCACCAGCCGCCGGGCTGGCCCTTTCCCGGCGCGCATCCGCGACGTGGGCGTGACCGTGGACCTGGGTACGCATGATGTGGACATCCTGTGCTGGATCGCCGGCGAGCGACCGGTCCGCGTCTACGCCGAGACGGCTCAGCGGTTGCACGCCAGCCACGAGGATCTGACGTTTGGCTTGATGCATTTCCCGTCGGGCGCAACGGGCTTCCTGGACGTCGACTGGCTCACTCCTGCCAAGCGACGCAACCTCGTCGCCGTCGGCGAAGAGGGGATGTTCGAGCTGGACTACCTGACCCAGAAGCTGACCTTCACCCGTTCCAACGTCGGGCGGCCTCAGATGATCGCGGGCTACGCCACGACCTTCGCAGGCGACGTGGCGGAGATCCCGATCGACAACATCGAGCCGTTGCGCGCCCAGCTGGACGAGTTCGTGCGCGTCCTCCGAACCGGCGAGCGACCGTACGTCGATGCCGGGGACGGCCTGTGGGCCGTGGCGATCGCCAACGCCCTCCTCACTGCCGCGTCGGAGCGGCGACCCATCGACCTCTCCGATCTAACCTCGAGACTGGCCGCCGAATGACCATCGTCGCTCGCCCTTCGCGCGTGGTCAGCCTCCTGGGCGGCTCCATCACTCCGCCCGTCAACCCTTGTTCACACGGAACGCCGCGGGTCGTTGCGCCATGGACCGCAGAGCCCGGCACGGTGGGGCGGGCGGTCGTCGTCGGCGCCGGCAAGATGGGCCTGCCGCTGGCCGTCCAGTTCGCCCGTCACGGCTGGCACGTGACGGCCGTGGACGTGAACCGTGACGTGGTCGCGGCCATCAACGAGGGCCGTTCCCGCATCACGGAGGAGCCGGGACTCGCCGAGGGAGTGGCCCAGGTCCACGCCGCGGGCCTTCTCGCGGCGACCGCCGATGCCGCGGCCGCCGTCCGCGACGCCGACGTTGCGGTCCTGATCGTGCCGGTCATGCTGGACGACGCCCAGCAGCCGGACTACCGCTACATGGACGCGGCCGTCGATTCGATCTCGGGCGGCGTCCACAAGGGCCTGACCGTCATCTTCGAGACCACTCTCCCCGTCGGAGACACGCGCGGTCGGTTCGCGCCCCGTCTGGAGGCGGCCACCGGCCTCCGGGCCGAGACCGACTTCCTGGTCGCCTTCTCGCCGGAGCGGCTCTACTCGGGCGCCGTCTTCGCCAACCTGGC
>Ga0187886_1000920_pt1 | contig 30041 bp, 27 predicted proteins | sample June2016WEW_20_1_FD_133001 | JGI IMG/M metagenome (GOLD analysis project Ga0187886, IMG submission 133001) | Peatland microbial communities from SPRUCE experiment site at the Marcell Experimental Forest, Minnesota, USA - June2016WEW_20_150 | ecosystem: Environmental > Terrestrial > Soil >...
CCCCCTCTCCCCAGGCGGGAGAGGGCGAGGGTGAGGGGGGGGGCAAACTATGTCCACCCCCACCTTAATCCTCCCCCGTCAAGGGGGAGGATAATGTCCGGTAATTTTCATTGTTCGAGGGTGACCCCGTCATGACCAATTGGCCATGATTAATTTACCCCGTTAGAAAGCCCCAGCATTTATGCTGGTGATGGTATAAATAGAAAGCATTAGCTCCTTATTGAGGGCGGGGTCAAAACCCCGCTCTTTCTAACGGGGTTTATTTTCCTTGGAGCCTTTTAATTTTTTCCTGAGCCTCTAAAAAGGAATGATCCAATTTTAAAACATGGGTGAAGGTGTCAAGGGCCTCTAAAACCATCCCTTTTGCTTCGTAAGTCAAACCCAAATGGAAGTGAAGCCGAGCCAATTTCTCATCAGATAATCCCGGTATTTCAGAAGCCGATTTATAGTATTCAATCGATTTATCATAATCTCCTTTCTCCATAAAGCAGTTCCCAAGCATGATGCAGCAATCAAATTTTATGGAGGGATTTGAGGAAGCCAATTCAAATTCAGGTATGGCATAATCGAAAAGCTCCATCTCTTTATACGCAATTCCTAAGTGGTAATGCATTTCCGAATCTTTATCAGAAGAGGAGGTTTCGGTTTCATAGGTTGCCATCGGAGGAATATTGGGAGGAGGGGCAGGAGAGGGCTTTTCTTCAAGAATCTTCTTTTCAGCGGGAGGTTGGTATTCAGGAGTAATGGGCTCTGATGGGGGAGTTATTTTAGGGACTTCTTTCGATTTCTGATAGCCTTCGATATCTTCAAGCGCTTTTAATGCCTCTTGGTCATCGGGTTTAATCTCCAAAACACTTTGGTAGTAGCTTTTTGCGCTTCCGGCTAAACCTTCCTTTAAATATAAATTAGCTATCTTATGAAATGCTTCGATGAATTTTGAATCAATCGAGAGGACTCTTTTATATATTGAGATCGCCCGGAAATTCAAATCTTCTTCTGCATAAAGGTCAGCCAACTTTAAATATTCTTTTATCGCTTTCTCATTTTCTCCGTTTTTTAGGTATAGGTCTCCTAATTTTAGGTATAATCGTTTATCTTTAGGCGCCTCCTCAATCAGTCTTAAATATTCTTGAATCGCCTTCTTAGACTGACCTTTAAGGATATATTTTTGTGCAAGGCCTAATATTTTTTCTTTATCAAAAGCCAAAGTTACCCTCAAAAGGGAAAATATTTAATTAAAATTTATCCAATGGTCACAAAAAAGTCAAGATTTTGTACCCGTTCAATATATATGAGAACAGATCCGAAGGGTAACTCAATAGCATTCTAAGAACAACCATAAAAGATAAATTTACCGAAATTGAGCGATTCTTTGGACCAAAATGAATAAAAAGATTGAGATGAAATTCATCCAAATTAGATCAGGTGTCCACCCAATAAGTGAGATAGAAGCATTTCATTCCTGTGAAGACAGAGTTTACCCCGTACTTGATACGGGGCGGGAATGACAATTTCAAATGCTTCAACCGTAGAATCGCTCAACTGGGGATTTAGCTATATTAAGGTGAAAGTGGCCGAATTTTTTTACCAATGGTCAAATATTGACCATTTTTAGGGTTTCAATTATAATGCCGAAAATTGATCCAATTTTAGAACTATACGAACTCTTTAATGAATTAATTAAGGAAAATTTTTACAAAAATTGGCACTTATTTTGCTAATTTTATTATAAAAATCCTAACCAGAGATATTTGAAATTGCCCCTCAACCCCCTCCCTCTCCCCTTTGAGGAGAGGGAGGGGGTTGAGGGGCAAAATGTTAGAAGAAAATTCTCAGATTTAAACATGTAAGAATCTGATATTTGCCGAATATAATAATGCTATAGAGATTTCAATATGGCTAAGAATTTAAAGAAGGTTTTAATCGTTGATGATGAAGAAACTTTAACATGGAGCCTGGCAAAAAGTCTTTCGAAGGATAAGGATAAATATGAAGTGATCATTGCAAATAATGGCCGAGAGGCTTTGGCTAAACTGGAGAAGAATAAAATTGATTTAGTCATCACGGATATACGAATGCCAGATATTAACGGCTTAGACCTTATGGTTAAGATTAAAAAAGAATACCCTCAGACGAAGGTCATAATCATGACTGCCTATGGATCTTCTGATATTCAGAAAGAGGCAAATCAAAGAGGGTCTCTCTATTATGTTGAAAAACCTTTTGAGATCTCGGATATAAGAAAAATCATTATTGATTTGATCGGTAAAAAAAAAGGATTTCAAGGTCAAATGTTTGGTCTTCAACTGACAGATATTATTCAAATGAATTGCCTTGGTCGATTAACGACAGCACTGATTATTACAAGAGATGGGGAAAAGGGGATCATTTATGTTAATGAAGGCGAGATCATCCATGCTGAATGTGGAGAGCAGAAAGGTCCAGAAGCCTTTTACAACATTCTGAGTTGGCAAGAAGGAGAGTTTGTTTCAAATATCGGTTTCGTCCCTCCTGTCCAAACGATATATCAAAATTGGGAACACTTGTTGATCGAAGCCATGCGAAGAAATGATGAAAAAATATAAATATTTTGGAGGATATCTTTTTCATAGATACTAAAATTACGGAAGATGAATATCATTATCACAAAAAAAGATCTCGAAAAAATAGATCTCTGTTTAAATAAGATGGTCTCCTCATCCCGTGCTCATTCCGTTTTATTGATTGATCGATCGGGTCAACTCATTACCCAACATGGAAACACACCGGGGATCGATATTTTATCGCTTTCCGCGCTCACCGCTGCGAATTTCGGAGCCACTGCTGAAATCGCCCGGATTTTGGGAGAAGAAGAGTTTACCCTCTTATTTCATAAGGGAAAGAGCGAGAATGTCTATTTTTCGGCCATCGGCGAGCATGTCATTATGGTCACTCTATTTGACGATAATACCTCTTTGGGATTGATTCGGCTGCAAATTAATAAGATCATCGATGAGCTTTCTAAAATTTTATTTTCCATTTTCGAAAAAAAGAAGGTTTCTGTAAGTTGATCGGATTCAACCTTCTGAGTGAGATGGAAAGAATTTAATGCCTTTTATCAACTTTAGCAAAGATGAGATTCAGTGCAAAATCGTTTACTATGGTCCAGGGTTTTGTGGAAAAACCACTAATCTTCAATACATTTTTGGTCAAACAAATGATGAGATCAAAGGTAAAATGGTTTCGATTGATACAAAAGGAGATCGAACGCTGTTTTTTGATTTCTTATCTTTGAATTTAGGAAAAATTAGGGGGTTTGATATCCGGGTTCAACTTTATACTGTTCCAGGCCAAGTCCATTATGATGCGACAAGAAAATTGGTTTTGAAAGGAGTGGATGGGGTCGTCTTTGTCGGGGATTCATTGAAAGTGCAAAGGAAAAAAAATATCGAAAGCCTCATTAATTTGGCAAAGAATTTGGCGGAAAAAGGGATTAGCATTAGGTCTATTCCACTTGTCATTCAATATAATAAACGGGATTTGGACGGGCCAGATTCTGAAATTCTTCCCACTGAGGTATTAGAAAAGGACCTCAATTCTATGTTAAAGGTTCCCTCCTTTCCTGCCAGTGCTTTAAAAGGCATGGGCGTTTTTGAAACCTTAAGGGAGATTACCAAATTAGTGGTGAAAGAGGTGAGCAGAAAGATTATGGTATTGGATAAGCAATTCAAGTGATGGCCAAAGAAGGGAAACCGGCAATGGAAAAGATCATTGGAGAAGATGATATTAAAGGATTGGAAGAAGAAATCGACTCCGCTGTGGATCGGCTATTCGTAGAGAAAAAAAGGAATGTGGCAGAGAGCTTATCAATGGAAACTCCAATCTCTGGACCTTCTTATGAACCGGTGAAAGCATCCGGTGGGGAGAGTTCCTTCCATCCTTCTCCTGAGCCCCTTCCTTTTATAAAATCGTTCGAAAAAATGGAGGCCCAACTCCTCTCGTTAGAGTGGGAGATCACAAAAGAGAATCTTGAAAATACAAAGGAAGAAGTTTTGGCTTTGCGAGAGATCTTGAAAGAGAGATCCGATATTACCTCTGTTTTAAATTTAATGGAAAAGGCATTAATCCATATAATTAAAAATGAAGAAAATATTCAACCCCCGCAGATCAAATTCTTATTGGATTCAAAAGAGACCATAAAATTGTTGATGAAGAAAGAAACGGGGGGTGATATCAACATTTATAAACAATTGGCCTTTGGTGGGATCGAAGCCAGATTCTTATCTTTGGAAGGTTTGAAAGAGTTAAGAGCAAAACCACTTTCTTCAGGTCCAATTGAAAAGAGAGATAAAACAGAAATACCAAAAATGTGGGAACAACAGATTGAGGGAATACTGAACCAAATGAAATTATTTTCCGAGAAATTGGACGAGATCTTAAAAAAATTTGAACAGCACTTATCTCATCTTGGACAAATGACCAAAACGTTTCCAGAAGAGTTGGTAGAAAAGAGGCTCCTGCCGGTGAACATAACCATTTTTAAAATTGATGAAAAATTATTCGGGGTAGAGAGTCACAACGTATCTAAATTATTTAAAGTTCCAAATACTTTACAAGACAGAATTTCAAGTCAACAAAGAATTCGGCTGAAAGACTTTGAAATCCAGATGGTCGATCTGAAGAAAATATTTTCAATCGAAAGCAGGGGCCGAAAAGGAGAGATACAAATACTTACCGTCAAAGGAAACGGAGAATATAAGGGATTGATGATTGATCAGGTACTTAAAAAGTTATCCACCGAAGCGGATATCAGTGAGGAATATGGTGAATATTTCTTGGGAATGGTCCATTGGACTTATCAGGAAAAACCGGTGAATATTCCTATCTTAAATTTAAAAAAGATTTAGGGGTAGGGTGGATTTATGGATCAGTATATTTCACCCAGAGAAATGGATAAAACAGTAGCACAAAAAGAGGAAATCATTCAACGACTCACCCAAGAGTTAAAAGATGTTAGAAATTTTATGGACAGTATTATCCAGAGCATTGGAAGCGGAATCATTATTACTGGAATGAATGATACGATCACCTATATCAATCGGGCGGGAGAGAGAATTTTAGGTTATTCGAAAGAGGAGCTGGTTAACAAACCCTTTAGTATTCTTGGTTTAAGGGAAAAACAGAGTGATATCCGTTCTCTTTTCATTGATAATCCAGATGACCACGATACGAGGAAAGAGGGATGGATGAGAAGGAAAGACCATAATGAATTTCCTGTTGGGTTTACCATTAATAATCATTTGAATGTCAGGGGAGAGACGATAGGGAAGATCGCGATCTTTCGGGATATGACGAATGTTTATAAAATTCAAGAAGAAATATTGAGAATGGATAGGCTCGTATCATTAGGGAAACTTGCGTCAGATATTGCCCATGAGCTTCGAAATCCACTCGCCGGTATAAAGACGACGGCCCAGGCACTTAGCGAAGAGATGTCGAAAGATGATTCGAAAAGAGAATATTTAAATCGGATTACAAAAGAAATTGATCGACTCAATGAACTCCTTAAAACATTTTTCTCATTTGCCAAGCCACAACAATTGAATCTGGTCTACTGCCATATCAGGGACATTATTAATGAAATCATTCCATTTCTTATCAAGGAGATTGCTGATAAGGGAATTCATTTTATTGAAAACTATCATCCACAACTTCCTAAGATCAAAGTCGATAAGACTCAAATGCATCAAGCTTTTCTGAATTTATTCTTAAATGCCATTCAAGCGATGCCGAATGGTGGTGAGCTAAAAATCGAGGTCGCACCAATCCCATCATACTCCGTGAATGGATTCAAACAGAATTTTATTAAGATCAACATTTCGGACACAGGAAAGGGGATCCCTCCTCAGATTATTCATAAGATTTTTGACCCCTTTTTTACAACAAAACCAAGGGGAATTGGTTTAGGCCTTTCCATTACTTATCAAATTGTTAAGAAACATGGAGGAACAATTAAGGCCGAAAGCGAGTGGGAGAAAGGGACCACCTTTGTGATCAATTTACCGGAGATATTGGAAAAACCATGAAACCGTCCATTCTTATTGTTGATGATGACGATGTGATGCAAGAGACGCTCTCTGAAGTGTTAAAGAAGAGAGGCTACGAAGTCTTTTCGGTGGGGTCTGGGAACGGAGCCCTCTCTGTCATTAAAAAGAATATTATCGATCTCATTCTGCTCGACATGAGACTTCCCGATGTGGATGGTTTAGAGATTTTGAAAAAGATTAAAGAATTTGATACCGAGATTTTAGTCATCATGATGACTGCTTATTCTGATGTTCAAACCGCAGTATCAGCCATGAAATCAGGAGCTTACCATTACATCAACAAACCTTTTGAATTAGAAGAACTACAATTATTGATTGAAAAAGGTTTAGAGACGAAAAGTTTAATCAACGAAGTGAGAAGACTCCATCGGCAACATAAGGTGGAGTACTACAACAGTCATATCTATGGGGTCAGCCACCAGATTCAAGATGTGAAAGAACTCATTGAAATGATAAGTAAAACTCATAAAACATCCGTACTGATTCAGGGAGAAAGTGGTACCGGCAAAGAATTAGCCGCTAATGCGATTCATTTTAATAGTAAAAGGAGCGGTAGACCTTTGATGAAAATTAATTGCAGTGCCATACCGGATTCATTATTAGAATCCGAACTTTTTGGATATGAGAAGGGGGCTTTTACTGACGCAAAAAATACAAAGAAGGGACTTTTTGAATTGGCAGATGGAGGGACAGTTTTTTTAGATGAAATTGGAGATATGAAGCCTTTTTTACAGGCGAAGATTTTAAGGGTTCTTGAAAACCAAACCTTTATGAGGGTAGGAGGAGAAAGAGAGATTAAGGTTGATGTTCGAATTATTACGGCGACCAATAGAGATTTAGAAACATTGGTAAAAGAAGGATTATTTAGAAAAGATTTGTATTACCGATTAAAAGTAATAGTTGTTGAAATGCCCCCTCTCCGTGAAAAAGTGGAAGATATTTTGCTCCTCTCAGGCTTATTTATAGAGGAAAATAATAAGGAATATAATAAAAATATTAAGGGGTTTTCGGAAGAAGCCAAGAAATTGATGACCCAGTACTCATGGCCAGGGAATGTTAGGGAACTAAAGAATGTGATCGAAAGGGCAATGATATTGACTGACCAAGAATATATAACACCCAAACACCTACCTTTTGAATTAACACAAACTGAGCAATATGATCGATGGAAGACGACTCCTGAACTATTTGAAATCACTGATGAGATGTGTTTGGAACATATGGAAAAGAATCACATCTACAAGGTCTTGAGAAGATTAGAATGGAATAAATCAAAGGCCTCAAAAGCTTTAGGCATTTCAAGGGCTACTTTGAGGGCTAAGATAAAAAGGTATCATATATCAAATAATTAATTGGAATATTAATAAGTTATTTTATAAAATTAAAACAATTTATTAGGTTTAAATTATTATTTATTCGAATTTTATATATTTAAAAAATATTTTATTGACTTTTTGCAAAATTTAAGAGTAATTTATGTTAGCTAACATTTTAAATTAATTAAAAGAGGTAAGAAATGAATTGGGGAAAAAAGAAAAATGTCATTGGGATAGATATAGGGTCGAGTTCAATTAAACTGGTGGAATTAATTGAGGGGAAAAACGGTTTTAAATTACAGAATTTGGCAATATCTTCTTTACCACCAGAAGCCATTGTTGACGGGGCCTTTATGGATTCGGTCACCATTATTGATACAATACGAGACCTCATCACTACCTCTAAGGTAAAAACGAAGGATGTGGTGACATCCGTCTCCGGCCATTCCGTCATTGTTAAAAAAATTTCATTACCCTTCATGACAGAAGCCGAATTGGAAGAATCGATAAGATGGGAAGCTGAAAGATACATTCCATTTGATATTAATGATGTTAATATCGATTTCCAAACATTTGGTTCTAATCCTGAAAACCCAGAGGTCATGGAGGTTGTTTTAGTAGCAGCAAAAAAGGATATTATCAATGATTATGTCTCAATGATTATGGAGGCTGGATTGAATCCAGTCATTATCGATATCGATGCTTTTGCTTTAGAAAACATGTTAGCTATTAATTATGAGATTGGTAAGGAGGAGGTCGTTGCCATAGTCAATGTCGGCGCTAGCATCACTAATATTAATATCCTTAAAGACAATGTCTCTGGTTTTACAAGAGATATCTTTAAGGGGGGGAATCAAATTACCGAAGACATTCAAAGGCAACTCCACGTGGACTACGATGAGGCGGAAAAAATTAAAGTGGGCAGTAAAGTCGACGTTACCTCCCGGTCGATCGTTCAAAACTTATTAAAAACAGCCTCTGAATCGTTAGCCGTAGAGATAAGGAATTCATTAGATTTCTTTCAATCCACAACCACCTATGAAAAAATCAGCAAGCTCTATTTAAGCGGAGGTGGGTCAAAAATTAAAGATTTTGATATCCTTTTACAACAGGAGATAGGAATACCTGTTGAAATTGTCCACCCGTTCACAAAGATAGAATATAACGAAAAAAATTTTGACGTGGAATATCTAAGAGAAATTGGATCGATCATGGCCGTAGGAGTAGGCCTTGCCTCAAGGAGGGTAGGGGATAGATGATAAAGATCAACCTGCTTCTAACAAGGAAGGAAAAAAAGAAAGTTGGGATGAGGAAGGAATTTATTGTTCTCATTCTCTCCGTAGTTATTTTGTTTGTGGTCTTCATCTTGATTCAATGGAAAACCGGTAAGGAAAAAGATGAAATTTTAGCACAGATATCTCAAACCAAAAAGGAGATCAGCTATTATAAATCTTTGATCACCGAAGTCAATAAAGCCAAAGAATCACAAAAAACCCTTCAAGACAAATTGAACGTCATTAATTCGTTACGAAAGGAAAAGGCAAGCCCTGCGAGAGTCTTAGATGAGATCAGCATGGGTAAGCCAGAAAAAATCCAGCTGGAATCTTTGAAGAAAGAGGGGGCGAAATTAGGGATTGAAGGTATCGCCTTGGATGATGAAACAGTGGCCAATTTCATGACCAATCTTCGAAAGTCAAAAAATTTTAAAAGTGTTGACTTAATTGTAAGCGAACAAATCGAACAGAGCAAAATCAAGTTGAAAAGGTTTATCCTTTCGTGTGAAATCTTTTTGATGTAATTGGAGGAGAAACGAAATGGCTTTTACAGTAGATTCTATCTTAAAGCTCCCAACATCGAAGAAGGCCTTAATATTGGTTGGCATTTTAGGTGTGATAACAGCCCTCTATTTTCATAGTTTTTTCAGCCCCCAGCAAGAAGAGTTGAAGGTGTTGAAGGGTGATTTGAATAAATTGGTCAAAGAACTGAACGAGAGCAAGACGATCACAAGGGACCACCAAAAATTTAAAGATCAGATCGCGAAGTTGAATGAGGAACTTAGGAATGCCCTGACTCAACTTCCTAATGAGAGAGAGATCCCAGAGATATTGAAAAACATTGCCAGTCTTGGGAAAGAGTCGAATCTTGAATTCACCCTCTTTAGACCAAAGGGTGAAGAACCTCAACAATTCTATGCCAAAGTCCCCATCGAACTGACTGTATTGGGGAGTTACCATAATACGGGCATTTTTTTTGATAAAGTGAGCAAACTTCCAAGAATCATTAACGTCGTCGATTTTAATATGACCAGGGCAAAAGATATTAAAGGAAAGGGAGAAACCGAAATTTTCATAAAGACATCCTGTCTGGTCAATACGTATCGATTTATAGAAAATAAAAGTGAGGAGAAGAAAAGTGAAAAGAAAGAGGTTCCACTTGAAAAAGAGGAGGATATTCCAAAAGCTCCAAAGAAATAGACTACGATTTTCTTTCATATCCGTATGCATTGCGTTCTTATTCTTCGTTGCTGGCTGTGGTGGGAGTCCTCCTCCATCCTCCCCTCCCCAAAAAGGGAAGTCTCCTGCAGTAGAGAAAAAAAGGGGAGAGCCAGCGAAGGTAGCTGAGAAAAAAGAGTTAGAGAAGAAGGAGGAAACGGAATACGCCTATAACCCTGTGGGTAAACCGGATCCTTTTAAACCTTTTATCCAATTAACCTCTATCAAAGAATCTTCGAAGAGCGTTCCCCTCACCCCATTGCAGAAATACGAAATCAGTCAATTAAATTTGGTTGCTATTATTGCAACTCCTGAAGGGAACATCGCTCTTGTCGAAGACTCAGCCGGGAAAGGATATTTTTTAAAGAAAGGGACGGGGATTGGTAAAAATGAGGGAAAGGTCAAAAAAATTCTTAAAGATAGAGTGATTATTGAGGAAGCGTATGAGGATATTTTTGGCCAGAAAAAAGTTAATGAGATTTCATTATTTCTTCATCGAGTTGAAGAGGGAGGAGAGGCATGAAATCTTATCAGACCCTTAAGATGATTTCTTTCTTTTTATTTTGGCTCTTTGTGAATAGTTGTGCCACAAACAATACGTTAGTACAGACGCCCCCAGCTGATATTCCATCGAAGGTGGTGAAGGTCTCTACCATTCAGAAGATATCCTTTATTGAGGAAGAAAATTATTCAAGAATTCAAATGGAAGGATCTGAGACCCTCGAGCCACCCTTTTATAAATTATTGTCCGACCCCTTGAGGATTGCCATTGATGTTCCAAATATCGATTTAAAACAGATCAAAGAGCCCATTAAAATCGATAGTGGAACGGTTTCCGAAGTCTTAACGACACAATTCGATGACAAAGGAAGAATTGAAATTGGTCTTACTCAAATGACCAATTATAATATCTTTAAGGAAGATAAGATTCTGATCATCGATATTGAAAAAGTGAAGAAGATTGCTGAAGTGAAGGAAGAGGCTAAAGAAGAGGCCATCAAAGAGAAAGAGATTGAAATAACTCCTCAAGAATTGAAGAAAGGAGAAACACCTCAGGTTCAGGCAATAGAAACGGCTACTGCTCCAGAGACTCTGCGTAAAGCAAAAGAGATTCTCAGGTTTTTATTTGATCAGAAAAAGGATTCCATTACGTTCAACATCGCCGCCGATGGAAAAATTGGAAACTACGATGCATTTAAATTAGATTCCCCTCCGAGATTAGTTTTAGATATTTGGGAAGTGGATACCCGGTATCCCAAAAATTTAATTAAAATTCAAAATCCATTTATTAAAAAAGTTCGGATTGGACGCCATCCGAATAAACTGAGGCTCGTTTTTGAGTGTCCGACTCCCCAATTGCCTTCCTATCAAATCAATCGGACCGAAGACAAATTAATAGTCTCCTTCGGGAATGTCCCCCGGCCCTCGGAACCACAAATCGTATTACCGGAGAAGGCCGCCGAAGGAATTTCGCCCCCCCAAAAAGCTCAGGTAAAAGCCCCCATCGAGTTTAAACAGATGGATAATAAATCAAGGATCGTTGTTTCCTTAACAGAAGAACCTCAATTTGAATCCCACACGATTTCCAAAAATACGGTTGCAGTGGATATAAAAAATGCATTTCTTCCTAAACATCTTCAAAAAGGCTTGGATACGAGTGAATTCGACAGTGCTGTCAAATATATCGATTTAAAGAATGTGAAAGCAGGCAAAGCAAACGATGTCAGAATATTGATTAAATTAAGAGAAGAGGTACCATTTGAAACCACAAAGGAGGGGAATACCCTATTCATCGACATAGAGAAGCCTAAAAAGGTCGAGGCTAAAATTGAGGCTGTCCCTGAAGCTAAAAAGGAGGAAGTGTCGGTACGACTCGATTCCGAGGCGGTAGAGACTAAGAAGGAGGAGGTCAAGAAAGAAGAGGTCAAGAAAGAAGAAGAGAAACCCATCCCCGAATTGAAAAAAACAGAGAAAGTCTTACCTCCGGTTGAAGAAAAACCCATTCCTCAAACACAAGTGACAAAGAAAGCAGAAGAAGAGAAAAAGGTCGGTGAAGAAGTTACCTCAGAAAAGGTCTATACAGGCAGAAGATTGTCTCTCGATTTCAAAGATGCAGATATTAAAAATATCCTTCGATTAATTGCGGAAGTGAGTAATTTTAATATCATCACAGGAGATGATGTCACAGGAAAGGTTACGATGAGATTAGTGGATGTGCCTTGGGATCAAGCCTTGGACGTTATTTTACAAGCCAGGTCCCTTGGGATGAGTAAGGTTGGAAATGTAATCCGGATAGCCCCGCTTGAATCTTTGAAGAAAGATATTCAAGCGGAGTTGGAGGCCAAAAGGACTAAGGAAAAATTAGAGGATTTAGTGACCGAACTCATACCGGTCAACTATGCAACAGCAAAGGAAATTATTTCTCAAGTCAAGGGAATTTTGAGTGATCGGGGAGATATAAAAGTAGATGATAGGACAAATATCTTAATTGTTAAGGATATTCCTCGAAATATTGTTTTAGCAAAGAATTTAGTTAAATCGTTGGATACAAAAACACCCCAGGTCTTGATTGAAGCAAGGATTATCGAAGCTAACCTGACATTTCAAAACGAATTGGGCGTAGCCTGGGGGTTTTTAACAAGTACGGGAACGGATAAGAAAAAGACGGCCACAGTGGGAGGAGGAACACCTGGAAGTTCTACAGTATCTCCGGGAACTTTAACTAATAACGTTGTCAACCTTCCCACGGTTTCCCAAGGAGGTGTACTCGAATTTCTTTTCTCTTCCAAGTATGGATTAAAACAATTGGATCTGGCTATCTCAGCCCACGAAAGCAAAGGAGATGTCAAAATTATTTCAAGTCCAAAGATTGCAGCGATGGATAATAAGGAGGCAACGATTGAACAAGGACTACAATTTCCCATAAGAAAGATAGACCCACAAAGTGGTCAAATATCAACAGAATTTAAAGATGCCAACATAAAATTGACAGTAACCCCACATGTGACAAATGATGGAAATATTAAAATGAGTATCAACGTTAAGAAAGATGCACCAGATCAAACCATCGTCGTTGATGGAGTGCCAAGCATTGATAAAAAACAAGCCATTACTGAAGTAATGGTTAAGGACAATGGAGTCGTTGTCATCGCCGGGGTTTATTCGATTGAAAAGGATTTTACGGCAGAGGGCGTTCCTCTCTTCAATAAGATACCGGTATTGGGATGGTTATTCAAGAGAGAAACAAAGCAGGATAAAAGAAAGGATTTGCTCATCTTTATCTCACCAAAGATCCTTAAAGATGAGATTTGATGGAATGTCCTAAGTATTAAAGAGGCCAGTCAATTTCTGAACACTCTCTATTTTATTCTGGACGAGATATTTTTTTATTCCGTTGATCACTTCTATTCCTGTTTTTGGCTGAATTAAGTTGGCTGTTCCAATTTGAATGGCCGAAGCCCCTACCAGAATAAATTCAATCGCATCTTCGGCCTTCATAATTCCTCCGATCCCAATCACAGGAATTTCTACTCTGCAACTGACTTCCCAAACCATTCTCAAGGCAATGGGTTTAATGGCGGGACCTGAGAGGCCTCCAATAATATTCCCTAATTCTGGTTTTCTCGAATAGATATTGACCGCCATTGCTCTCAAGGTATTGATGAGAGAGACTGCATCTGCTCCTGCCTCCTCTACACCTTTAGCCATTAATCCAATATCCGTGACATTGGGAGATAGTTTTACAATGAGGGTTAATTTCGTCGCTTTTCTGACTTCACGGACAAGATGGTAAGCCATTTTCGGATCAGAACCAAAAACGATCCCACCTTGTTTCACATTGGGGCAAGAGATATTCATCTCAAGGCCTGAGATGCCCGGAACTTCATCAAAACGCTTTGCTAATTCAACATATTCCCTTTGAGTATTTCCAAAAAAGTTGATGATGAGATGGGTCTTTATTTTTTTATAATAGGGTAACTTATTTTTAATGAAATCGTAAAAACCTGGGTTTTGAAGCCCAATGGAGTTGATGATTCCTCCTTCTGTTTCAAAAATTCGTGGGGGAGGATTTCCCATCATGGGCTTTAAAGAAATGCCTTTGGATATGATGGCACCCAATTGATGAAGGTCGAAGAAATCCTCATATTCCTCACCAAAACCGAATGTCCCGGAAGCCACCATCACTGGATTTTTAAGTTTAATCTTTCCAATCGTTACGGATAGGTTAGGATCTGGAATGGAATGCACTGTCACTCCCAGACAATATCTTTTAAATTGAAAACAGGACCTTCTTTGCAGACCCGTTGATAGGGTGTCTTGGGATCGTTCGTTTTGACTACGCATCCCCAACAGGCTCCAAAGCCACATCCCATACGAGCTTCAAAAGAAGCCTGGCAGACAACCCCTTTGAATTTTACCACCCTTGCCATCTCTTTCAACATTTCTACCGGACCGCAGCAATAAATGTATAAAGGCTTATTCCATTTAAATCTCTTTTTTTGATATAAAAAAAGATCGATCACTGTCCCCTTATACCCCAAGCTTCCATCTTCTGTGGCCGTAAACATCTTTGAAGCATTTAGTTTCTTAAAGTCTTCTTCACATAAAATATCGTTCTTTGTCTTCCCACCCATAAAAACAAATAATTTGTGAGATTCCAATACTTCTGCCAAAGAATAGAGAGAAACAATACCGACTCCTCCTCCTATGAGAATAATATCGTTAGAAGAGGGGAGGGGGGGTAATGAGAAACCATTCCCCAAAGGACCTATCATATTTACTTTTTGCCCTTTTTTAAATTCTGTCATCTTCTGGGTTCCCTTGCCTACTTTTTTATAGAGGATGAGCAAACATCCACTTTTCTTTTTGTCTGGATGGCCCGTTGGATAACTTTTGTAAACACTGAAGGGCCGTCTCAAGAGAGGAAAATGGCTGTCAGAAACCTTGAGCATAATAAACTGACCTGTTTTTATTTCAATGGCCATTGAAGGGCAGTAAATCGTTAGGAGGAAATAGAGGGGCTTTATTCGTTCATTTTTTACGACAATTCCGTTGGTCTGGAGGGCCATAAAATTTTGAAGCTCCCCGCTTTAAAAAGGCGGGGCTTCCCGACAATGTAATATCATTCCATATTGTGCCCCTTAACCCCCACGTAAGAGGCGGGGTTGCGTGGCACGCACCGGTCAGGCTTTCTTTGTCATGAGGAGAGCGTCGAATTTTCCCTGATAAAATTTCCTTCTCATCCCCAATGATTGGTATGAAAAGTGTTGGTAGAGATGAACAGCTGACTGATTTAAGGCATTGACTTCGAGATAAAATGTCTTTATCTTCATTTTTCTACAAAAACCAATATAAAATTGCATGAGCTTTTTGCCGATACCCATTTGTCGATACTGAGGATGAACACAAATATTGAGAAGTTCAGATTCATCTCCAATGTTCCGAAAACAGATAAAACCCATTACCTGATGTTTTGAAGTCCCTTTCATTTGAATAATAAAACAATAAGCGCATGGGTTTTTCATCTCTTCGGCAAACATATTGTTTGACCAGGGATTTAGAGAAGAGGAAGCTTCCATATCAAGAACCTCATCCAAATCGTTGGTCTCCATTTTTTTAATGGTCAACTTATTCAACTCCATACTTCCAATTGATCGTTGCCCACCGCAAGCAAGAATGTTCCTGAAGCGTCTGAATTTAATAGGATTCCATATGATCCAATAATTCCTTTGCTGCCTTCCTTATCTCCTCATCTTTCGAGTGATCGATGACGATCCCATAGGATTTTTTAGCCTCCTCATATTTCCCCCATTTTTTTTGTAGATTCCCAATCTCTAATTGAGTTAAGAAGAACCATAATGAAGTTTCTTTTAAGTACTGTATCGCTGTTTCAAAATTTGTAAGGGCCTTTTCATATTTTCCTTGCTGATAGAAAATCTCACCCAATGCAAAGGAGGCTTCACCGAATAATTCCAAGATATTCCCTTTCAGAACGATGGAATAATATGAGATGGCTTCAACAATATTCTTTTTCTTAAAATATAAATTTCCCAATTGGAGGGCTGCATGAGAGAAGAGAGGATGATTTGGAAAATCATGAATGATTCTCTTGAATAGAACTTCCGCTTTGTCATTCTCGTCACGAGAAAGATAGATGCTTCCTAATTGAGCGAGAGCAAAAAGTTGCCAAGGATTGTCTCTATTTTGTCTGATGATAAGATCGTAGGTTCCCAGGGCATGGTCTAAATTTCCCAATTGGATGAGGCATTCTCCCTTCATAAATAGACATTCTTCGGAATATTTAGAATTTGGGAATTCGAGCAATAAAATATCCAAGTTGGTGATGGCTTCCCTGAATTTATTTTCAAAAAAATATCCCTTTCCTATTTGGAAGAGGGTTTTTTCTCTATACCTTGTATTGAGAATGTTAAAATAATAGGGCAGGGAGTCAGATATTCTTCCTTCGGAAAAGATTATTTCTGCGTTTAACCATTGAATCAATACTTTTTCATCTTCAAAAGGGTTTAATTTTTGTAACCTCTGAAAAATCCTATTTGCCCCTTCCATTTCACCGAGATGGACATAATTCCAAAAAAGGGTAAGGGCAGAGACTCCCCATAAAATATTTCCTTTCGGTTGATTAAAAATGGTATTTAATTCTTTTATCGAAGAAGGGTAATCCCCATTGGTCAAGAATATTTCTCCCAGTAAATAGTGGGTATATGAAATAAGTTGGGAATCCTTAAACTCTTTCTTAAATGACTGGAAGATTTCAATCGCATCCTTGATATTTCCTAAACAATATTCACAAAAACCCAGTCTCCAATAGACCTCTGAGATTAAAGGATCACTTTTAAATTGTTCATAAAATGTTTTGTAATTTAGTTTGGCATCATTAAATCTGCTTAATTTTAACTGTGACTCACCCAGCCAGAATAAAGTATGCTTTAAATATTCCTGCGGAACAGATTGAGGGTCCTCCCAAATCGTTTTAAAATAACCGGCGGCAACTTCGTAATTATTTTGTTTATAATAGAGAATGCCTAACCAGAACCAAGAGGATCGAATTAATTCGTTATTTTTAGATAGGAGAGAAACTTTCTTGAAAGAAGATTCTGCTAGATTGAGTTTATTTGATTTAAAATCAAGGAGCCCTAACCGATAGTAGGAATAATCGATCCATTCAAATTTGGGAAACTTCTTAATGATCGAAAGGAGAAATTTATAGGCATCCTCCCCATTGCCTAATTTCATTTCAATTTCTGCCATCCAAAAAAAGGTATAACCCATATATTCAAAATTTTTACTTTCATTAATAATTTTTAAAAAAATCCTTTTGGCTTCTTTGACTTTCTTCTGATTTAATAAAGTTTTCCCTAATAGGTAACAAACATCGTATACCTTACCATGGTTCGGATAATCTCTTATAAATTGTGAAAACTGCTTTTCAGCGATATCATAAAAGCCATCATTGTAGGCCCCGATTCCGACCAAAATCAATTGATCTTCCTCACTGATATTTTTTGAATAGAGATCCTGAACGGAAAAGATCCCCCCAATCAAAATAGAAATAATGAAATAACAAGCGATCTTCTTTTTCATCTCAGAAGGATTGTTCCCCTTTTTTTATTAAAAGTAATTCTTCAGGCGTATTCACATTAATAAACGACTCTTTCATTGGGTCCAAAGAAAAAAATTCATGCTCCTCTACAATTTTAACTTTAACCATTGGATAGAAATCAATAATCTTATACTTTCCTTGTTCAATAATATTTTTTATAGGTTCTAAACAATTTTTAGAATAAAGGGCATGTAAAGGTTGGAGACCATCTTCCGTTTTTGGAACGACAACATCATAATTATCAATGTTTTTTATCAAATATTTAATGATGGATTCTTTTAAAAAAGGCATATCACAAGCGACGCAGAACGAGAATGAAAAGGAAGAAAAAAAAATTCCGGTATAGAGTCCTCCCAAAACACCTCGATTAGGGATAAGGTCGGAATAAATTTTTGCATTTAAATTTGAAAAAAGGTTTTTTTGGTATGTGACGATAATAATTTCATTGAACAATCTTTCAAATAAGCTGTGAATCCTATGGATGATAGGAATTCCTTCAATCTCGATAAAGGCTTTATTTCCACCCATACGGGTACTTTTACCGCCTGAAAGAATAATCCCCGTTAAATTTTGATTCATGAAATAATGTCTGATAATATATATTATGTTAACTATTACTTTTATTTTTCAATCTTGAAAAACTTCTTCCATCCTTCTCCTTCTCTCTCTTTCTTCATGCTTATTTCTTCAAATTCTCGAAGGAGTTCTTCTTGTCGTTTTGTTAAATTTTTTGGTGTTTTCACAACGGTCTGAACCACTTGGTCACCTCGACCATAACCCCTTAATTTCGAGAAACCTTCACCTTTTATTTTAAATATTTCACCACCTTCCGTACCTTTTGGTATTGATAAATTCCTTTTTCCATTCAATGTCGGTATTTCTATTTCAGAACCCAATGCAGCCTGGGTGAAACTTATAGGTATCTGGCAAATAATATCATCTCCATCCCTTGAAAAGAAATCATGAGGTTCTACATAAAGAAATACAAAAAGATCGCCAGGAGGTCCTCCTCTTTCTCCCTCTTCTCCTTCACCACGGATTCTCAATTTTGATCCTGTGTCAACGCCAGGAGGTAATTTTATCTGAATCTTTTGATTCACCTTTACCCTTCCTAATCCTCGGCATTCTTTACAAGGATGGGGAATAAATTTTCCCCCGCCACGACATTGACTACAGGTGGTGCTGATAGTAAAAAATCCTTGCGAGCGAGTGACTTGACCTGTTCCTTTACAATTCGGACAAATCGCAGGATGCGTCCCGGGTTTAGCCCCCGTTCCATTGCAGATATCACATAATACATCCTTAGGGATCTCTATTTCGGTCTCTTTTCCAAATGCGGCATCATAGAATGAAATTTTTAGATCATATCTTAAGTCTGCACCTGGATGTGCTTTTGTCCTTCGTTTATAGGTTGTCCCAAATCCGAAAAAATCTTCAAAAATATCTCCAAAGGCAGAAAAGATGTCATCAAATCCTCTGAATCCTGTAAATCCAGTGCCCTTCAAGCCTTCTATTCCATAATGATCATAGATTTCTCGTTTTTCTGGATCGCTGAGAACTTCATACGCCTCTGAAGCAATCTTAAATTTTTCCTCTGCCTCCTTGTTCCCCGGATTTCTATCGGGATGGTATTGCATCGCAATTTTCCGATAACTTCTTTTTATCTCCTCCTCGGTAGCATCCCTTGAGACACCGAGAATTTTATAATAGTCTTTATCTTCCATATTTCCTTTTAGGGTTTAAAACTATTTATTATATTCATCAAGAATCTTTCCCGTCCTGCCTTTCTCTACAATCTCATCCATTTTAGGTCCCAAATCGACACCCAATTCCCTCATCCTTTTTTTAGCCCATAGTCCAATATTTCGCGAATCTTTATAAAAATCTCCTCCTCTCGGTTTTGATGTGTCGAAATGGGCTAATCGAGATTCTTCAGCCTGATGGACGCAAAAAGAAGATAATAATTTCGTGATGTTACTGCTGTTACAAAACTTACATTTGACCTTATCTATTTCTTTAGGATTGAGAAATAACTGACTAAATTCCTTTTTACATTGATTGCATCGATATTCATAAATCGGCATAATTATTTCACTTTTCCCTTTGATTTCTTTCTTACGGCCTTCTTTTTAGGTTGGATTTCACCTTCCTTTTTTGATTCAAACTCCTCGGAATTAACTGAAAATCCTTCGAGATTGAATAATTTGTCAATAACATCTGGTAATTTTGACAAGTAGGTTTCATAATCCTTTTGAGTAATGACCCCGTTCTTGATATTTCTTTCAATATTTCTTTTGTCAAACTTTTTGTTTTCATCGATGTGCATATAATTCTCCTTATTAGTTGTCGTAAAGAATTAACATAATTTTATGGTTCCTTCAAGATGTTTTGTAATCCATTATAATTAAAGAAGAAATCCTCCTTCGTTGCTTTTATCGTCAAGATAGAAAAGGAAAGAGAAATAGAATTGTACAAAATTGTTGACATAATTTTAAAATATCTATAATAATAACCTCAACCCTTGTCTACTTGTTCGGAAGGTAATCCTATAAGAAAAAAGTGTTTATATCATCAACCCAATATTTAAATTGAAGCACCCAACAACGAGTTGCGGGGTTTCTTAGTGGAATTCCTCGGAGCCTAAAACCCTCCTGTATGAACCTGTTCACTGCACAAGTGCTTTGGCAGGCAGGAGCTAATGAGGGTCCTCTTTACCATCTATCCCTGTTGAAAGCCGCGGGGAATTCTGGTGAAGGAGAATAAATGGAAAAAAGAAGAGTCGTTATAACAGGAATGGGGGTTGTCGCTCCCAACGGAATTGGGATTGAAAATTTTTGGGATTCCTTAGTTCACGGACGATCAGCGGTTAGAAAGATTACCCGTTTTGACGCCTCCACTTACCCTTGTCAAGTCGCAGCAGAGGTCCCTAATTTTGACCCAAACGATTATATGGATCCAAAGACTGCTAAGAGATTAAGTAGGTTCGCCCAATTTGCCTTAGCGTCTGCTAAAATGGCAGTGGAAGATTCGGGTATTGATTTTAGTAATGAAGATCCCTATAAGACTGGAGTTTATATTGGAACAGCTATGGGGGGAGCAGATGTTATCGAAACTCAACATACCATTTTTTTGGAAAAAGGATTAAAGCGAATCAGTCCATTTACTGTATTTTCTTGTTCAACTCATTCAGCAAGCGGGATTATTAGTTGCTATTTTAATTTAAGGGGGTCTAATACAACGATAGCCGCAGGCTGTAATTCAGGTTTGGACGCAGCTTTTTTAGCATTTAACGCTATTCGTTTAGAGGATGCAGACGTAATGATAATGGGAGCAAGTGAAGCTCCAATAACGCCATATATCCATGGTGCATTTTGTGCTACTGGTTTTTTATCACGTGAAAATAAAGAACCTCATAAGGCCTTAAAACCTTTTGATGCTAATGCTGATGGGACAGTATTAGGTGAGGGTGGAGCCATTGTAATCATGGAAGACCTCCAGCACGCCTTAAAAAGAGGTGCAAGAATTTATGGAGAGATTTTGGCATATTCTTCTTTAAATGAAGCTTTTGATTTTGTTGAGGTTGACACAAATAATGAAACAATGGCTTTAAATTTTAAACAGGCATTGGAAAGAGCTGCCCTTGAAATTAAAGATGTTGATTATATCAATGCTCATGGAAATGGAATGCTTTCTTACGATATTAATGAAACTGAAGCAATTAAACAGGTGTTCGGTGAATTGGCATATAACATACCTGTTACATCGATAAAACCAGTTACTGGCCAATCTTTTTCAACGACTGGTGTATACCAGCTTATTACATCCCTTTTAGCCATAAATAAAAGTACAATTCCACCAACTATTAACATAGATAATCCAGCTCCAGAGTGTGATTTAAACTATGTCCCAAATTTTTTTTTGAAGAAAGAGATTAAAAACGTCATTATCAATGTACACGGTTTTGGGGGAAGAATTACAGCATTAATTGTAAAAAATTTTTCACCTGTTAAATCGATGTATTAAGATGGAACAATTAACCCTCACAAATATCGTTTTATCCTTTGCATTTTTATTAAATGTGGGGCTAGGTTTGTTGGTTTATTTAAATAAGTCTACACATAGACGAGTTAATATTTCTTTTTCTATATTTTCATGGGCTTCAGCAAGTTGGATTTTGAGTGTCTTAATGTTTTTTTTATTTAAAGACCAAATATGGAAATTATTTTGGGCTAGGATGAGCTTTGTGGGCCCAAGTATTATTCCTGCGGCCTTCTTCTATTTTTCAGGGATATTTCCCAGAAAAAAAGATGATGTTACCCCATCCAAAATAATTATCCTTTCTATTCTTTCATCCATCTTTGTAATTTTATCATTCACGGGGTTAATGGTTCGTTCTGCTAATTGGGAGAGACTAACCTTAAATTACGGTATAGCTCATAAATATTTCTCGATATATTTTATTTTGTTAATGTCTGCGGGAATATTTTATCTAATCAAATCGTATAAAAATTCTATAGGACTAGAACATATACAGATTAAGTATTGCTTTTTTGGAATATTTTTAACTTTTATCCCATCGATCACCTTAAATTTAATTCTTCCTTTATTAGGGACATCCCGATATAGCCATTTAGGACCTTCTTCAACATTGATTATGGTGAGTTTTTTCACCTATGCCATTCTTAAACATCGTTTGATGGATATAAATATCGTTTTAAAAAAAGGGACAACTTATATTCTTCTGATGTTGCTTCTATTTATCCCATCTATCCTCCTCATTATCCTTAGCCAAAAGCTTTTCTTTAAAGAAATTAATTACCTATTTTCAGCCATTATTTTATCGCTCCTTTTGTTGGTCGCTTTCTTTTTCCATCAAATCAAACCAGGCACAGAAAAAGCAGTGGAGTATTTCCTCTTTAAAAATAAATACGATTATCGTGAAACCTTAGGAAAATTTAGTAAGGCCATGGTCTCCATACTCGACTTACAATCCTTATCAAAAAGGATTATAGACACGATCGCTCAGACGATGGGGGTTGAGAAGGCATCTCTATTTTTAATGAACGAGGAAAAGGGAGGATATTTTTTGCAGGAATCGAGAAACATAAAAATGGCTTCACAAACTCCACTGCTCCCAAAGGGAGATCCCCTCCCCTGTTATTTACAAAAAATAGGAGAGATTATTGTTCGAGAAGAACTCATCAAAGGGGTTAATCTTCCTGAGTTGGAAAGTGTTATTGAGCAAATGGGTCTCTTAGGAGCTGAGGTCAGTATTCCCCTTATTTCAAAGGGTCAACTCATCGGTATGATTAACTTGAGTCAAAAATTTGATAAAGATATTTATTATCATGAGGATATTGAATTGCTCAGCACTTTGGCTAACCAAACCACCATTGCTATTGAGAATGCGAATCTCTATGAAGATTTGAAGAAATCAAAATCCTATATGCGACGGACAGATCGTTTGGCTTCTTTGGGGACCCTCACGGCAGGACTGGCCCATGAAATACGGAACCCCTTGGTTGCCATTAAGACCTTTACCCAATTACTCCCAGAACGTCTTGAGGACGAAGAATTTAGAAGCCATTTTCTTAATATTGCCTCTTCAGAGGTTGACCGAATCTCGTCATTGATCACCGAACTTCTTGAGTTTGCGAGGCCTTCTGATCCAAAGATGGAGTTTGAAGATATCAACAGCATTTTGGATGGAATGATTCTCTTGGTTTCGACCGAGACAAAAAAGAAGCAAATCAATATCGTCAAAAACTATATAACAAATTTACCTCCTATTAAGATAGACCGGGAACAGATCAAACAGGTTTTTTTGAATTTTTTGTTGAACTCGATTGAGGCTACACCGGAGAGAGGCGAGATGACTGTAAAAACCCGTTCCTTTGTGAAGCCCGGGGGTGAACCCTATATTCAGATTGAATTTACCGACAACGGACGCGGCATTCCAGCAGAACATTTAGAGGATATCTTTACTCCCTTCTTTACCACCAAAGACAAAGGAAGCGGATTGGGATTATCGATCTCTCATCAGATCGTCCAGGATCACAGAGGGTACATTGATGTGGAGAGTGAGTTGAACAAAGGGACTTCCTTCTTTATTAATCTGCCACTTAATCAGGAATACCCGAAAAGAAGAAGTGAAGATTTAAGAAATCATCAAGATATTTTTAATTCTTTTGAACGATGATGAATTATCAAGAATTGCTTCAATCTCCTATCATTCCAGCTCAGATTGTACCATTGACTCAGAAAGCCGCCCAGAATATTGCTCCGGTTTTAATCCAAGGAGAACAGGGAACCGGTAAGGAGTTGATCGCAAAGATCATCCATTATACAGGGGATTGGAAATATTATCGTTTTTATAAAATAGACTGCAGAATTTTAAAAGAAGATAGCTTCCATGCCCAACTTTCCCATCTTTTTAAGGAAATCAATTATGGGACGATCCCTGCTACCCTTTATTTAAAAGAAGTTGAGTATTTAGGACAAAGAAGCCAGCTCAAGCTCTTAGAATTGATAGAAGATGGATTATTACAAAATGGTGATGAGAAAAAGATGATCAAAAATATCCGGTTCCTTTCATCCTCTTCAGAGAATTTAAAAGAGAAAATTGCACAGGGAAATTTTTCAGAGGATTTATATTACCAATTAAGCACCTTTTCAATCTTTGTACCGCCTTTGAGAGATCGGTCTAAAGAGATTTCAACGATTGCTCAATATATTTTGAAAGAATATTCTAAGAAGATGAAGATAAAAAAGGTTGAGATTTCCAATCCTGTCCTGATGTTATTAGAGAATTATTGGTGGCCAGGAAACCTGAGAGAATTAGAGCATGTGATCATACGAAGTGCTATTTTTTCAGATGGCGAAGATCTAATAGAAAAGGATCTTTTTGTTAAAACAGCAACTGAAAACAGTTCGTTTTCCTCCTTCCTAAAAAAGACTGAGATGAAAATACCTGCTTTCAGGGAGAAGCGTTTCTCGGATGAACAAAATACCCACACTTTATCTACCTTTTTTATTGAGTTGGTTCATCGTATAAAAAACCCTCTCGTTTCTATCAAAACCTTTACTCAACTTTTACGAGAAAAATTTAACGATGCGGAATTTAGAGATCATTTTTATAGAGTGGTTACTGAGGATATTGAGAAGATTGATTCAGTACTGAATGGTCTCATGAATTATATTAAGATCATTACCCCTATTGAAAAAACGAACACTGTTCATTTTGTTATCGAGGATATTTTAAAGAAACATGAGGTTCAACTTAAAGATAAACAGATAAAAATATTTAAAAAATATGAAAAAGACATACCCGAAACGGTCGTTCACGAGGAACAGCTGAGATATATTTTTAATTCACTTCTGGAATATATCATTCCTTCCATTCCCCCAAACGGAAGCATCGGATTTTTAACCCAATCATTAAATACTCATAAAGAAACGGAACCCAATAAAGCTCTACCGAAAGAGGATAAAGGATTTATTGAGATTATGATTGTTTTCACAGGCTATAGGAAGCCGAGTGAACAATTAAAAAACGTATTGGGAATTCCAGCTCCTCAACAGGAGGAGGCGATAGAATTGGAATTGCGATTAATTAAAGAAATAATTCAAAAAAATGGGGGGAGTATGAAATTTGAAGTCAATGAAAAGAAACCGAGGACGCTCATTTCACTGACATTCCCTATTGAAAGAAGAAAGGTCATTTATTATCCATCGGCAAATAACTAAAAAAGATGAATGGTTGAGGAGGTGACCGTGAAAGGTGTTTTAATTGTTGATGACGAAGTAGGGACCAGAGAATCGGTCAAGATGATTTTGAAGCATGATTATGAGGTCTTCTTAGCAAAAGACGCTGAAGAGGCATTTCTTCAAATAAAAGAGCATTCTCCAGATGTCGTCCTGCTTGATATTATTTTACCCGATATTGATGGTTTAAAGGTTTTAGAGAAAATTAAAGAGAGCGATCCTGATATGATCGTGATCATGATTACTGCGACGAAGACCGTCAAGACTGCTGTTGAAGCGATGAAACTTGGAGCCTATGATTATGTCACAAAACCTTTCGATATTGATGAACTTCGGTTAATTATCAGTCGGTCTCTTTCGACCCAGGCCCTGGAGAAAGAGGTGAAATACCTTCGTAAAGAAATCGATAAAAGTTTTAGTATCGGAAATATTATTGGCAAAAGTAAAGCGATGGAAAATATTTTTAAAGTGGTTAGGCAAATCGCGGATTCAAAATCGACCGTCCTCATCATGGGAGAGAGCGGAACAGGAAAGGAGCTCATCTCCCGGGCGATTCATTATAATAGCAATCGGAAGAATTTTCCTTTTGTCACCATTAATTGTGCTGCCATCCCAGAGACGCTGATCGAAAGTGAATTATTTGGACATGAGAGGGGAGCGTTTACAAATGCAATCGAGAAAAAATTAGGCCGTTTCGAGATCGCCCAACATGGGACACTCTTTCTCGATGAAATCGCTGAATTGAGTCTGAGCACTCAAGCAAAAATTCTTAGGTTCTTAGAGGAGAAAGAGTTTAATCGTGTGGGGGGATCGAAGACGATCAAAGTCGAGGTCAGGCTGATCACTGCTACCAATAAAGACTTAAACCAACTTTTGAAAAAAGGGGAGTTTCGAGAAGACCTCTATTATCGGATTAATGTTGTCCCTATTGTTATTCCACCCTTACGTGAGAGGAAAGAGGATATTCCTATATTATTAGAACATTTTATAAAAAAATTTAATGCTGAAAATAATAAAAATTTAAAAGGAGTCAGTAAAGAGGCCTTAGAATTAATGATGAATTATGATTGGCCAGGAAATATTCGAGAATTAGAAAATTTGATCGAGCGCATCATTGCTTTAACCTCCAATGAATATATTCAGCATAATGAGTTACCTTTTTCATTGATAAATATACCTAAAATCAATGGGTTAAAAGAATCTGTTTTAAATGGTAAGGTCTCTTTCTTAGAGGCAGAAGAAGAATTTGAAAAAGGAATCATCTTAGATGCTTTAAAAAGGGCAAATTATGTTCAATCTCATGCGGCGGAGATGTTGAGGATCAGTCGTCGAATCTTAAAATATAAGATGGAGAAATTGGGAATCAATCAGGATAGACTTAAAGATTTTTGACCGGCAAGTGCCCTGCAAGCCCCACCTTTATAGGTGGGGGAAAGGGGCATAATATGAAATGATATTTCATTTGCAGGAAGCCCCGTCCTGTAGGCAGGGAGCTTCAAATAATTACAAAATTGTTAATCAATGTTCAATTTTGAGCAATATTAATTTAATTTATAATTACAACAACTTATAATCTAAATTAAATGAAACATATGAAAATCCTACAAAAATCAAAATAGATCTACTTATCTTATTCCACAAAAAATTCGTTTCCCTTAATCATTTCAAAATTCCCATTAAATATCAAATAATTATTAACTATCCTAAACCTTATATTTTATAAGCACCTGGCAAAGTTCTTGCTTAAGAGATATAGCCTACAATGAAATCCTACCTTAAATTAAATTGAGGAAGCTTATGGAAAACCAAAATAATTTACCCAATATCCTCATTGTGGATGATGAAATTGGTCCAAGAGAATCTTTAAGAATGATCGTAAAGCCAAACTACAATGTATTTACCGTTGAAAATGGGAATGCTGCCATTCAGATGATTCAGCAAATTGCGATGGATGTCGTCACGTTAGACCTCAAGATGCCTGGTATTTCTGGGATCGATACCCTGAAAGAAATACGCATGATCGATCCGGATGTCATGATTATTATCATCACTGGATACGGAACTCTAAAAAGTGCAATTGAAGCAATTCGATATGGTGTCTTTGATTATATCCCTAAACCTTTTAATGTCCCGGAAATCATCTCGATTATCGATAAATCCGTCCAACGAAAAAAGCTTAATTTGAAGATTAAAGAGGTGGTTAGCAAGTTTTTCGATCATCCTTCTTTTAAGGAATCACTGTTAAATGCAAGTCTGTCGATTCAAAATGGGATCAATGGGATCGCCAATAACAAATGGAATGGTGAAGGCTTTTCAGATAACCAAAACTTTTTGAAATTTGCTAAAGTCCTTGCCCATACTCTTGAGGAGAAGGACCCCTACACCTCAGGCCACTCCGAACGGGTATGTTACTATTCTGATTTTATTGCCAAGCGGCTTTACCTTTCCCCAAAGGAACGGACCGAAATTCAGGTTGCGGCTTATCTCCATGATGTTGGGAAAATTGGCATCAGCAATCGATTCATCAACAAAAAGGGAACCCTCACTCCTATCGATTGGGCCATCATCAAACAACATACTAAGAAATCGATTGAGCTGTTAGTCCCTTTAAACTTATCTTCCAACATCCTTTCTTATATTCAATATCATCATGAACGCATCGATGGGACAGGTTATCCGGATGGATTGGCGGGTGACCAAATCCCCATAGGGGCAAGGATTATTGCGATCTCAGACGCCTATGACAGCATGACCTCTGACCATCCCTATCGAAAGCCACTTTCCAATGGAGATGCAAAGAATGAGTTATTGAATTGTGCTGGAAAACAATTTGACCCCAATTTGGTCTCTGTTTTTTTAGATGTCTTAAAGGAAATGGAGGAAGTTTTTCTGGTGAGAGATCATCTAAAATCCCCCTCTATTTCCTATTAAATGTGAAGCTGCCCGCCAAAAGGGCGAAGCTTCCGGGTAAGGTAACTACATTTAATATTGTCCCGCCATAAAGGCGGGACTTTCCCGCAGAGAGGGCTTAAATGAACGAGCTCATTCGTTGTATCAATTGTGATGAAATTTTTCTAAGGACTCCTTTTGATCAATGGCCAGAATATGAGTCTTACCCGAATGGTTCATTGCAATCCTTCCGAACCATAGAAAGAGATGATTTTCAAAATTTTTCAAAAAGTCACCAGGGTCACCGACTGGAAGATTTGAAAATTCTGGAGGACTCTTTCGTCAGCGAAAAGAACTATGTCGAACCAGTCAAAATTTCTTATTTTAAAGCCACCAACGGAAAGGAGAGTTTTGTCATTAAAAAATTTAGAGAGAAAATTGACGAACCACTCAAATATCAATTAATCCATGGGGATTATTCCCTGAGGTGTACCAATATCGAAATTCAATCGAAAGAGATTGTAAAACAGTGGAAGGCAGAATTTAAAACAAGTCCTCTTCCTCAATATCAAATGGAGGCTTTCCTTAAACTGTTTCAATATATTGCTAAAACCATCAATATTAAAAAGCTCGAAAGAATTCCCGAGGAATCTCCGAATTCCTTAGAAATATATTATAAAATAGATGATATCAGTTTGGTCTACTTATTGAGGAACTGCCGCAATATTTTCAAAGGCCAGGAATATTTGAATATCGAGGAGTTCATTCACCGTCATAAAGAGGACGGTGTATTATTATTGAAAGCGACTTATAAAATCCAAATCACCAAAATGGCGGAATCGAAAAAAGAGGTTATTCCTACTCGTGTTCCTTTAAAAATAAAAAAGGCTGCAGAAAAAGTATAATCTCAACCCCTCCTTATCCCCTCCCCTAAAGTCATCCCCTAAAGTCAGAATTGACATGTCTATTTGATTCTGTTATTTTTATAACAAATTTTCATATTTCATATAGCGGAGTGCATTATGGCTTTCACCTTTACAAGCCAAACTTTTTTTAATATTTCAATGGGCATCTACTTCATCAGTTCTTTGGGCTATCTCATCTTTGCAACCTCTCAACATAAAAGAGTCGGGACTCTCTCCAATTTTCTATTGACGGCGGGCTTAATCGTTCACTCAGTCGGTTTAGTATTACGTTGGGTAGAAACACACCAAACAGGGTATGGGTATATCCCGCTATCTAATATGTATGAATCCCTTATCTTCTTCTCATGGACGATCGTCTTGGTCTACCTAATTCTTGAATTCAAATATCAGCAGAAGATCATTGGCGTTTTTGTAACCCCTTTTGCTTTTCTGGCCATCGCCCTCACCTCCATTATCCCCGGCATTGACGCAAAGATCACCCCTCTTGTACCGGCTCTTCAAAGCAATTGGCTGACCATCCATGTCACCACTTGTTTTTTGGGATATGCATCCTTTGCCGTTTCCTTCGGAATTAGTATCCTTTACATCATTCGGGATAAAAAAGAGGATCAGAAAGAGGGGGTCTTAAAATGGTTACCTGCTACCCCTGTTCTGGACGAGATTAATTATAAATCGATTGTGATTGGTTTCCCCATGTTGACTCTTGGAATTATTACGGGTGCGGCGTGGGCAAACTATGCCTGGGGAAGCTATTGGAGTTGGGACCCGAAGGAGACATGGTCATTGATTACCTGGTTTATCTATGCTGCTTTTTTACATGCTCGATTTACAAGGGACTGGAAAGGAAAGAGGACAGCTATTCTATCCATTGTAGGGTTTATTTTTGTTTTGTTCACCTATTTCGGGGTCAATTATCTCATCTCAGGACTTCACAGTTATCTTTAATC
>Ga0187886_1000922_pt1 | contig 29962 bp, 28 predicted proteins | sample June2016WEW_20_1_FD_133001 | JGI IMG/M metagenome (GOLD analysis project Ga0187886, IMG submission 133001) | Peatland microbial communities from SPRUCE experiment site at the Marcell Experimental Forest, Minnesota, USA - June2016WEW_20_150 | ecosystem: Environmental > Terrestrial > Soil >...
AGTGGGATATGGGCAGGAACAAAAAGATACATGTTAAGCAGTACGAGTGTTGCGGGAAAAAGTTCCGTGAATATGGAAAGAAGGTTTAGGAGCTGCGTATGCTTTTCAGGAGCGCGCTCTCTGTCGGCGGACGTTTAAACTCCGGCAGGGAGACTCTTTGAAGCTCGGAAAAAATACTAGGGGGGGTGGGTCAGCAGATGCGCTTGACGATGACTTCGCCGTTTGAGAGCTTGTGCGCGATCGTCAAGTCGTCCGTTCGACAAGTCTCAAGACACGAATTCTCAGCGGCGGTCGTCGAAAAATCTTGAAGAAAAAACGAACCAATAGGTCTGCAGTCCGCTCTGCTCCCTTCTTTACCGTACTCTTCAGAATCGGGCGCGTTTTAAATGCTCTTCACTGGAGAGTTCAATTTTTGAGAAAAAGGGAGGTTGCGCGGGAGATGTCTCCACTCATTGGTGGAAATGGGAATTTACACTATGACTGGGCAGTTTACATAATGTTTTTTGAACCGCTGGTATCACTTTCTTTTTCCTAACAACGCGCAAAACACTAGTCATTTTGCGTGAGTTGTCAAAGGAAAGGACCGAGCTAGATCGCCTGAACGCTTGATGCTTTAAAGACGATGAAAACTTCGCTCTCTAAATTGAGCTCCATCTCACCAAAGGACCGTTTGGTTATTTGAACCACGAAAGGCTTTCCGATGTCGACAGTGAGCTTAACGAGCGACCCTAAATCGGAGATTTGAATGATTCTGCCTTTAAACACGTTTCTGGCGCTTGATGTCACTTGGTTTTTAGATAGGATTATGTCTTGGGGGCTTATGAAAATTGAGGTTTCACCTTGTTTTTGAAGTGCTGCTTCGATTTGCACGCCATTGCCCACATCCACGATTGTTGTGCCCGTATCCGTGATTCTTGCGATTCCCACGAAAGTGTTGTCGACCGCGGCAAAACTGGCCAGATTCCTAGAAAGCCTGCCGAAAATATCTGCTGATGTTCCAATTTCGGTTATTCTGCCCTGGTCTATCAGGGCGACACGGTGAGGTATTGCTTTGGCTTGGAACATGTTATGAGTGGCCATCACAATGGTAGTCTTCAGCTCCCGATTGACAGTTACGATGACCTCCTCAATTATCGAAGCGTTCTTGGGATCCAAGTTTGCAGTGGGTTCGTCTAAGAGAAGCAGCCTAGTTTTCAAAACTAAGGCTCTGGCTAATGCCACTCTTTGTTGCTCTCCACCTGAGAGTCTCTTAGCCGAACGCTTCTCGAATCCCTCCAACTTCACGAGTTTCAATGCTTTCCTTACTTCTTCCTCAATCACTGCTTTGGGCATTTTTCGCATTTTCAAACCGTAAGAAACATTATTAAATACAGAAGTGCTAAAGAGCACTGTTTTCTGAAACACCAATGCACTCTGCAAACGCATTCTTTCTGAATTCTTGTCTGTGACTATTTCGTCTTGAAATTTGATTTCTCCGCTTTTAGGTTTTAGAAGGAAGGCGAGAACCTTTAGGAGAGTGGTTTTTCCAGACCCATTAGGCCCGAGCAACGCCAGTATTTCACCTTCCTGAATTTGCAGCGTTAAATTTTCCAACACAATCCTGCTGCCGAAGCACTGCGTCAAATTTCTTAACTCTGCGAGCACTGTCATTTCTTGGCCTCTGACTACCATCATTCAACGAAGCTTTATTGGGGCATCCTGCCGAGGGCAAGTAGCACCTGTGGGTTCTTAGCAATAACTATTATCAAATTTATGCCAAAAACTATTACGAGCAGAATTATGGCGAGGGCAATGGCCGTGGAGAAGTCAGCACGTGCAGTGAGAGTCGAAATGTTCGTTGTCAGAACGTCAGTGAAACCGGCAAGGTTGCCCCCCACCATCAGGGCAACTCCCAACTCTGCAATCGCGCGATTGAAACCTGCAACATTAGAAAAAATGATCCCGTTGATCGCTTCCTTCAAAACGGCGATTGAAGCCTGAGACTCGGAAGCCCCCAAAGTTTTTGCAAGATTCATCATTTCTGGATCGACAGCTTCAATCGCATTCGTGGCAATGCTTACAATCAGAGGTGTCACAAGCAAAGCTTCGCCCAAGATAATTGCTCCCGGAGTATAAAGCAATCCCAGAAATCCCAATGGTCCAGCCTTTGAAAGAATCAACCAGAGAAACAAGCCTAAAGCCACTGTGGGCAGGCCAATCAAAGTCGTGAAGAAACCTTTGATTATGGACTTGCCTCGAAAATCCTTTAAGCCCAACAGCATTGCGATCGGTGTTGCCCAGAGTACAGCAAGAATCGTTGCAACTCCAGAAAAAAGAAGAGAACGGTAGACAACGCCATAGACGGTTGGATCACCAGAAAAGATCAGTTGAAGAGCTCTAACTATGCCATCTAAGATCTGGTTCAATCATTTTGCCTCTAAGAATAGAGCTCTGGATGGCCACCTTGATATTGCGTTGGGCATTCTGTACCGTTGAAGAACGCATATTGCTTTATCCAAGAAACGTCAGGCTGTGGACTGCCATTCTTGAGAGGCTGAACTGCACCATAGAACAGCTGTTGCGAATAATTGCCTGTACCATAGCTGCTTATCACTTGCTGGCCTGCATCTGAAACAAGCCATTTTATGAAGGTTATCGCTTGGCTGAAACTGACGTTGCTGACTGCTTGGGGGTTTACCGTGTACACGCTGTAGACGTTAAGCAAGGAATAATCAGGACCTTTTACTAGTGCTGCCAGAGAGATCGTGCCGCTGTGCGAAAACGAAAGGTAGGTGCCTATATCTGAAAGCGTGTATGCGTTTTTTTGGTCAGTCACTTGTAACGTTGCGCCCATGCCTTGCCCTGTGCTCGTAAACCACGATTCTTTTGATATTGTCGTCCAATTGTAGCCTGCTGATTTCCAGAGGCTTACCTCTTTTGTGTATGTTCCAGAGGCATCATTTCTCGAAACCCAAACTATCGTGCCCGTTTGGTTTCTTCCATATGCTAGTATGCTTTTCAACGCTTCGGTAGCGTTTTTGCCTGTGATTTTAGCCGGGTCCGAGCTTGGCCCAACTATGGTGAAGTAGTTCCAAGCGATGATTTTTCTGCAGGCTAAAGTTCCATTTGCAAGGTAAGGATATTCAGATGACGGCGCGTGAACTAAAACTACGTCAGCCTCTCCAGCTGCTGCGTTTGCGAGGGCGATACCTGTTCCTTGTGGAGAGAAGTAGATGTTAACCTTATGAGTTTCTTCATATTGTGTCTTTATTTGATCAAGCAATCCGGTGTCGTAGAGGCTCGTGGTTGTAGATATTGTCAGGCGAGGTGTTGGGGAGAAATCTAAGTAAGCTATTGTTCCTGCAATCACAACGACTGTCGCTATTACTGCCACAATTAAGATGTTTTGCCATGCTTCCATTTCTGATCGCCGATATGTTTTCTTATTCATTTCGATGACCTTTATAAAATTATCGCAGCAGAAGAGACACTGTTGCCCGACGAGAGATACCGTAAGTCGTTAGGCGTGCTTTCGATCGATCTAAATGAATCGACCGACAGCTACAGCCGCCATGGATTAGCGGGCATGCGTGTTCCTAATCTGGTCTGAAATGGTTTCTATTCTTCTTTTGCCTGTTCACGTCCGATACGGGCTTGTCTTGTAGCCAAGTCTTGATCGTGCTGAGGATGGAAAATCATGAATTTGAGCATCAGCCGACCTGATCATCGCGAAGTCACACTGCGACGTTCAACTTAACCCTCCACAGCTCGAGAAAGGCGGACAATGCGAGAAGACCGAGAACCGACGCGGGGCCTAGAATTGCCCCCAAACCACAAAGACGAATTAAGACCATTTTTAACCATTTTCGGAACAAGCATGCGCGCCAGCGGCTCTAAACTTTATAAGAATTGCACTACAACAATAACAGCCAGAATGCTCTCCCGCGGCAAACACAAGCCTTCAGGCAAGATTTGGATAGAGTACAAAGGAAAACCGCTACTGGGCAAGGGCGGAGCCAAAATCCTAGAAAGCATCAAAGAGGAAGAATCAATCTCAAAGGCTGCTCAGAAGCTCGGCATGTCGTATCGTTATGTTTGGGGTTACATGCAGAACATGGAAAAAGCCCTTGGCGAACCGGTCTTGGAAACGTTCAGAGGAGGCAAGTCTGGCGGTGGCGGTGCGAGATTGACCGAGTGCGGTGAGAGTCTGCTAGACGAATACGAGCGTCTAGAGAATTGTCTGAGTGAGATTCTTGCCAACAAAGGATACTGGGAGGTGGAGAATTTGAAGATTAGTGCAAGAAACCGTTTGAAAGGAAAAGTTGTGGCAGTCGAAAAAGACGGCGTTACAGCAAAAGTCAAGATCGACGTAACCGCGCCTTCTGTAGTGACGGCTGTTATAACAAAGGAAGCCCTTGAAGATCTGAACATAAAAGTCGGGGACATCGTAGAAGCGATAGTGAAAGCAACTGAAGTCATGATAGCCAAGTAAGCTTTTGCAAGGCTCGTAGGCGCGGCGCAAGAAAGAAGCGCAAAGACTAATCACTGACCCAGTAGATCTGAGGCTCTGTCAAAACATGTTTTTTTCGCGCGAAAATAACACCCTGCGATTCTTGGAATCTAGGCGATGTTCTTCCCGAGTTTGAACTAGTTGCTACGACTCCTCTGCTCTTAGCGGGAGGCTATTGGACTCATTTTTCAATGATCATCGGATGAACTAGTTGGCGGCAATGAGGGCAGTGTATTAGTCCTTTGTCTCCGCTTGATTTCCAATCTTTCTTGCAGAAGGGGCATCGATACCACACGACGTTTCCCGGGAGATAAAACCGTTGCACGCTCAAGACAAGCAATACTACTCCTGAAATGAGCATAGCATCCCCTAAGACGACGAGGTATACCAGTTTAAATTCAAGACCCGGAATGAAGTCCAGTTTTTCCGTCCATAGAAGCGTCAGAAAAGTTGAAAAAGGGTCTTTGACTGACGAAACCTGTGGCCAAGTTTTCCAAAGCGTGGTCAAAAGCGCAGCTATCCCTGCTAAGCATAGGATTAAGCTGAGGGCGTATGTGGACCTTTTTCTACGGAGAATCTTCATCCTACATTCTCGGCTTGAGATTTGCCACTTTTGTTTTATTAGATTTATGAAGTCAGTGTTCACAGCAATCTGCATATCGCAGTTGGTGTTCAGCGCGCACACGAAGAGGCAGAAATGGAAAACTTAAATGCTTATTCCCAAGACGTATTTTAAAAGGTAAGAGCCTTGCAGAGAAAGAACAAGATAGCATTATCAGCACTCGTGATAATCGGATTTTTCGGAATCGCCGTCTACGGTTACTACTTCGCCTATGGAAGGAACTCCATGGTTGTGGACATCATGCTAGCCAAAGAATACCTGTGGAGGGCAAGAGCATCAATAAACCTGGACCAGATGGCAGATTACATGAGCCGAGCCGAAACGGCAATCGCAGACAGAACAGGAAACCCCAACTGGCTTTTCCACCTTCCCGACACCGACTTTGACCTCATAAAGCACGACCTGGACAAAAACATCCAGACAGCCCTGAACATCTCCGCAACCGAAACCCCAGGATCCGACGGCTACCAGAGAACAGTCAACAACCTCGAAGAAGTAAGCATCGAACTGAATGACCACCTTGACGCTGCAATACGATGGTCCACGGACCTGAACCCGACGACGATAGTCCTAAACGCAACAGCATGGACCGTCCTCGCAGCTATACTCATTTATCTGATCGTGGCGAACAGACGAAGCTTCAAATTCCAAAGGACAACATGGACCATCATGAGAAAACAAACCCCAACGAGCACAGCGCGCCCTACATGAAAGACCAGATTCTCGCAAACTCATGGAAACCTTTAAGTCTGCCGTGGGCTTTGTAATCGATGATAATTGGAAATCCAAATTTTTCAATTATGCTCAAGCCCAACAGAGGTGAACCTACACGTCCCAAAAAAGAATGTTCGAAATCAAATGCACCGACTGCGGCCAAACCGCTATGGTGCCCTTCAAGCCTACGGCAGGCAAGCCAGTTTACTGTAAAACGTGTTTCTCGAAGCACATGCTCAAGCGACCAGAAAATGGCGGTGCGAACTCCAGTTTTGACCAGAAACAAGCCTGGGCACGACGAGGAGACAACTGGCATGGAAGAAAGGAGGAAGAACCCACCAGCGTCTTCCAACGGCTGTAGTGCACACTTAAAATAAGCCCTATTCAGGCAGAAGACAAGTTACCATTTTCGTTACCGCTTTTTGTTACCATTTTCGTTACTACTGTTTGCCACTGATCGTCTTGGCTGGCTGGAACATTTCACATGGCTCCTGTCTTCTTGAGAGCTCTTTGTCATGATCGTAACCTCTTGGACACTTCGGTCTCATGTAGTGAACACAGTTGCCGCACTCCATTTCTAAACTCTCATTCAGGGTCCCAGTGGACGTGGGCAGCTGAGCGCTTTCCCGTTCTTTCATCGTCCTCTGTCTCTTAGGCAAATCGCATCTTATGTCACAAGTCCTGCGCAGACTGCACAGATAGCAACAAGCGTCCTTGACCTCATTGCGGCACGCTTGAGCTCGGAGCGCTCCCATGTCGCTCTCCCTTATCGCGCTGCAACTATCGTCTCCAACAAGATAGTCACACTCAAAACGTGAACGGCTCGAATCCTTCGTCAAGTCCCACTCCTACTTTTTCCATACTACGCAGTGCGGCCATTGATTCTGACGTTCTCGATCATCTACTAGAATCCTCTAGCCGATCCGCCGCCTTGTCGGAGGAAGAGCGCGCTTCACGGTTTTTTTCCTCGCCTTTGATGCTGTGACTCTTCTTTCGATAGGCGAAACTGTACGTCTTCCCGTATCAATTCGAGACTCCTCAGGACATCCGCGTAAGAAGTGCCTGCTGAGAACGCGACGACTGCGGCCGTGCCAACGATGAGTCTTGTGTCATGGCCCAAAATCTCTCTCAGTTCTTCCGGCACATGCAGTACATCAGACTCGATCTTCGCGGCTATCGTTTTAAGCTCACCCAACTCGAAATCACCAGTTCTTAAAAAACCCCTTCGAGCTATTCAAGTCTTTTCTTTACCTTCCATGCTTGCCTTCAATTCTTACACGCGGCGGTCGCCCAGATTTTGGAAAACGAGCCTTACAGGAAACTCTGCCTTTTCCCACGCGTTAGCATCGCTGAAGGTTATCTACGTATGCTTTCAAAGAATTTATGTCCCACACCAAGAGAAACAGTTCCTGTTTGAAGACCTTTCCCACAAACCTGGTTTTCAGTTCTTCAACTATCTTCAAGTTCACATCTTCAGGTATTTCCCATTGACTTGAAGAAGCCTGTTGTTCCAAACTGGTCAAGCTGCCGTCTGCGTGCACATCATAGGAAGACACAAACAACGACTTTGCAGACAGAGACAAATCCTCCAGTTGTTGCTCTGACATTCCTGGCCGATGTCCTTCGTACCCATAGCGTCGCAGCAGCCGGCGGTAGGCTTCTCGAACAGGGTTCCTGTGAGTGTTAGACAAGGAAAACATGGCAGATCGGCTTACTCGGCATATTTCTTGCAGAACCTTTCTCCATTCACTTATCAGATGAAGAACGTGGACACAGATCGCAGCATCGAAAGCCTCTGGTTTGAAGGGGAGAAAACGCGCATCCGCGAGAAGCAATTGTTTCACGCCTTTTTCTCTTGCTTTGCCTGCCATTTTCCTGCTGATGTCTATTCCGACCATTTCAAATCCTGCGTCTTGCAGAGGCTCAGCAAGTCTTCCAGTCCCGACGCCGATATCTAAGATTTCGGTGCAACCATTTAGCTCAGCAGATAATGTCTCCATCAGCCTCTTCATGACTTCGCCAGGCAGACCTCTGGTTGCGTCATAGATCTCTGCGACACGATCAAACGACCTGCTAAACTCAGAACCTCCCACACTGCAATTGTTGTCTGATAGCTACAACCACCATCCTTGTTTCACATTATAAACTTGCTCATACCAAGAAGCGACATGTGAACGAGAGTGATTAGCACGCGCGCGCCACGCTGGCAGCGCTGGAAAAGTTGGAAAATCAAAACGCCTTTGACCCAGACGAAACTATACTACTCTACCTAACCGGTAATGCAACAAAATATTTCGATGCACTAGAAATAAGAAGAGAGCAAATACCGGTCCTAGAGCGAAACACAAGCTCATTGGACTAGATTTTCCGCCAGAAGAGTACTTATACGTTTCCGGATGTTTATGTCACCGAGGGAAACGTGTGATTAAAACTGTTTGGTCAATCACCTTCTACGTGTCAGATTTGAAGAGAGCTGCAAGATTCTATGAGGAAACATTGGGCTTGGAGCGAAAGTACGAGTTCCCAAGTTACGTCGGGTTCGAATGTGGCGGCATAGAAATAGGCTTAATCCAAAAACCAAAAGGCGAAGTGCCGTGCAACACGTCGCCGACCGTACAGTTGCTCGTGGATGACGTTGACCAGTTTTGCACAGATCTAGAGATGAAGGGGATCAAGTTTGCAAAAGAACTGCACGACGAAACGTGGGGCGGGAGACAAGCAACGTTTCAGGATCCAGACGGTAACGTCCTTGAAGCCACACAGATAGACTGGAAAAAATATTTCGAAGTATCAGCAAAAGGTGCCCAAAATAAGTAGTCAGCGCTTGAAGAAACAAGCAAACGATGCCAACAGATTGCCCCTTATTGTTTTCTTCCGCATTCAGGGCAGAAACGCACCGAAACGGGTATTCTGCTTTGGCAGTTGGGGCAGATTTTCAACACAAGTTCCGGACGCAACGAGGCCCCGCAGAAATTGCAGTAGCTAGAAACGGAGGAGACTTCCCTCCCACATCTTGGGCAAATCAAGTATCTTCCAGACATGGGAAGGGGAATCAGAACCCAAGCTCCAACGTTCAAATTCATCCACTTCGTTCGAACAGACTCTTTGATCTTCGCATCTTTTTCATCACAGTCTGCTATTTATACGGTGCCTCGCCGACGAAGGATCGGCTTCAAGTGCGTACAAGAATCCTAAGAAGCTAATCTCTCAAATGGCTTCCCCTATTTCTTTGAGCGCGCGGCTCGTGCTTACTCTTGGTGCAGATTAAGCATATCCTATGCAAATAAAATCGCTGAATCTCAAGGAGTAACGAGAGCTTCAAGGGAGAACAGAGCAAGCTAGAAAACTCGACTTTCTGGTTCTTTTCCAGCCTGAATGATTCTGCCGCTGAAGTTCATGACGAACGCTTCTGGAAACGCCTGCCAAAGCCTCACCGTTGCCTTGAACCCGGTGCAGTGGCATGGTGAAATCAGACTCAACCCGAACCGTCTTAGCTCCTTCACCGTTTGCTGAACGTATTCCTCGGAGCGCCCGACAAGGTGTGTGCCGCCAAGCAGTCCGTGTAAACGTTTGAAGCCGCCGATCTTCTGAACGTGTAGGAGCGTGTTCACAGGTCCCGCGTGAGCGCAGCCCGTGATGACCACGGGGCCGACTTCTTCAACGTCCATCCACAACGCTTGATCATCAAGTATACTATCATCAACCGTTTTCCCGTCGACGAGTATGGTCAACTTTTCCCCTTCAGAAAGGGGTAGCGGCCGCTCGAACGACGTTACTCTTTCAATCTGACCAGTGGTCCAGAGTCCCGGCACGACCTCGACGGGTTCCGCTGAGAGCACAACTTTGCCGCCGGCAATTTCAACGTCGCTCAGTTGCTCTCCTCTGGGAACCCCGATCTGCCGCTTTTTTCCGCTTTTGTCCACGTGGAACCTGGACAAAAACGTGTGAGGATGAGCGTAGACCTTCACTCCTCCCGCAGCTTTCACGACTTCAACCGTGGCTCCTGTGTGATCAAGATGACCATGGCTGAGCACGACGCAGTTCACGTCGCTCAGGTCGACCTTCAACTTCTTTATGTTATACAGCAACGCCTGCTTGTGCATGCCAGTGTCGAAGACCATCGTCCTCTCATCACCCTTTGCATCCGAAAACTCCAAAAGAAAGGAGAGGCCCCACTGACCGAGACACTCAGACCCGACCATGTTCTCCGCGAGAGTCGTTACCTTTAGACCTCTAATCAACCTGACCACCGACAAACAGTAGACATGTTCACGATTAAAACTCTGAGCCTTCAAAGCGTTCGACTGGAAGAGAGGAAGCGTGCATAGGGATCTCCACCCGTAATTGCTGACAATGATTCCAACCATGATCGGAGTTGGCACTGGCAGAGCCCCTTAAGCAATTCCCTGCCTCGCTCATATTTTCCGCGAAGTCCTCCACGTCCACTTGGGCTCAGAACGGCGGAAATCCAGAAGGGCTTTCCCCAACACCTAAGGAAAGGGCTGAAACCCTAAGGGAGGGAGGTAAGTGAAAATAGATCGTTCAACACACGAAACAGGGTAGGGCTTCATTGCCAAGCAAGCGGCGAACAAAGACGTGAGGCATTTCTTCGAATGTGTAAGCAGATAAATTATAGAAAATAAAATGGGAAGGTGGAAGAAACGCTCTACTTCTCTCTCGCTATTGAAAAAACGAGTCTAATGGCGATTATCACGGCGGCCGGCGTTGCGAACGCGACGATGTACTTCAGAATCGTCAATGCCCAGTCATACAGCAGTTGATGAATAGTTCCTAACGGTTGCCAGACATTCGACAATGTTCCTGCCACGACCAGAGCAATCGTCGCTATGAGGAACGGCGTTACGTCCTTTACGCCAATGCTTATGAGCCCTACTATTATTCCAAGAATTAGAAGAACTAACATCACGTCCGCGTCAGCATTCATAACATTGGTGTCAAGCCAATGACCCGTTGCGCTGTAGGCCATGTAGCCAATGACCAAGCCCATCACGATTGCTATGACCACAAAGGCGAGAAAGGCCCACCTAGCCACTTCTTTCATTTCCATTTATACCACGGAATTCCCTATATGTTCGAGTATGCGTTATAAATTTTATGCAATCTGTGGGACCCTTTGCGGCTCCGTACAACTGAAGAGTGTTCTTCGTCTCCATAGAAAAGCAGAATCACTCTCTGCGCGCATATTCAAGTTGAGATCACGATCAATAACTTCAGCAAAGCTTTTCCTTACATAACACACTTGGTTGTCTTCAGAGGGCTCCAATGGGAATTCGACAGGTTGCGGTTTATCACGTTACTTTGAAGTACAGGGAACCTTTCAGAATTGCTCCTGGGACAAGCACCGAAGCGGACAACGTTGTTGTGAAGCTGATTACAGACTATGGAGTGACCGGCTGGGGCGAGTCTTCTCCGTCGAAGAGGGTGACCGGTGAAACGGCCGAGACAGTAATCAAAACCCTAGACAAAATTGGGCCTAAGCTCATTCGTATGTGCCCGTTGAGGATCGAGCAGGATGTTGAATTAATGGACACTATCGTTGAGGGGAATCCTGCGGCGAAAGCAGCCGTGGACATGGCGCTGCATGATGTTTTGGGAAAGACAGTTGGGAAACAATTGTTCATGCTGATTGGGGGTTATCGGACTGAAGTCACGACGGACATAACGTTGGGCATCAAATCCGCGAAGGAGATGGCTGGCGATGCTGCCAACGCTGTTAGGAAGGGTTTCAGGGCGCTGAAAGTGAAGTTGGGCACAGACCCTGCTGAGGATGTTGTACGTGTGAGGGCAGTTCGTGAAGCAGCAGGTGACGACGTGCAGATACGGGTTGACGCTAACCAAGGCTGGACAGTCAAACAGGCTGTTGACGTGCTCAACAAGATTGAAAAGTTCAAGATACAGTTTGCAGAGCAACCCGTTTCTGCAGAAGACATCAAGGGCCTGCGCGAAGTCAGGAGGAACTCGCCTGTGCCGATCATGGCTGATGAGGGTGTTCACTCGCCCCGAGATGCTCTGCGACTCATACGCGCGGAAGCGGTTGACCTGATAAACATCAAATTGATGAAGTGCGGCGGAATTCTGAATGGGAGGAAAATCGCCGAGGTCGCTGAGGCTGCTGGCGTGCCATGCATGATTGGATGCATGAGCGAGTCTGAAATCGGCATAGCCGCGGCTGCCCACTTGGCCGCAGGGGTTAAAAACATTCAGTACGCAGACTTGGATTCGGACCTTCTGCTCAAAGACAGACTGGTCAAGAAAGGCGGTACGAGTGTCAAGGATTCTGCGAGAACCTTCTCAAAGGGTTGCGGCTTGGGCGTCGAAGAAATAGACGCTGAGCTTCTGGGAAAACCGATAAAGATATACAAGTAGTACCTCTATTCTGCCCCGTGCCTTGCCCAATCCATTTCACCCGGCTTCTCATGCGTCCTAGATAATATTTGGATCACATGTTGAACCCGAGGAGACAGGGGTTTCCACCACTCGCACACGCGCTCGACATGAGAAGCGTGGTCTGAAAAACCGGTCGAATCATTTGAGAGAGCAAATCATTTTAGACTTAGGCTTCGTCATTGATTAGCATGAATCCACAATTCGAGAAGCATGTTGTAAAGACGATGAGGAGAATGGAAGATCCTGGGTTGCTTTTGGTGAGTGCGAAGAAAGATGGAAAGAACAATGTGATGACGGTTGGTTGGGGGCTCGTGGGCGTTTTCTGGAGGATGCCAGTTTTTATGGTGGCCGTGAGGCCTTCGCGGTTCAGTCACGAGTTTATCGAAGAGAGCGGCGAGTTTACAGTGAATGTTCCCGGCGAGGGCATGGATGATTGTGTTGAGTACTGTGGCAAAGTGTCAGGAAGGAAGCACGACAAGTTTGCGGAGTGCAAACTGAGTTTACTGAAGGGCAAGAAGGTACGGGTGCCTGTGATCAAGGAGTGCAAGGTACACTATGAGTGTCGGGTCATGCACAAGCTTGAGGTTGTTCCAGGTTTAGTTCCTGCAAACGTCAAGAAGACCTTCTATCCGCGTGGCGACTATCACACGATATACTTTGGAAAGATCGTTGCAGTCTACTGAGCTCGTGTGTTCAGGATGAATCTGGCTTCCAACGGGAGAAGGGCAGCGCTTACCATACAGACGTCTGATCCTTAATCTAGAGGCCACGAAGATTTATTACGTATATTGCTTTATGGTGCAAAGAAACCTATTGGTTCAATACGGGTGTGTGACGATATGAAGGGCAAGACGATACGGCAGAGGGTGGCAATTCCTGCCACGCCAAATGAGGTTTATGAGGCTTTTGTTGACCCGAAGAAACATTAAGTTCACCGGTAGCAGGGCAACCTTCGATCTCGAGATCGGCGGAGAGTTTACAGCTTGGGATGGCTACATATCAGGAAAAAACTTGGAGCTGAAGAAGGGAAAGAGGATAGTGCAGGAGTGGCTGACGACAGAATGGCCCAAAGGTTTTCCTCCTTCCAGACTGGAGTTAACTCTTAGGAAGACAGAAGAAGGCACCGAGATCTCGATGGTTCATTCTGGGGTTCCTGCTGAACAGGCTGAAGACGTTGCGCAAGGTTGGAATGAATTTTACTGGGAGCCCTTGAAGGAGTTTTTTAAGAAGTGAAATGGCGCACGCGTCTTGCAGTCTGACCGAAACCCGACCTTTGCACAGAGTATTAAAACTAAAGAATGGGCACGGCTAATTGGGGATTGAGGCGTCTAATATCGAGGATAAGTGGTTTTTGATTGTCTTCAAGCTTGCCTCACGTTTGGAAGTCTGATCTCAACTTGTCCCAAGCAGGAATGCACACTTTTCCTCTTTCAAGTTCCGCGTCTTTCCGGATCTATTCAAGCACGGAACCGCACAACTGGAAGATAGGTGATTTGTAGAAGGGCTTGATCCTCGTCTACAACGGGACAGAGACGGTTGGGGAAGGAACAGGTTTCGGGGTTCCTGTTCTCGTCTATTCAGACGAAACGTATTTTTCAGGGTCTTCAAAGGTGGATGTTTCTCGGGGTGATGGATCTCGCACAGTTTGTAAAGAGTTTGTGATGGACAGGGTTGCCAGAAACAGGTTTAGAAATGTGACGCTGGAAAACAGAATAGCCCGAGGGTTTTTCACGCGCTTGGCGGATGTTTACCAAAGGCATCCCAGGTTTCGGTCTCTAACGTTGAAAGATCTGACTGGAAAGATGGATGTCCAAACGACTTTTTTGAAGGCAATTTCAAGGGGTAAGGTTGTTGTCACTTACACGATGGATGGACCCCGCGTTGTGGTGAGGGCAGATTTCAGGGATTTAGAGAAGAGGGGACTTCAGAAGATTTTCATGCTGAATGAGCAGGGGTCGAAGTTTTTCAGGGAATACGTAGATTCTGAGGGCGCAGAATTCGTGGACACTGGGATAGGTGCTTGGGACGGAATAAGCGCGAAATGGGCGTGTCTGAAAATTCTGAACGGTGAGTTTGGCTTTCGCCTGTGGAGGGTTGAAGACAGTGTATTGCGCAGAGGTCGCGAGTTTCTGGAGGGTTCTCTGGATTGGGTTGGCTTGGACTACGAGGTTAATCCCGGCATGGATGTTTTCGAGTATGTGATTGAGGTTCTGGACGTGCATTAACGTTGACAATGGTGACGTTGGTCTATCCGTATTTTCAGCCTTCGGGTGATAATTCGATTTTCCGATTTCCGCCTTTGGGGTTAGGCTACATAGCTTCGTATTTGAAGAGTCACGGCATCTCGGTTGAGGTGGTCGATTGCACCTTCATGAACCAGGGGGAGGCGTTGGAAAGGATTAGGAATTCGAGACCGAAAATAATCGGGTTGCAAGTGATGTTTTCGATGAAGGAAAAGGCTCTTGAAATCGCAGAACTTGCCAAGAAAGACTGTGCACTTCTCGTTGCAGGCGGACCACTTCCAACAGTGGAACCTGAAGAATTTCTCTCGTCCTTTGACGTTGTGGTCATCGGCGAAGGCGAACAGACCATGCTTGAACTGGTCCGTGCAGTCCAAGGTGGCACAAGTCTGATGAACGTCAGGGGAATTGCGTTTAAGGAAAAAGGCGAGGTCAGGATAACTTCTCCTCGGAGTTTCATCGAGAACCTTGATGATGTCCCGTTCCCGTCCAGGGAACTGTTCGATAACAAAGCCTACAAGAGTTACTATTCGAGGAACTTCGGTTACACGACAACGTCGATTATAACCTCTCGAGGCTGCCCGTTCAAGTGTGATTTCTGTAGCAGGCCGATATTTGGCAACAGGTTTAGGTCGAGAACGGCTGCCAACGTGGCTGAGGAGGTTGAGGCAGTCCGTGAGCTCGGCTACGAGAGGGTATGGTTTGCCGATGACTGCTTCACGCTGGACCGAAAGAGGATGCTGAGCATTTGCGACGAGCTGGTTCGAAGACGCATCACCATCGGCTGGGAGTGCTTGTCAAGAGTTGACACCGTAGACTTGGAAGTTGCTGAGAGGATGAAGCAAGCTGGATGTGTTCGCGTGTTTTTCGGAATAGAATCTGGGAATGAAAAAGTCCTCGAAATCATGAAGAAACAGGCGACCACGAGACAGGCTATGGATGCTGTCTGCGTTTTCAAACGGGTTGGAGTTCAGGTCGGTGCGTTTTTCATAATAGGCTACCCTGGTGAAAACGATGAGACAGTTCTGGACACCGTCAATTTCGCGTCTTCACTTCCTTTGGACTATCTCTCTTTCACCTTTCCCTACCCCATTCCGGGAACACCGCTCTTTGAAAGGGTAAGAGACAGGTTGAATTCCGACGATTGGAAGGAGCCTGAAGGGTTTCATCTCATAAAGCACAGACTACTCTTTCGTTCTCCTTTTTCTGAGGCCAAGCTCAAGTTTGCCATTTTCAAAGGCATGTCACAGTTCTATTTGCGGAAATACGTGGGGAAAAGAGTTTACAGCCTATTGGGCAGACCGTATGAACGTCTCACGGATGCGCTGTACAGAATCTTAAATTGATTTTGCCCCAGGCTCTCCGTTCAGCAGAAAGTTAGGTTTCACAGACTTTCTGAAGCAACGCAAATACAACCAGTTCGCAGGCTTTTTTTGCTGTTAGATCTCGCCATTTTTCATTTCTTCGATATCGATCGGACCAGCAAAACGTTTGAAGCGAGCAGGATGATGGCAAAACCGAATGGAAAAACAATGTTAAAGTTCGTAATTAAGGCCGCTGCTATTAAGGGCGAGACAGCGCCCGGTCCGTCACTTGAGAGGAAATAGAGGGAGTAAGCTCTTCCTCCGCTGGACGCGTCCGTTAGAGACGCAACCATCGACGATGCTGGCGTCCACATTGCGTTCGAGAACAGTTGATAAATGAAAAAGGAGACGATTGCGAGGGGTGTCAATGGAATGGTTATGAGGCCAAGAAGGAATATCGCTTGTCCAATGTATATGAGTACGAGGGAGTTCTTCTCTCCAAGCCTTGAGCTTAGGTACCCGCCCAGTAGTGAGCCTACGATGCCGACTAATGGTCCGGCGCCAAAGATTATGCTTGCTATGTCTACGGCCAAGTGCTGCTGCGAAGTCATGTAGGTCGTCATGAATGCGCTTACGCTGCCATTTGCCAAGGCGTTTAATCCCATAGAAGCCATTAAAACTATGAATCCCAGAGTTATGAGGGACGATTTGCGAGCACTATGGTGAACGCCCCCATCATCTGCACTAATTGGGTCTCGTGTGCTTTCGGGTGGTCTTTTTGGAAGTCGCTGGGTTCTTGTCCTTGCCAAGATCGCGGCCCAAGCCAAGAGTGGCACTGCAAAAAGAAGGTAGCAGAAACGCCAGCCAAACTGAACCAACAGCAGACCTAGGGAAATGGTTCCCAAAGATTGGCCTATGCAACCAGAAGCTCCGTGCAATCCTATGGCGGCGCTCCTTTCCTTCGGGTCTGAAAACCATCCTTGGAGAATGCTTAGCCCTGGAGGGTGATAGAGTGTGACGGAAATCATGATTAGGGACAGGGAAAAAACGAGAAGTGATGCTGTCGTTGATTGGCTTACAAGCAGGGCAGCTAGTCCGCTCACAAGTATACTCAGAATTACAAGACGCCGCTGACCAAACTTGTCTGCAAAGATTCCGGCTGGCAAAGTGAAGATCAAACGGCAAAGGCTTGGAACTGCTATGATTAGCCCGGCGTCAAAGACTGACAGGCTAAACTCCTTCATGAAAACTGGCACGAGTGCTGGATGCATGAGAAGAAAAACTTCGATCAGCATGTGGCTGATCCAAACCGTCGTAAAGGGCTTCACTGCTTCGCTTCTGACCTTGAATAGACCCGTGTTCCTGAGCACCCGACCTTCCTAACCGGGTACGTCAATAATACGATTTCTGTTCTGGCACCCGCGCCGGTTTGACCGCATGTGCTAATTTGCATGACAGAAAAACGATATTACGCAGGTTGTGCCTTTAGGTTGTGTCATCTAATTCCGTGTAGATCCTGTCCAGCTTCAGGCTTGCTTTTTTTCCAGCTAGCCTTAGCAGAACGTAGTGCAGAGTCTCATGAACTATTATGTTTTCGATCTCGCCTTCGTACAGTCCACCAAAAATGTAGACGATTCCGTAACCTGCGTCGAAAATCCCGTGAATTGGGGGAAACTGGAAGACAAATTTCAGCGATTTGGCCATTACTGTTCCTCTGATCATGCGGCATTCTTGTTTTTCTTCAAAACAACTTAGAGTAGGGTTCAGTATAAGTGGGATATTTCAGTCTGCAAAATATATCGGGCTCGTCAGGAACAATGGTTAAATAGAATGTTCTTATCATTGAGGGTTGGTGCTTCGAAAATGGGGTATTTAGAAACACAACCGTAAACGCATTTTGAAGCGTAGTGGACACCCCGTAGAACCCGCGAATGTTTTGCATAAAAAGTGTAAGGAAAGAGTGATTTCAAGCGTAGACCACCGAGTGCTAGGGCAACAGTTGGATCTGTTTTCGATAAGCGAGGACGTTGGATGTGGTTTGGTGCTGTGGCATCCGAACGGCACCATTGTCCGCAACTTGATCAGAGACTACTGGGAGAATGAACATCTGCAGAACGGCTATCAGCTCGTGTGCACACCACACATTGCACGCAGAGAACTGTGGCAAGTCTCAGGGCATTTGGATTATTACAAGGATAACATGTACGTGTTTGAAAAGGACGGGGAAGGCTACGTCGTTAAGCCCATGAACTGTCCACTTCACATCGCGATCTACAAGAGCAAGCCGAGAAGCTACAGAGAGCTGCCGATTCGCTACGCCGAGTGGGGAACGGTGTACAGATACGAGCGGTCAGGAACTTTGCAGGGACTGCTGCGAGTGAGAGGGTTCACGCAGGACGACGCGCACATCTTCTGCACGGCCGAACAGGTCACACAGGAAATCCTGAACCTGCTCGACTTCACGAGACACGTGATGCGGAAGTTCGGCTTCGAGAAACACCGCGTCTACCTTTCGACTCGTGACCCAGAACATCCTGAGCGGTACATGGGCTCAGACAAGGAATGGACCGATGCTCAGAAGGCTCTCTCAGAAGCGCTGGAAAAGAAGCAAATCGCCTATCAGGAGATGCCCGGGGAAGCCGTGTTCTACGGACCGAAGATAGACATGAACATCGTTGACGCAGCAGGCAAGGAGTGGCAGTGCACGACGTTGCAGTTTGATTTCAACCTGCCTAAGCGGTTCAATGTTACCTACGTCGGCGCAGACAACACGCAACACGGAGTGATGATGATTCACAGGGTGCTACTTGGTGCTGTTGAAAGGTTCTTCGCGATACTGTTGGAGCACTGTGGCGGCAGCCTCCCAGCTTGGCTTGCACCCGTTCAGGTTGAAGTTATCCCGGTGACAGATGATTGCTTGGAGTATGCTGGCGCAGTTTGTGCAGAGCTAAGGGCTCGCGGCGTGAGAGCAGAGGTTGACGAAAGCCCGACCACTGTCGGCTACAAGATCAGGAGCGCAGAGGTTCAAAAGGTTCCCTACATGGCAATCGTCGGCAAACGCGAAGTCGAACAGCAGAAGGTGTCGGTTAGGAAACACGGGACAGGAAATGTGGGCTCATTGACTACTGACGACCTGGTCACACACATCAGAAAACTGGAGTGACGACTCTGATGGCTCTAGATGATCCGTCAACGTCTATTTAATCTCTTCGAGTGCCCTCAGGACTTCTTCGGAGTGTTGCTTCACATCGACCTTGGGGAAGATGTGAGTGATCCTTCCCTCTTTGTTTATGATGAAGGTGACCCTTTTTGTTATGAACCCTCCGAATCCGAGGACACCGTAGGCTTTGGCAACTTCCTTTTTGCTGTCGCTGAGTATGTCAAATGGCAGGTTGTATTTTTGTGAGAACCTCTCATGCGATTCTACGCTGTCAACGCTGACCCCGATCACGACGGCGCCCTTTTCTTCGAAAGGCTTGTAATTATCCCTGAAGCTACATGCTTCAGCGGTGCAACCGAACGTGAAGTCTTTCGGATAGAAGTACAGAACCACGACGTTCTTTCCGAGAAAGTCTTTTAGACTCACCGGTCGACCCTTTTCGTCCAACAGAGAGAAGTCTGGAGCTTTGTCGCCAACTTTCAGCTCAGTCAACAAGCTTCGCCTCGGCGGACTAGTGTTTCATCTGTGATATAGGTGTTCTGGCATCTTAGGCTAAGGAGCAACAAATAATGCAGAATAACGGTACTAGAAGTTTCTTTACTCTAATATATCGGTTTGTTCCAAGGTATGTGCGGGTTGTGGATTCGTATGGTGACGTTGACTGATTGGGCTGCGATTCTTTCAGCCTTGGCCGGTGTGTCTGCAACAGTGTTCATTCTCCTTCAGCTTAGGCACATGGAGCAGCATAGAAACCTGGAGATTTCTATGAAGTTGTTCGAGTGGGCGGAGAGCGAGAGACTTCGCAAAGCCTTCAGGTGGATCGAAGAGGAGTTTCAGTTTGAGAACTATGAGAAGTACAAGGCTGAAGAGGACAAGAGTTTTGAGGTGAGCGACTATCCCTACGAGGTTGAAGCCTATTTTGAGGAGGTCGGTTTTCTCGTCGTCAAAAAGTTTGTTGATATCGACATCATCGTTTACCGCCTCGGCTCTTACATCATCGCGGACTGGAAGAGATTGGAGCCATGGATTTTGGCCCTTAGAAAGGAGAGGGGCGACGAAACGTTCGGTGAACATTTCCAGAAACTGTATCAAGAAACAGTCGAATCCATGGAAGAGCCTTGAAAGGGAGAAGACGCGCGTGCTGAAACATATATATTTCTGTTTGCATACGCTAGAAAACTAGCCGGTTATATGGGGATTATTCAAATGGGCGAAGAGCAGGAAGAACAACCAAAGAGCGATGAACAAATCGAATCGCTCAAAGAGGCTCTGGAAACGGAGAAAAAGCGTTCAGAAGAGTACCTCACGCAACTGAAGTATGCCCAAGCAGACATCGAGAATCTCAAGAAGAGGTTCGACCGGCAAATAGCCGAAGTGAAGGAGTACGCTAATGAACGCATAGTAACTGAACTGTTGGATGTCGTTGATGAGTTGGAGTTGGCCATCAAATCTGGCCGCTCTTCAGGCTCAACGGAAGCGCTCATCCAAGGCGTTGAGATGACCCTCAAGAAGCTCCGAAAAATCTTGGAAAACGAGGGCGTCGCGCCGATAAAGTGCGTAGGTGAACCTTTCGACCCTTCAAAACACAACGCTGTTGCCAAAATTGAAAAGGAAGGCGTCGAGGGGTGTAAGATAGTTGAAGAAGTGAGGAAGGGCTATACGATGAGAGAAAAGGTGATTAGACCGAGCATAGTTAAGGTCGTGGTGAAACCTTCAAAGTCACAAGAGGAGATGAATTCAAATGAGTAGTGTGAAACCCGGGGAAAGAATTCTGGGCATAGACTTGGGAACAACAAACTCTGCGGCCGCCATCTATGAAGGCGGAAGGGCCACTGTGATCCCGAGTGCTGAAGGACCCACAATGGCTGGCAAGATGTTTCCTTCAGTCGTCGCGTTCACCAAGGATGGGACGCTTCTAGTCGGAGAATCAGCTAAGAGGCAGGCGACGGCGAATCCTGAAGGCACGGTATATGAAATAAAGAGGAAAATGGGGACTGACTACAAAGTAACCATAGCGGGGAAGGAATACACTCCTCAGCAGATCTCTGCCTTCATACTGCAGAAGATAAAGAAAGACGCTGAAACGTACTTGGCCACAACGCTGAGGAAGGCCGTGATAACGGTCCCCGCTCACTTCAATGATAACCAACGTCAAGCCACGAAAGACGCGGGAGAGATAGCTGGCTTCGAAGTTGCAAGGATAATAAACGAGCCGACTGCAGCCTGTTTGGCCTACGGGATTGACAAACTGGAGAAGGAGATGAAGATTCTTGTTTTCAGCTTCGGCGGCGGCACACACGACGTTACGGTTATGGACTTCGGCAAAGGAGTATTCCAAGTACTATCAACAAGCGGAGACACACAGATCGGCGGCACAGACTTGGACAAAGCGGTGATAGACTTCCTCGTAGAAGAGTTCCAAAGACAAACAGGCATAGACCTCCGTGGCGACAAAATGGCAATATCTAGGCTGAAGGAGGCTGCTGAGAAAGCAAAGATAGAGTTGTCAACTCTGATGACGACAGACATTGACCTGCCATTCTTACACACTGATTCCTCAGGACCCAAACATCTTCACCTCACGTTGTCCAGAGCTAAACTTGAAGCCCTAGCTCAACCGATAGTCCAGAAGACGCAGCGCACAATGGTGAAAGCCCTTGAAGACGCGAAGCTGACTCCAAAAGACGTAGACAAGATAATTCTGATCGGCGGAATGACCAGGATGCCCTACGTTCAGCGGTTTGTCGAGCAGATAATGGGAAAACCAGCAGAAAGAGGCATAGACCCGATGGAGTGCGTTGCAATCGGCGCAGCAATACAGGGAGCCGTGCTGACAGGAGAGGTTAAAGACCTGTTGCTTCTTGACGTTACCCCACTCTCACTCGGCGTTGAAACGCTTGGCCACGTGTTCACTAGAATCATGGAGAAAAACACCACGATCCCGACGAGGCGAAGCCAAGTATTCACGACGGCAGCAGACTTCCAGACAGCTGTTACAATTCATGTTCTTCAGGGTGAACGCCAAATGGCACCTGACAACGTTTCCCTCGGCATGTTCAATTTGGAAGGCATCCCACCGGCTCCAAGAGGTGTACCGCAGATTGAGGTAACCTTCGACATCGACGCGAACGGAATACTAAACGTGACGGCGAAGGATCTGGGCACGGGCAAGGAATCTAAAATAACGATAACCGCCTCAACGAAGCTGTCCAAAGAAGAAAAAGAGCGGCTCATCAAAGACGCGGAGCAGTTTACCGAGCAAGACAAGAGGAAACGTGAAGAAGCTGAGGCTAGAAACAACGCTGACAACATGATCTACACAGCGGAGAAAACCAAGAAAGACCTAGGAGAGAAACTCAATCAGGAACAAAAGAACAAGATAGACGCTGCAGTCTCGGCTCTGAAAGACGCACTGGCCGGAACAGACACGGACAAGATCAAGGCAAAATCTGAAGAACTGATGAAAGTACTCCAAGAAGTCGGGACAGTGATATATCAGCAGGCAGCTGCTGAACAGGCAAAGCAGCAGGGACAGCAAGGACAACCGGGACAACCAAGCGGAGAAGCAGCTCAAGAGCCTGGCCCAAGCGGAGACAAAGTGGTCGACTCAGAGGATTACAAGGTGAAATAGAGTTCTAGGCCGAGCCGATCTAGTACCTGCATCACTAGTCTGATGGTAAGGAGATGGCCAGTAAAAGAGATTACTACGAGGTTCTCGGCGTTCCCAGAACCGCTTCTAAAGACGAAATTAAAGATGCCTACAGAAAGCTGGCGTTGCAATACCACCCAGACAGAAACAAAGCCGCCGACGCAGAGGAGAAGTTCAAAGAAATATCCGAAGCCTACGCCGTGTTATCAGACGACGAAAAGCGTACGCAGTATAATCAACTAGGCCACGCAGGTTTTGACCAACGCTACACTAGAGAAGACATATTCAGGGGTGCGGACTTCGAGTCCATATTCAGGGACATGGGCTCCGGCTTCGGTCTGGGAGACGTCTTCCGAGTCTTCTTCGGCGGAGGAGACTTTGAGGAAAGGGTCACGAGAGGCAGAGACCTAGCATACGATCTTGAGGTCACACTGGAAGAGGCAGCAAGAGGCGCGGAGAAAGACATACAGATTTCGAGAGTCGAAAAATGCGACGTCTGCGGAGGCAGTGGAGCGGCTCCTAACACCCCGCAGAGAACCTGCCCCAGATGCAACGGGGCTGGAAGAGTACAGAGTACAACGAGAAACGCCTTCGGCACGTTTGTACGAGTCATACCATGCCCCACGTGCAGCGGAAGAGGAAGAATCATAGACAAACCGTGCCCAAAGTGTAGAGGCAACGGTTTGATAGAGAGAGAACGAAGAATCACCGTGAAGGTGCCCTCAGGCATAGATGAAGGATACCAGCTCAGACTCTCAGGAGAGGGGGAAATGTCTGCAGAAGCAAGATCTCCTGGGGACCTTTACGCTGTGATTCATATAGCCTCCCACCCGTACTTCAAAAGAGACGAAGACGATCTCCTCTACAGTCTAACAATAGGCTTCCCACAAGCGGCCCTAGGCACAGATGTTTCGATCCCCACGCTTGAAGGAAACACGAGCTTGACAATTCATCCTGGAACACAGCCAGGCGAAATAGTCAGACTGAGAGGAAAAGGCATGCCGAGGTTCAGAGGGTACGGCAGGGGCGACATGCTGGTGCGAGTTGAGATAGAGGTCCCTGAGAAGTTGACCCAGCAACAGAGAACCCTACTTGAACAGTTGGCCAGAGAATTTGAGCAGAGTGTGAAACCGAAGGGTCACAGGTTAAGGCTCTGACAGTTTTAGTAACTCCGATTTTTCTTTGCTTGCTCAGTAGTTTTCGCACCAAACCTCATAGAAGCTTCTCGGATGGTCGCAGACTGGGCACTTCTCAGGCGCCTCGGATCCTTCGTGAACGTAGCCGCAGTTTCTGCATATCCATTTTATCGGAGTGTCTCTCTTGAAGACCTTGCCTTGCTCGACGTTTGCGAGCAACTTCAAGTATCGTCGCTCATGGTAAAATTCGACTTTAGCTACTTGACGGAAAGTTCTGGCCGCATCCTTGAAGCCTTCTTTTTCTGCGACTTCAGCAAACCCAGGGTACAGCGTTCCCCATTCGAACTTTTCTCCTTCTGCGGCGGCTTTGAGATTCTGTGCAGTTGATCCGATGATGCCTGCAGGATATGCAGCCTTGATCTCAACGGGTCCACCCTTGAGAAGCTTGAAGAACAGACGCGCGTGCTCCTTCTCGTTGTCAGACGTTTCTTGGAAGATGCTGGATATCTGTTCGAATCCTTCTTTTTTAGCAACGCTCGAGAAGAAGGTGTACCTAGTTCTGGCCTGACATTCGCCGGCGAAGGCTGCCAGCAGATTCTTTTCAGTTTGACTTCCCTTAAAGTCCATTTGTCAACCTTCCAGTTAGCTGGAATACCTGGCCAAAGGAGGATAAAAAGCATTTGTGAAAGCGTGCCTATGTCAGTCTCATTTTCCTAGAACGCAGTGTTTTCACGGTAAACAATTTAAATGAATTCTTAGAGTTGAGACTATCAGCCATAGAAAAGAAGCATTAGGAACGGTCTTACAGATGGATGAATACACTTCAAAAACTCCGACTTCGAGGACTCTTTATGACCGTGCAAAGAAGGTTTTTCCCGCGGGTGTTTCGTACGGGATACGTTATTTTGAGCCATACCCCTTCTACACTGTCAAAGCGCACGGAAGTAAGCTTTGGGACGTTGACGGAAACGAGTACATCGATTTTTGGCTCGGACATGCTGCGCTTATCCTGGGACACAGCCCAAAGGAAGTTGTGAAAGTTGTCAAGAAACAACTGGAAAACGGAACTCACTACGGAACATCGCACGAACTGGAAATTGCTCTAGCTGAACAGGTTGTCAAAATGGTTCCGAGCGTCCAAATGGTTCGCTTCACCAATTCTGGAACAGAAGCAAACATGTACGCCACCAGACTGGCACGCGCGTTCACGGGCAGAGACACGATTGCCAAATTTGAAGGTGGATGGCATGGAGGTTACGATGCACTCCACGTAGGGGTCAAGCAGCCCTTCGACCTTCCGGAGTCGGCAGGCCTCACACATGGAGCTCTTCAAGACACTGTTCTTTTGCCTTTCAACGACCTCGAAGGGGTTGAGAAGAAGCTGAAAAACAAGCAGCCTGCCTCCATCGTTATCGAACCCGTATTAGGAGCCGGAGGAGCAGTGCCAGCTGAAAAGGAGTTCCTGAAAGGCTTGAGAGAATTCTGCGACCGAAAAGATATCCTATTAATCTTTGATGAAGTGATCACAGGGTTCCGATTGGCTCCTGGAGGGGGACAACAGTTCTACGGCGTAAACGCTGACATAACCGTTCTGGGAAAGATTCTGGGAGGAGGCTTCCCTGTCGGTGCCTTCTGCGGGTCGAAGAAGATAATGGAGAGGATAGACAACATCGCCTACAACCGTCCGCACTACTCTTTTCACGGAGGAACCTTCGCTGGAAACCCGATGACAATGGTTGCTGGACTCGCGACACTGAAAACCCTGGAAGATGGCAGGGTAACAAGCCGCCTCAACAGGCAGGGCGACGAAATCAGGGAGAGACTGCGACGGACCTTTGAGAAGCATGATGTTGACGCGCAAGTTGTAGGCTTAGGATCCTTATTTAATGTTCACTTCACAAAGGAGCGGATAAGAGATGCCCCCGCCGTCTTCAGAGCCGACAAAAAGAGGCTTCTCGAATACAACTTGACGTTGATGGCAAACGGAATCTTCTTCCTACCGACGCACTGCGGAGCCTTGAGCACTGCCCACTCAGAAGCAGACCTCCAGAAACTATTCAAGGAAACGGAGGGCTATTTAGAACATTATGGAAAGTAGAGCGCGCGCTAGCGAGTGGCCGTGGAACGAGTCTTCAGCCGAATCAAGAACCTTGCAGGCTTAACGCAGCACGACATGAGAGGACTGGCCAGGATCACATTCCACGCTCAACTCTCCCTGCTGGTCATGCTGTTCACAGCTCAAGCAGGCATCAGCACACACAAACCGAGCAAAGCAAGAAGCATAAGGTACTTCACAAACTAACTAGGAACAGACATGCGCCACCTCACCTACGGGCTTTGATGATTATCCAATAAGGCACTTCTTTCATCTTTGTGTAGAGCTGGCGCGCCTTCTTGTCTTTCTTGAGCTTCCCTTGGTTCAGCGGATGCAGCGCACTTTCTTGTAATCTCTCAAGTTCCATGTATCGTTCAATAGTAAATCCATTTTGAATCAGTATGTCAAAGTGATCCTGCAAGGTTCGATAGTATGAATGCATCTTTACTTGAGTTCCATTCGGCAGTTTGTTTATCCAGTGTTCAACCCTGCGTTCGAAGTAGTTTCTGACTGGACAGATGGTTTTCCTCTGTATTTAGCTAGTTTGCCCGCACTTCCCCAAATAAGCGGGTGAACAGTGCTGATGGTGAAGCATCCATTTTCCACAAGGACTCTATGTACTTCACTGATTGCTGCCTTCAGGTCTGGCACATAGTGCAAAGCCCTCGCCGCAATGATCATGTCAAAAGTTTCATCCTTGAAGGGCAAGCTGTCTATACTGCCAACAAATAGGTTCACTTCCACTGCTTCCTTTCTTGAGAGTCGCCTACCGTGAAGTATCTGGTTCCACGACAAGTCTATTCCAAAAGCATGCGCTCCCCATTTTGAGAGAACTAGCGAGTTTTGAGCCGCGCCACAACCAATCTCCAGGATTCTCTTGCCCCTAACCTCGCCCAACACTCCGAGTTGACTTTCCGAGGCTACAAAATCGCCTCAATAAACGTCGTCTGTTGGCATCTCCATTCTTTGCTGGTAATCGTCCGAGATTTTGTTCCAACCTTCTTTGAGAGGCAACGACAATACATCACTCTCACAATAACTCAGTTGTTCGGCAACGCAGATTCTGTTTAAACGATAGTGCTACTCGTAACAGGCAATAATAAAACATACCCCTTGTGAGAGCCTTAAACTCAAAAGTGAACATTGCCAAACAATGTCTCAAGAGTCTCGCATCTCTTCATTTATCCCCTCAAAAAGAGGTACGGCACTCAACCTATTACACTTCAGCGAATTTGGGAACAGGCATGCGCGCAGCCTCCAGGCAGCCAACTTCCACTTGTTAATACGCAATAAAAAGGGGCGTTCTGAAAATCTTTATATTGATTTGAGGCGTTTGGGCTAACCTAAGAAGATCACAATGAGTATAGCAAAGCCTCTTCTCGATTATGCAAAGTCGCTTAAACCGCAGAAGGGTTTCGCGCAATCCTTTTCGGCTTTCAAAAGACTCTTGCAGTACCACAGGAAATACCCTTGGCACGTCACGGCAATAGTCGTTCTTGCAGTGATAAGATCCATTCTGTTCTCGCTCGAACCATTGTACACGTCCTATATCATCATCTATGTGATAGGACCCCCGACTAACACCAGTCTATTGTTGGGCTATCTGCTCGTTATCGTACTGGCCGGAATAGGCTACGCCATAACAAACTTCATTCTGACTTACATGCACGGGGTAATGTCCCAGTACATAGTGCGAGACATAAGGTCCGAGTATTACCGTTCGCTTCAGAGCAAATCCTTCAGTTTTTATGATTCTGTAGGCGTTGGAGATCTGACGTCAAGAGCCACAGTAGACCTTCAATTGGTCGACATGTTTCTGAGAACATGGCTGGGCACTGTTCTCAACGCCGTCTTCACAACAATCATCATCATTGCGATAATCCTTCCAATAAGCCCGACCATGACCCTGATCTCCGTAGCCACGATGCCGCTCATCTTCTATTTCACAACGCGCCTATGGATAGACACGATGCCCCTCTTCAGAAACATGCAGCTAATCATGGGAAGATTGACCTCCTACATACAGCAAAACATCATCGGAATGAAGACAGTCAGGATATTCCGCCGAGAAAAAGATGTTGTTGACGGATTCAAAGACGTGGAAGACGTATACGTGAACACGGCAATCACCGCGGGCAAAATACAGTCAATCTACATGCCACTCGGTCCAGCGCTGCTGACGCTTGGAGCGGCCCTGGTCTACGTGTACGCAGGAATTACGCTAGGAGTTCCATACTCAGCCTTGGCGGTTGAACAAATTGGCTACTTGATTCTCTTTGTCAGGTACATGATGAGACTGACGTTTCCCATAAGGGACGTAAGCCAGACTTTGGGAACGTGGATTGCGGCTTATGCTGGACTGGAAAGAGTCCAAGAAATGATAGATGCTCCAAGAAGCGTTGAAGATGTGCCTAACGCCAGAGACGTTAGGATAGAAAAAGGAAAACTTGAGCTGGAAAACGTCGCGTTTGGGTACGTGAAAGACAGGCCTGTGCTAAATAAGGTCACTTTTACGGTGCAGCCAGGTGAAAAAATAGCGATACTGGGTGCAACGGGGTCAGGAAAGAGCTCTCTGATATACCTAATCCCAAGGTTTTACGACATCCAGGCGGGCAGCATAAGGATAGATGGCACGGACATCCGCGGATTCAAGCTGGCTTCCCTAAGGCGGCAGATAGGCGTGGTCCTGCAGGATGTTTTCCTGTTTTCTGGAACGATGAGGGAGAATATTGCTTTCGGTAAGCCTGACGCCTCGATGGATGAAATAGTGCAAGCTGCCAAGTCGGCCAGAATACACGATTTCATTGAATCCCTTCCATCTGGTTACGACACAGCTGTTGGGGAAAGGGGGGTCACGCTTTCGGGAGGTCAGAAGCAGAGAATAACCATAGCGAGAGCGCTCGTGGGCAACCCGAGGATGCTGATAATGGACGATTCGCTCTCCTTTGTGGACGCGAAGACGGAGCAAGAGATTCAATCCGCAATAGAAGAAGCAACAAGGGCGAGGACAACCCTCATAATCGCGCAGAGATTCTCAACGATAAAGACGGCTGACAAGATACTGGTCCTTGAGAACGGTTCAGTAGCGGAATTTGGCACACACGAGGAGCTCATAGCAAGAGATGGCGTCTACAAGAAGGTCTATGAAACCCAGTTTGTCCAAAAAACTTCACCCATCCTACGAGAAGCAGGTGATTCCTAATGTCAGGTTCGTACGGAACTTTCTCGACAAAACAGGAAGAAAGAAGAAAGAGAACCGTCCCTGACCGGGTGTTGATTAGAAGGGTCTACGAGTACGCTCAAGCCCACAAACGAAACCTGCAAATCGGCGTTACCGCCACGATAGCAGGCGCCTTCACCGGCTTAGCTGCCCCCTACATGCACGCAATAGCCATAGACAGCATAATAACGCCGAAGAACCTTTCGAGCTTCATATGGTGGATCCCCCTGTTCGCCGCTATCATTCTAGGCAACTATCTGTTCCAGTACATCCAAACCTATCAAATGCGTATAGTGGGAGAAAAAGTGGTTGCAAAGATGCGGGACGACATGATGGAAAAGCTGCAGGTCATCTCCCTCAGGTATTTTTCAGAAGGCGAAGCTGGAAGAATAATCTCGCGCCCGACCAACGACGCCAACACCGTCAGAATATTCATCAGAGTTGGACTAACGAGCATTCTGGTAGACATCTCTTCGATACTGGGCGCCTTCGCAATTATGTTCTATCTTGACCTTCGACTGTCACTTCTGGCCATCTCAGTTCTGCCCGTGGCCATAGTGCTGGTCTGGTACCTCGGAAAATACTCAAGAGCAGCCTACAGGAGAACGCTGATCACGACTTCAGGGTTGACGGCCAGGTTACAGGAAGACTTGGCAGGCATAAAAGTCACCCAAGCCTACGCGCAGGAGAAAGAGACAGAAAAGAAGTTCCTGAGAAGTCAAGACGAAAACGTCAAGGCTACCATCAGAGCCATCCTCATAGGCTCGTCGTACACGCCGTTTGTGATGGCACTGAGACTGATCGGAACCATGATAATCCTGTTCTTCGGCGTCTATGCATTGGTGGCAGTACCGCCAACGATCACGCTGGGAATTCTGGTAGCCTTCATCGAGTACCAGTTCTCATATTTCATGCCGCTGATTGA
>Ga0187886_1000923_pt1 | contig 29960 bp, 22 predicted proteins | sample June2016WEW_20_1_FD_133001 | JGI IMG/M metagenome (GOLD analysis project Ga0187886, IMG submission 133001) | Peatland microbial communities from SPRUCE experiment site at the Marcell Experimental Forest, Minnesota, USA - June2016WEW_20_150 | ecosystem: Environmental > Terrestrial > Soil >...
CCTCGCCGGAACCCGGCCTCGCCGGGGGCGCGGCGACGGGAGCGGCGACCGCTCGCGAAGCACTCTGAGCCGCTTGCGGCTTTGTGCGAAGCGACGGTCGACCGCGAGCAAGCGCCGCGCGGCCAGGGGCCACGGAACGGGGCGCTACCTACCCGCGGCCGGTCGGCGGCGGGGGTTGCCGCGCTTACGTGTGGCGCCGCGGCCGGGGGCCCAGCGCGGGCCGTCGGCATCGGCGTCCGCGGCGGCCGAGCTGGGTGATCCCGCCGCGCCCGCGGCGGAGCCGGGGCCGGAGCGCGGTGGATTGGGCCGGCCGATGCTGGGCGACGGGGCGCTCGGACGACCGACCGAAGGAGCCGAAAGGCGCTGCCGATCCAGCCGGTTGATGAGCCAGCCGTTGCGAACCGTTCGACCGCCCCATCGCCGGACGATGCCCGACAGTTCGATGTCGTCGGTCACGACCAGCGTCCCTGGCCCTCCGGTGGCGAACTCGTGCTCGACCAGGCGCGCGATCAACTCGTCCGCGGTCGACCGACCCGCGTAACGAACCTCCACGCCGGAAGCCACGTGGCGGGAGACGAGGCCGTGCTCGGGGGAGCCGTCCAGGACGAGGATGACCGAAACCCCGGGCGGGACGATGGCCCGCAGCCGTCCGATCAGGGCCGCCGCGGGGAGTGGCGTCGGGGACCGCCGGAGCGCGTACAGGACGTTCGTCCCGTCGACGACGAGGCGCTCGACGCCCTGGAGAACGCGGCGATCGTCAGGCACGGGGCGGGACCGCGCGTCGGCCGCGGAGCAGGGCCGCGGTCGCCGGACCCCGGCCGCGGCGCAGGGCCGCGGTCGCCGGACCCCGGCCGCGGAGCAGGGCTGCGCCCGCCGCGACCCGGCCGCGGAGCAGGGCCGCGGTCGCCGCAGTCCCGCCGCCCGCCGCGACCCCGCCGCTGCGGGCGATCGGACATCCTGCGCGCCGCTCCGGTAGCATCCTGCCCATGCTTCTTCTCGTCGACCTCGATGGTGTCGTCTATCGCGGCGCCCAACCGGTCCCCGGCATCGCTGCCGTGCTTGCCGTCCGTGCGGCAGCCGGCGACGAGGTCGTGTACGTGACCAACAACTCGATGTGGTACCGCGCCGACTACGTTACGCGCCTTTCGGGCATGGGCGCGCCGGTGACGCCCGATCGGATCGTCACGTCCGCCCGGGCCACCGCGCTGTACCTGCGCGACCTGCAGCCGCCGGTCCGGCGCGTGCTGGCCGTCGGTGGGGCCGGCCTGGTCCACGAGCTGAGCGACGTAGGCATCCAGGTGGTCTCCTCCGGCGATGCCGCCGAACGCTGGTCGGCCAACGGTCGAGATGCCGGGGCGGCCGTCGGACCGGTCGACACGGTGGTCGTGGGCCTCGACCTCGAATTCAGCTACGCTCGACTCGCCTGCGCCGCCGAGGCAGTTCGTGCGGGGGCCAGGTTCGTCGCCACGAACCGCGACCCGGTCTATCCGCACGAGAAAGGCCTGATGCCGGGCGCAGGGGCGATCGTGGCGGCCATCGAAGCGGCCTCCGGCGTGGAACCGGTCTCGATCGGCAAGCCGGGGCCGCTGCTCCTCCAGATCGCGGCTCATGCCGTGGGCCGGGAGGTAGCCGATGCGGTGATGATCGGCGACAGCCTCGTCACGGACGTGCCCGCGGCCGTTGCGGTGGGCGCGCGGTCCGTGCTGATGCTGACCGGGATCAGCGGGCGGGAGCAGGTCGAGGCGCTTGCCGCCTCCGGTCGACCGACGGAGATAGCCGCCGACGCGGCCGAATTGGCGGTCGCGCTCGACCGGCTGGCAGGAGCCTGATCCCGGGGCTAGGTGCCCGACGCGCTGCCCGACGCGCGATCTACGCGGTGCCGGCCCGGCGTCGGCCCGACCGGGCCTACGCGGCGTCGGCCCGTGGCTGCCCGGCGACGCGCCGCCCGCTGAGCAGGCGCGTCATCTCGTCGCTGGGGAGCGGCCGGGAGAAGAGGAAGCCCTGGCCCATGTCGCACCCGAGGGACCGCAGCCGGTCCGCCTGGTCGGCTTTCTCCACCCCCTCGGCCACGGTCTCCAAGCGAAGCGCCTTCGCGATCCGGATCATGGCGTCGACCAGCGCGCTGGCCGTTGCCTCGGTCGCCATTCCGTCGACGAACGATTTGTCGATCTTGAGGATGTCCACGGGGAAGCGGCGCAGGTAGGCGAACGACGAGTAGCCGGTTCCGAAGTCGTCGACCGCCAGCTTCACTCCGAGTGACTTCAGCTGGTAGAGGCGGCTGATGGTCGCCGCCGTGTCGGTCATGAGGACGCTCTCCGTGATCTCGAGGACCAGCCGGTTGGAGGGCAAGCCGGAGTCGTCCAGGGCGTCGGCGACGTCCCGAACGAGGTTGGGGTGACGCAGCTGTCGTCCCGACAGGTTCACATGCAATGCGATCGGCTCGTCGGCGGGGAACTCGTCCTGCCAGGCCCGAGCCTGACGGCAGGCTTCCCGGATTACCCACTGCCCGAGCGGGACGATCAGGCCGCTCTCTTCGGCGAGTGGGATGAACTCGATCGGCGGCACGATGCCGCGCTTCGGGTGCTGCCACCGAACCAGCGCCTCGACGCCGGTCAGGCGCCCGGTCGAAAGATCGATCGTGGGCTGGTAGTGGAGCACGAACTGCGATTCGTCGAGGGCCGTCCGCAGCTGTGACCCAACCTCGATCCGCCGCATCCCGTCCGCATACATCTCCGGATCGAAGAGGGCGTAGCCACTCTCGTCGAGCCGGGCCTGGCGCATGGCCACCGCGCCGTGATTCAGCATGTCCTCAGCGGTCTCGTCGCCGCCGACTGAGACGGCGATGCCGATGTGAGGTTGCAGCTCAACCTGAGCCCCCGGCAGCACGATCGGCTGGCGGAGCATGCTCATGATTCGTTCCATCGCCAGCGTGGCATCCGCGGTGGAGGTGAGCCGGTCCAGGAGGAGGCCGAATTCGTTTCCACCGAGGCGAGCCACCGTATCCCGGCCCCGGACGCGCCCACACATCCGGTTCGCGACCGCCTTCAAGACCGCGTCCCCGGCGCCGTAGCCCAGGCTTTCGTTCACCCGCTTCATGCCGTCCAGGTCGCAGTACAGAATCGCGACGATGCTGCCGTCTCGCTTCGCGGCGACGAGGGCGTGCTCGACCCTGTTCGAGAAGAGGGCCCGATTGGCGAGTCCGGTGAGCGAGTCGTGGAATGCCTGGTGGCGCAGCTCGGCCTCCAGGTTGTGGCGCTCGGTCACGTCACGGGTGTTGAAGACGACGCCCCTGATGGCCGGGACATCCAGCAGGTTCGTCATCCGGGTCTCGGCGTACCGCCACGATCCGTCGGAGTGGCGAAGGCGACACTCGACGACCCGCGTCGAGCCCGGCTCCGCAACCACCCCTCCGAGGTCGAGCGTGAATCGCGCCTCATCGTCGGGATGGACGAGTCGGGCGAATTGGGAGCCGAGGACCGCGTCGGGGTCGCTGCCGAAGATCTGGCGCAGCGACGGTGACATAAAGCGGACCGAGCCATCCGGAGAGACGATGCCGATGACGTCGCTGGAACTCAGGATCAGGGCCTGGAAGCGCACAGTGCTCTCGCGCTCCGCCACCCCCGATTGCAGGTCCATGCGCGATATCGCCAGGGAGACCTGGGCCGCCAGGGCGTGAATGGCGCGTGGCAGCTCGTCGGGTATGGGCTCGGGCGACTCGATCAGCAGGACTCCTCGAACCGATCCCTCCACGTTGACGCGGGTGACGAGGATCTCTCCGAGCAGGAAGCGCGCTTCGGCGGCGGGGTCGGCGGCTGGATCGCCGGCCGGGTCGGCGTCGGGATCGCGGGCGGGATCGGCGTCGGCTGTCATATCGGCTCCGCCCGTCGGGCTGACGGTGCGGAACAGGCGTTGATCCGCCAGCTCGTGGCCGGCGGCAACGAGGCGACGAACGGCGATGACGGCCCCCTCCATCTCGGCGCTGCGCCGGCCGGCCGAGCCCAGAACCTTGAGGCGGAGCGGCGGCGCGTCCCGGCTCTCGGTCAGCGCCAGGCTCACCCTTGCCTCCGGCAGATCCACGCACAGGGCGTTGGCTCCCTCGATCGCGGAGGCGACGATCGCCGGAAGATCGCCGGAGGCCACCAGATCGAGTCCGGCGGCAGCCAGGATCTGCTCGCGGCGGGTCGTCTGCTCGTAGCGTTTCATGGAGCCGGCCAGGCCGTACATCAGGCGGGCGACGATGAGGAATTCCACAGCCAGGATTCCGGCAGTCGTCAGCGAGGCCGGACCGTCGATCGCCTGGCCCAGAGCTACGGCCGAGATCAGGCCCGTTCGCAGAAGCACCCTGGGCAGCGACCCGTAGGCGGAGCTGAAGAAGACGGCCGCGGTGACCAGGACCACGACTTCGTTGAACCAGCGATCGGTGACGGCCGCGGCCACGAGACAGACGGCGCCGATGGTGACGCAGTCGGCGAGGAAGTCGTATGTGCGGCGCCGGTAGGCGGAGACCCAGGCGAATGCGAGAGCGGGCGGGGAGGCGACTGCCGCGACGTACAGGATGGAAGGCTGCGAGCCGGACCCCACCACAACGACCAGCGCCCCGGCAGCATTGACGAGGGCGAATACCAGGAGCAGCAGTTGGACTCGACCCAGCATGTTGCGAGGTCGAGCACGAGCGCGGAAACCTGGGACGATCTCCGCCATCCTGAACCGTAGCAAGATGACCAGTGCCTCCGACGGGCGGAATCTGAACAGGCGTGCCAGACGACTGAATTACGAACGCGTCTAGTAGCGGCTTCGGCAACGCCGCTCGCTTCTGTGGAGTCGCGGCTACGTCGCTTGCGGGAGATTCGCGCAGGCACTCGTACCTGGCTCGGCCTGGCCCGGCCTGGCCGCGTCGGTGTAGCATCGCCGGGACCATGGCCAAATCGAAACGCCCCGCCCCATCTGCAGGCTCGCGTCTGCGGCCGATCGAAGGGCGCGACCTGGACGATCTCGAGCCGATCGGATACGAGGACAGCGTCTACGACGACGACCCCGACCACCGCGAAGAGGGATACACTGCGAGCTCGGGCGATCGAATCAGGGACTGGATCGGGCGTCAGCTCGTGCGGGTGGGGTGGCTCGTGCTGGCCGCCGGCCTGGCCTTCGGTTCGGCAGGTGTTGCCGCCGCCACACAACGTCTGCCCACCGGCGACAACCGGCCGGAGTTGACGTGGGCCGCCGACAAGGAGCTTTCGTCGAAGCTCGATGCGGCGGTCAGCGACCTGGTCCTGCTCAACGATGATGTCGACCTGCTCGCCCAGATGGCCCGCAAGACGCTTTCCGGCCTTGCCCAGATCAACCAGGTCGCGCTGACGCAGGCCTGGGATAGCGGTTCGGGCGCTGTGGATTCCATCTACGCTCGCGCCGCTGACCTGAACACGCGGCTGAAGTGCGATTCTTTGGACGCGGCCCGCCGATTGGAGATGGGCAAGACCTACAGCCCCGCTCTGGTCGACCGCTATCAGCGCATCTGCCTGGTCGTCGCCTCTATAGCCCCACTCCGCAACGACTGGGAGTCCCTGGTGGCGGGCAGTCGCACGGCCATGCGGGTGGCCTCGGACATCGACGACCACGATCGGATCGCGGTGGAGGCGCTACAGCTGGCGACGAAGGGCCTCTATCCGGAGGCCCTGACGAAGCTTTCGGGTGCCTCCGCGGCCATCGCCGACGCGACGTCGATCGCCGCCGATCTGGCCAAAGTCACCGACGTCTCCACCCTTCGGGATTGGCTGACGCGGACGGCAGGGTGGGACGCTTCAGCGCGTGTCCTGTGGCAGTCACTGATAGATTCCAAAGGTCGCATCACGCCTCAGGTCACAGCCGCGCTCAAAGGCGAGGCGGATGCCAGGGCCCTCCTGCCCGACGACAATTCCGTCCTGCAGGTGGTTCTGTACGAGCTGGCCGGCAATCTCACCTCGGACGGCATTTCGATCGAGGCGGCCAGGGGCGCGCTTTCGGACGCGCTCGGCGGTCTGGTGGGCGGCACGGTCGTCGGCCAGTAGGGCGGATGCGCGACCGAGCGGCGGGCAGCCGAGTCGGTAGACTTGTGCAATCGTCCATGCCGGCGCGTCCGCGCCGACGCCATGGGTTGGCGGCGCCCCGATGAGCCGCGCGCAGGCCGGAGGGCCCTGTTGATGCAGTTGCGCGTAGTCAGCGATCAGCCCTGGGATGTGCCGGCGGACGCGATCGTCGTCCCCTATGTCGGCGAACCCAGATGCGAGGGATCGCTCGCCGAGCTCGACAGGCGCTCGGGTGGGGAGCTGGCCGCTCTGACCGCGTTCGGAGAGGTCACAGCCGAGCGCTATGCCACGGTCGTTGTCGCGGCGGGCGAGCTGAAGGCCGGACGAATGCTGGCCGTGGCTGCCGGTGACCCGGAGACTATCACCCGGCAGGTCGTCGTCCGGATAGGATCGACCGTCGAGCGGCGTCTGGCCGGCCGGTCGGTCAAGCGGCTGGCCATCTTCCTCGGCGACCTGGGCTCGCGAATCGAGGGGGGTACCGAGGTCGTCGCGGAGCTGCTGGCCCGGGGCGTGGTCGAGGGCAGTTTCGAGCCGGCCACGATCTACCGCGACAGCGTCAAGTCGGCCCCGCCTGAGCTGGCCGAACTGATCCTGGTTGCTCCCGGCGAGAACGCCGTTGCGCTGAAGCGGGCCGCGGAGCGCGGCGTTGTCATCGGCGAGGGCACCAACCTGTCACGCCGCCTGGACAATCGCGCCGCCAACGACGTCACGCCCGAAGTCCTGGCCGGCGAGGCTCGAGCCATCGCCGAGCGCCACGGGCTCGCGATCGACGTCATTGGGCCGGAGAAGGCGGCCGAGCTTGGCATGGGCATGTTTCTGGCGGTGGGGCGGGGGAGCGACAACCCGCCTCGGCTGATCGTGCTGCGGTCCGGCGAGGCGGGAGCTAAGGACTCCGCCGGCCGGCGGCTGGCACTCGTGGGCAAGGGAGTGTGCTTCGATTCGGGAGGCATCAGCATCAAGCCGGCCGACCGAATGGAAGAGATGAAGATGGACAAGTCCGGTGCCTGCACGGTCATCGCGGCCATCGCCACCGTAGCCCGGCTCGCACCGGGGACGCCGCTGATGGCCCTGGCGCCGGCTGTGGAGAACATGCCCGGGCCTCACAGCACCCGCCCCGGCGACGTGGTCAAGGCCATGAACGGCAAGACCGTAGACATCCTCAACACCGATGCGGAGGGGCGGCTCATCTTGGGCGACGCCCTGTGCTACGCGGAGAAGCTGGGCGCCACCCACCTCGTCGACGTCGCCACCTTGACCGGCGCCGTGGCCCGGGCCCTGGGCGATCAGATGACCGGGGCGTTCGGCACGCCTCAGGAGTGGTACGACGCCGTAGCCGCGGCCGGCGCGCGCGCCGGGGAGAGGTACTGGCAGCTCCCGATGATCGAGGACTATCGCCAGGACATAGACAGCTGGTATGCGGACTTTGCGAACACCGGATCGGTCGAGGGCGCCCTGGTGAAGAGCGCTCTCTTCCTGCGCGAGTTCGCGACCGTGCCGTGGGTCCACCTCGACATCGCCGGCACTGCGTACTTCCGCAAGAAGACGCCGTACGCGCCGGCCGGTGCGACCGGCGTGGCCCACGCCACTCTCGTCGAGTTGGCTCTCGCCGGCGCCGGAAAGGCGTAGGGCCGCTGACGTGGAAGGGTTGGGGTCCTTGTGGGCGGGTGGACCGGATGCGCTGGTCCTGCTGCTCGGCCTGGCCGGGCTTGTGTGGGGCGTGGCCGCCGACCGGATCGCGGCGCGGTGGCCGGCCCATGAGGACGGCTCCGTCCGCGGCCTGGGCTGGCGAACCTTGGCCGTGGCCGCCCTTGGGACGGTGGCACTCGCCGCTATGCCGGCGCGCTTCGGCGACACGGGCGAGCGGCTTCTCTTCGGCGTCTACTTCGCTGGCCTCGTCGTGTTGATGGCCACGGACCTCGATCAGAGGCTCTTGCCGGACGCGATCACCCTGCCTCTGATCGCCCTCGGCGGGTTCGCTCTGGTGTGGGGTGGAGACACGCTCGTCTCGCGCTCGCCGGCGTGGACGGCGGTGGCCGGTGCGATCATCGTGCCGGCGCTGCTGTTCGCCGTGTCCCTGCCCTTCGGGACGGAGGCCCTGGGCGATGGCGACCTCCTGTTCATGGTCAGCGTCGGCCTCATGACCGGACTGGTCAGGATCGCCCTCGCGATCTTCGCCGGAGCCATGCTGCTCGGCGTGGCCGTCGTGACCCTGCTGATCGCCCGGCGCATAACTCTGAAGAGCTACGTTCCGCTCGGGCCGTTCCTGATCGCCGGCGCCGTCTGGGCCGCGCTGCTGCCGGCCTCGTAGCGCGCTCCCCATGGGTACGGCCCGGCCGGGCGGCGCCTGCCCGAGAGCCTGGTAGCGTCAGGATGGGATAGCCGTCAGGCCGCGAGGGTGGCCCGGCGAGTGTCGCAGTTCGGGCAGTAGTAGGTCCTGGAGTTGCCCGAGCCCTTTTCGAAGGTCAGCAGATCGGACATGAGCTCCTGCAGGCCGTCCTTGCGAATCCTGGCGGCCGGGTAGCCGCACTTGCACCACGAGACCTCTTCTCCGGCGCGCTTGTTGTACTGGCGCTCTTCGGCCAGGAACGCCTCGAGAGCGCTGCGCTTGGCCTGGTCGTCGCCTTCGCCGTCGAGCAGGCCAAGGGCTCGCTGGACCAGATCCAGGCGGGCGCAGGGCACGGTTCGGGCCTGCCCCAGAGTGGCAAGGGCCCCCGCTGCGGCGATGCGATCGCGCCACTTGGGGGAACTGGCCAGGACGAGGTCCAGAGCCTCCACGGCCGGCTCGCCGATTTCGACGCACTTGTCCCAGCGCCGCAGCGCCGCCCAGTAGTGGGCGGCCATGGCATTGGCCTCGGGTGGTTCCCAGTGGAGCTGCGCCAGGGCGGCGACTATGTCCGCCCGTTCCAGGGCGTCGACGCTGTCGAAGGAGGTCACCAGCAGCGGAATGGCCGCAGGGCCGCACTCGGCACAACGACGCCACTCGCGCAGCGCTGCCCAGTATCTCGCCCCAGTCTCGTCGTTCGTCGGATGCCAGCCCAGCTCCTGAAGACCACGCGCCGCCGCTCGCCTGATCGGCGGATCGTCGTCGCGCAGGGCGGCGGCAAGGGCGTCGGCCACCTCCGGTGAGTCCACCCGGGCCAGCCTCCGTACCGCAATCTCGCGCACGTCGGCATCGGCGTGGCGGAGCGCGGTCTTCAGCGGCTCGATGGCCCTGGCGTCGCAGAGGGTGTCCAGAGCTTTGGTGGCGGCTCGTTCGACGACCTGGCTCGACCTTCCGGTCGCCCTCACGCGGACCTGCTCCTGAGCCAACGCCATTATCAGCGGCACCACTGCCGCCACGTCGCCGATGGATTCGAGGGCCTTGATGGCCGCGGCGCGCACGCCTTCATCGGAGTCCATGATGGCCTTGACCAGGGGCTGGACCGCGTCGGCGGCAAGGATCCTGCCCAGCGCCGTCGCCGTTGCTCGCCGCGTGTCCCCGTCCGGATCCGTCATCAGGTGCCGGTAGACGGCTGTGGCGGCGGCGGCCCGGATCGCGGGATCTCGGTCCTCCATGGCTCCCACCAGCGGGTCGACGACGCGGAAGCCGCCGCGGGCCGCCAGTGCCGCGACGGAGGCTCCCCGCACGCCCGCGTTCTCGTCCTTGAGAAGTGCTACCAGGGGCTCGACGGCATATGGGTCTCTAAGAGGAGCCAGCGCCTCCGCGGCGGCAATGCGGATCGCTGCGTCCTTGTGGGTCAGTGCCTTGATAAGGCCCTGGGCATCTCTCTTGGCCTCCAACTGAGCGATGTTGGGGGGACCGAAGAGCGGCATAGTGAGAGCCCCTTTTCCTCTTCTGGCGGCCAGATCTTGCGGCCGGGCGACGGCTGGATCTGAGAATGGAAGTACGGTGTGTCGGACAGCCAAAATCGCGAGCGAACGCGCACGCAATTAAAGGCTAGCACCCTTGGGTGCCGCATTGCGAGTGCCTCATTTCCCATATTGACGCCGCGTGCCCAGGTCGGCATCTCAGTCGACCGTACCGCACAGGCGTGGGACCTTCGAGCGGATAGCAACGGCACAGGACGCCTGCCGATCGTGCTTGCGCCGGCGATGTATCATCCCGACCAGCCGGAGTCGTCCGGAGGCAGTGCCTTCCGAAGGACGGCGTCAGACCGGCGGGCGTAGCCGCACAGCGCGCTTTGGGCGCGTCCAACGGAGCCTGCTCGCACGATGACCGCCTCGAACGACCGCCGCGCCACTCGTCGCCCGTACGGGTGGCGAATGTTGCAGCTGCTGCTCGCCGTCACGCTGCTCACCCCGGCCCTCGCATCGCTGACGGCCGTGCCGGCCGTCAGAGCCGACGGGCTCTCCGATGCCATCGCCGAACAGCAGCGCCTCGCCAAGCTCATCGCCGACCAGAAGGCCCAGCTGACTCAGCTGGCTTCGAAGCAGACGAGCCTGGCCAGCCAGATCGCGGCCACCAAGCAGAACCTGGCGGGCGTCCGCGCCTCGATCGACGAGGCCCAAGCCGAGATCGACGGCCTCAAGGGCCAGCTCGCCGACGTGACGATCAGGTACGGCGGCCTGGCTGCCCAGCAGGGCAGGCTCCGCCTCCAGCTGGCCGAGCTGGCGGCGCAGGAGGTGGCCAAAGAGCTCGAGCTCGATCAGCGACAGCGGATTCTGGCGAGCCGGCTGGTCGCCGCCTACGAGACCGACCAGACGCCGCTGTTGCAGCAGTTGCTGACGGCCCACTCGTTGACCGAGGCGCTGTCAGATGTCTCCTACTACTCCAACCTTGCTGCCGCCGACAAGGCTATGGCGGACCAGATACGGGCGGACCGGCTCGTGGTGGCTCAGCTCCGGCAGAACGTTTCCCTCGCCGCCACCGCAACGGACGAGCTGGCGACGCAGGTCGGGGAGCAGAAGAGACAGCTGGACGACCAGGGGGCTCAGCTCGCCAGCGCCCAGGCGCAGCTGGCCGACCTGAAGACGACGCTCGAAGCCCAACTTGCGGCCCAGCAGGCGGCCGAGGCCAAGCTGGCCAAGAACAAGGCCGATCTGGCGGCGGCGATCAAGGCGAACGGCCAGGCGCTCGACGACCTTGGCAACCGGATCGACGAGATCATCCGCGAGCAGGGCGGCTCCGGCAAGATACCGTCGCAGTACAGCGGGACGTTCAAGTGGCCGATGGGCGGCATCATCACCCAGGAGTTCGGCTGCACCGGAGTTCTCTCGGAGCCGCACATCGGGAGCTGCGCTCACTTCCACCAGGGGATCGACATCGCCGCGCCGTGTCTGACGCCGGTCTACTCGGCCGCTGCGGGAGTGGTCGTCTTCGTTGGCTACAACCCCTACGACGCTCCGCCGCGGGCGTGGCTGGTGATCGTAGCCCACTCAACGAGCACGGTGACTTGGTACGCTCACATGACGGCCAGGGCCCCGGCCGGGATCTACGTGGGGGCGCAGGTCGCGGCCGGCCAGCTCGTGGGCACGGAGAACACGACCGGCCATTCGTCGGGTTGCCATCTCCATTGGGCCGTCCGCGTCAACGGCACGTTCCAGAACCCCCGCCTCTTCCTCTAGGACCCGTCGGTCTGGGCCGGCGGGAGGCTGGCAGTTCCCGTTCGGCCTGACGGTACTGACGTACACGGCGGGTCGGTACCACGCTCGCATGCGACGGCCGGATGCTAGCATCGCCGTAGCTCTTGGAGCCACGAACAGGACCGAGAGGATCCCCATGAAGCGAGCTCTGGCGGTGATACTCGCCGGTGGCGAAGGCGAGAGGCTCTCCATTCTCTCCTCGATGCGTGCCAAGCCGGCCGTGCCGTTCGGTGGCAAGTACCGCATCATCGACTTCACGCTCTCCAACTGCGTAAACTCGGACATCGACAACGTCGTCGTCCTGACCCAGTACAACCCCCGCTCCCTGAACGACCACATCGGCATGGGCCGGCCGTGGGATCTGGACCGCAACTACGGCGGGGTCCGGATGCTCCAGCCGTACATCACCCGCGGCCGCGTTGCGGAGTGGTATCGCGGCACCGCCGATGCCGTCCTCCAGAATCTCAACGTCATCGAGCAGGCCCCCGGCGACGTCGTCCTGGTGTTGGCCGGCGATCACATCTACAAGATGGACTACCAGCCGTTCGTTGCAGCACATCGTCGCCGTCGAGCCGACGTCACGATCGCCGTGCGCCGGGTCCCACTCGCGGACGCCACGCGGATGGGCATCCTGGCTCTCGATGACGGCGATCGGGTCGTGGAGTGGCATGAGAAGCCGCGCCAGCCCAAGAGCGATCTGGCGAGCATGGGCGTCTACGTCTTCTCCAAACGAGCCCTCCATCAGTGGCTTTCGGACACGCGGCCCGATTTCGGCCATGACCTGATCCCGGCCATGATCGACGGCGGGGCGCGCGTGTACGGCTATCGCTTCGACGGCTACTGGCAGGATGTCGGCACCATCCAGTCCTACTGGGAGGCGAACCTTGCTCTTCTCTCCGATGAGCCGGAACTGGACCTCTACGACCGCGAGTGGATCATCCATACCCGATCCGAGGAGCGCGCGCCGGCCAGGATCGGAGCCACGGCCCAGATCCACCGCAGCTTGATCAGCCACGGCTGTGTCATCAACGGCTCGGTCGTGAACTCCGTGCTCTCGCCGGGTGTCGTGGTGGACGTGGGAGCCGTCGTTCGCGACTCGATCGTCCTCTTCGACTCGGTCATCAGGCCGGGCGCAGTGGTCGACCGGGCTATCCTGGACAAGGAAGTGGCCGTCGGTCCGGGTGCGATAGTTGGCGAGGGCACCGACTTCGACGTGGTGAACCGCCGCGAGCCCGGCCGCCTCAATACCGGCATCACCGTCGTCGGCAAGCGGGCAGTCATTCCGCGCGGCGTGCGGATCGGCCGGAACGTCCTCGTAGGGGAGAGTGCGCGGGCAGCTGACTTCGTGTCGCGCGTAGTCCGCAGCGGCTCCACCGTGGAGCGGCCACGCGAACGCCAGCCGCGGGCCGTGACGAGGGCGCGTGCGGGTGAACCCTCTGACGGAGAGGCGAGCGGCTGACGCAGATGTCGACGCCGGACACCATGCGACTGCGCACGACGCGGACCGGCCGTCGCGTCGCTCGGCCCGCTTGATCGATCCGACCGCCATGCTCACCGGCGCCCGGCGTTCAGCCCTCAGGATCCTGGTCACGGCCGCAATCCTGTCGGTTGCCGCATCGATGTCCGTGGCCGCCGCGCCTGCCCGGCTGGCGGCCGCCCAGACCGACCTGGACTTCATCTCGAGCTCGACCTGGACTGCGGACCCGATTGCCGGCCGAATCCACGTCGCCGCTACGGTGACGGCGACGTCGCACACCGTCGACACGGAGGGCCGGCGCTACTTCTACGATGCGGTCCAGCTCGTGCTGCCGCCCTCCGCGACCGCCTACGTCGCCACGTCCCCGACCGGGCAGAGCGTGCCGCTGACGGTGCAGAGCACCTCGGCTTCCGGCGTGATCGTGGTCGTGGCGCTGGGGCAGCGCTTGTACTCCGGTGAGAGCGGCTCCGTAAGCCTCAAGTTCGATCTGGTCGACACCGGCGGCTCGACGGACCGCGACCTGCGCCTCAGCCGCAACGTGATGTCGTTTCCGGTTTCGGCATACGGCAGTCCGGGCACGCCCGGCAGCTCCGTAGTCGTCATCTTCCCGCCGGGCTTTGCCGTTCAGGAGGAATACGGCGGGCTGACGCGGGCGGTATTCGGCTCGGGCGAGATCGCTTTCTCGTCGGGCACGATCGACGACGCCACGGCCTTCAGCGCCTGGTTCACGGCGGTCCAGCCCGTGGCGCCGAGCGACTTCCTGTCGCGGTCGGTGACGATCGGGCCGCTGCAGGTCGCGCTGCGCTACTGGGCCGACGATCCAGGCTGGGCCGACCGGGTCGAGTCCGTCCTGCGCGGGGGCTACCCGATACTGCGCGACCTCATCGGCATCGGCGATCCGATCGGCGTCACGCTGACGATCGAGGAGGCGTCCAGCCAGGAGATCGGGGGCTTCAGCGGCGCCTACGATCAGGCGACCGGCCAGGTCCAGATCTCGTACTTCGCCGATCCGTTTGTGATCCTGCACGAAGCCGCGCACATGTGGTTCAACCGCGACCTGACCGGCGATCGCTGGATCCAGGAGGGCTTCGCCTCCTACTACGCCGAGCAGGCGGTGCTCAAGCTCGGCCTGGTCGACCACGCCCCCGTGCTGACCGCTCGCCTCTTGCAGGCCGCCGTGCCCCTGAGCGACTGGGAAACGGCGGGTCAGCCGAGCTCGGCGACCGACGCGTACCTCTACGGCGCCACGCTGGAGGTGGCCAGGCGGATTGCCGCGCTGGCCGGCGGGGACGGCCTGCGCAGCGTGTGGTCGGCGGCACATTCCGGAAGGGCCGCCTACCAGCCGAGCAAAGGTGAAGCCGAGTTCAGCGGTGCCATCGACTGGCGGGGGCTGCTCGACCAGCTCGAGCAGATCACCGGCTGGCAGTACGGGGCCATCTGGAGCCAATGGATCGTCAGCTCCACGCAGGCGCCGCTGCTCCAGCAGCGCACCACGGCCCGGAGTGCCTATTTCGACGTCCGGAGCGCGGCCGGCGAGTGGGACCTCCCGCCTGAGATACGCCGCGCCATGGACGGCTGGCAGTTCGACTCCGCCTTGGCGCTAATCGCCCAGGCCAAGGCCGTCCTGGTCCAACGCGATCTGATCGCGTCCGGCGCCGCGGCCGCAGGGACCTCAGCGCCGCCCCAACTCAAGGACCTATTCGAGAAATCGGGCGTTGCGGCGGCGTCCGCAGAGGCCACGACGGAGCTGGCGGTGCTGGACGCTCTGGCCGCGGCTCGACGGGCGGAGTCGGAGAGCCAGGGCGGCGCGCGAGCGCTGGGTCTTCTCGGCGCGGATCCGCAGGCCGAGCTGACCGCGGCCCAGAAAGCCTTTGCGGGCGGCGATATGGTGCGCGCCATGTCGCTCGCCAAGAGCGCCAGATCGGCGTGGGAGGGTGCCAACGAAACCGGTCAGGCCCGCATCTTCGGGGCCTTCGCCATCCTGGCCGGCCTGCTACTGCTCCTTGCCGTCTTCGCGTGGACGCGAGGCACGCGGCGGCCGCGCGACATGATCGGGGCGGCGGCGGTGGGGTCGGAATCCGGAGCCGCGATGTCGTCTCCGCCGCTCGCGGAGAGCCGGCCGCGCCGAAGCGCCCGCATCGCGGCCGCGGTCCACGGCCGGACCGGGGGCTCAGAGTCCCGTGCGCCGTCGTCCGATCGCGCCTCGCCCGGCGACGCTACGTCCCACTCGGGCAAGTCCGGCGACGGTGCGTCCGGCAACGGCAAATCGGACAAGGGCAAGTCCGGCGACGGTGCGTCCGGCAACGGCAAAGTCGAGGCAGGCTCCGCGGTCGGTTCGCCAGGAAGCGTATCGGCCGCTCGCCCCGGGGGGGCCGGCGAGCAGCCCGGTCGAGACGGCGGCAACGATCCGGAGGAGTCCGCTTACGAACTGCTGCAGCGCGGCAACGACCTGCTGAGGGGCCGCCACAACGCCCAGGCCGCGGTGGTCCTGGAGCGGGCGGCGCGCGCCGAGCCCGGCAAGGGCTCGATCCTCGAAGCCCTGGGTAGGGCATATTTCAACAGCGGCCAGCACGCCCGAGCGGTCGAGACGTTCGAGGCGCTGCTGGAGATCGATCCCTCGGCCCACTACGGCCACTTCGCCCTCGGGCTCAGCTTCGCCCGGCTCGGTCGAGATCAGGAGGCCCGAACTCACTTGAGGCTGGCCGTCGCCCTGGACCCCGCGAGCGACACCTACCGCAAGGCCCTCGAGAAGATGGAATCAGCCGGCGTCTGAGGCAGCGCCGATTGGGCCGTGCGAACCTGACGCTACCGACCCTCGGCTTCAAATCGGCCGGCCAGCCAGAGAATGCCCGCGACCGACTTGGCGTCTTCGATCACACCGCCCTTCACGGCCGCCACCGCGTCGCGCCAGGAGAGTCGGGAGAGCCGCAGGCTCTCGCCCTCGTCCGGGCTCAAACGACCTGGGCCGGCCGGGCGCAGGTCCGTGGCCAGATAGAGCGTCAAGTACTCCGTCGAGAAGCCCGGGGCGCTCCAGAAGCCGCCGATCCGCTCCATCGACCCAGCCCGATAGCCCGTCTCCTCCTCGAGCTCCCGGTGAGCGGCTGCGAGCGGATCTTCGACCTTCCCGCCATGAGCATCGAGTGTGCCCGCGGGCAGCTCCAGGAGAGCGCCGCCGGCGGGCAGACGGTACTGGGTCACGAGGAGTAGCCGACCGTCGGCGTCCAGTGGGGCCACCACGACGGCGCCCGGGTGCACGACGATGTCACGCTCGGATCGGCCGCCGTCGGACGTGACGGCCACGTCCCGCTCGACCGTCAGGTAGCGGCCCGTATGCACGGTTCGACGCTCGGCCAGGCGCTGCTCCAGGGCGACGTCCGCGTCGCGCAGCTCGTCCAGCAGAGAGTCGAGGATCGGGTTTCCGGATGGCGCGCGGTTGGGGCGGCGACGGGCCGGGGAGTCGGGCATGGCGGAACTATACGGGAGGCCGCGGCCGGGCCGATGCCGGTCCGCCGGAGATACACCGGCGCCCCGGCCTGGAGGCCGGGGCGCCTGGTCCCTGAACCGGATCGATCAGGCGAGTACCGGCCCGAAGGGAAGGGCGAAGTTCGTTTCCGGGTCGAAGAGCTGGATCCGATCGAGCGGAACCTTGAACTCGAGCATGTCGCCGGGGCGAACTCGGTATGCCGAGTCCACGATGGCTACGATGTCACGGCCGGCGCCGGAGGCGTGGATCAGCTCCTCGTTGCCGAGGTACTCGACGACTTCGGCCTTGGCGTTGACGACGGCCGCGCCGCCGGTCACTGGGCCGAGATCGAGGTGCTCCGGTCGGAAGCCGACGATCAGCTGTCGACCAGCGGTGCTGGTCGCATCGCGGAACTGCGGCGGATTCGGGACGGTGATATTCGAGCCGACGAGCTGGGTAGTGTCGCCTGTCGCCTGTACCTCGACGGTGGCGAAGTTCATCGCCGGGCTGCCAATGAAGCCGGCGACGAAGCGGTTGATGGGGCGGTCGTAGAGCTCCTGCGGCGTTCCCACCTGCTGGAGGCGACCCTCGTCCAGGACCGCGATGCGAGTGCCCATGGTCATGGCCTCGATCTGGTCGTGGGTCACGTAGACGAAAGTGGTGTTGAGACGCTGATACAGGCGCAGGATGTTCGCGCGAGTCTCGACGCGAAGCTTGGCGTCGAGGTTGGAAAGCGGCTCGTCCATGAGGAAGACCGCCGGCTCGCGCACGATGGCGCGCCCGAGGGCAACGCGCTGGCGCTGGCCGCCGGAGAGCTCACGCGGCTTCCGGTCGAGGTAGCGGCTGAGGTCGAGAATTGCGGCCGCTTCCTTGACGCGGGCCTCGATCTGCTGCTTCGGAACGTGACGCAGCTTGAGCCCGAAGGCGAGGTTGTCGCGGATCGACATGTGCGGATAGAGCGCATAGCTCTGGAAGACCATCGCGATGTCGCGGTCCTTCGGCGCGACGTCGTTGATGACCCTTTCGCCGATCCGCAGCGTGCCGTTGGTGACGTCCTCGAGACCGGCAACCATGCGCAGGCAGGTGGTCTTGCCGCAGCCGGAGGGCCCGACGAGGACCATGAACTCCGCGTCCCGGATGTCGAGGTTGAGGTCGTCGACGGCCACCACGTCGCCGAACCGCTTGCTTATGTTCTCGAACGTTACTGTCGCCATTCGGCAGGACTCCCTGGCTTGTTGGTCGATGTGGCGGCATGGTAGCAGGCCGTCCCGTGCTCGCCGCCACATCCAACCTCGCGGCTGGCTAAACGTTTAGTTGGGTTGCCGCCAGGTGATCCCGGGGACGGTCGCCGAGCGCCGGAGGCCCGGCGGGGGGTACATTCAGTGTCACTTCAGTCTGCGTCCGCAAGAATCGACCCGGACCGCGGAGGTGGCCGACTCTCACGGGAGTGCAGCGATGAGCGCGACAGAGCCGAATAGGGGCGGCGATTGGATGGAACCCGACGGCGATCGGATGAATGGCCATGTCGGTCCGGCACCGGCCCCGACCGGCGGCCGGCGCCACATCGTCCCGCTCGTCCTTGCAGCGGCGGTGCTCTCGGCTTCGCTCTCCGCCCTCGGGACCTACGTGGTGGCCACGCTCGCCCTGGAGTCCCGTGATGCGGCGGCGTCCGCTGGTTCGCCTGGGAATGCTCAGCTGATCAGCCTGACCGAATCCGATGCGATCGTTCGCGTAGCGGCCGCCGTCAAGCCGTCCGTGGTCACCATCACGACCAGCGGCGTCTCCAACTTGAGCCCGTTCACAGTGCCGGAGACCGGCGCCGGCTCGGGGTTCATCGTCAGTGCCGACGGACTGATCCTCACGAACAACCACGTCGTCGTCGGAGCCTCCTCGCTCGAGGTCACTCTCGACGACACCAGCCGGTTGACGGCGACTGTGGTTGCGACCGATGCGGCGCACGACCTCGCTCTGCTGAAGGTCGATGCCAAGGGTCTGGCACCGGTCACGCTCGGCGACTCGAGCTCCATCCGGGTAGGCGAGCTGGCGATCGCCATCGGCAGCCCGCTCGGCACCTTCACCGACTCGGTCACGCAGGGGATCGTCTCCGGCACCAACCGCGCCATCGCCGTGGGCGATCGGACGACTCGCAACACGGAGAACCTGACCGGGCTCATTCAGACCGACGCGGCCATCAATCCCGGCAACAGTGGCGGGCCGCTGCTCGACGTGGGCGGCTCGGTCATCGGGATCATCACCGCCAGCGCCAGCAACTCGCAGGGAGTTGGCTTCGCGATCCCGATCAACCAGGCCAAGGGGTTGATCGCCGGGGTCTCCAAGTAGCGCTGGGCCTGCCGGACTCCAGACGGCCCGCTCCGGCCGACCCGCTCCAGCCGGCTTTCTCAGGGGCGGTCCCCCTTCAGGATAGTTTCAGGCGTCTGGGCCATAACTCTCGACGCGTCCTTCCTGGTCCTGACCTCCCCATCGGTGGAGGCATCCGGCGAGTACGAGAGGCATGGCTCTATGAAGCTCAGATTGGCGTCAATCGGGCTGATCCTGCTAGGCATTGGGGCCGTGGCACTGGCTGTCGTGGGCCCCAGCTTCGCCGTATCGCCCAGTTCCAAGTACATTACCTCGACGGTGTCCACCGGATCGGTCAGCGTCACGGCCGTGGCTACGGGCACCGTTGCCGCCAGCACCGTCTACGGGCTCAAGTTCGGGGTGAATCCGGACATCGTCAGCTCGGCCAGCACCACCTCCGGCGGCGGCGGTACGACGAGCGGCACAGGCTCGAACTCCAGCGCCGCTCTCGTGTGGCCGGTCAAGACCGTATCGGCGACGGTCGGGCAGAAGGTCACCCAAGGCCAGGTGCTGGCGATGGCGGACAACACGGCCGCTCAGCTCCAGCTGGCCTCCGCTCAGGCGACCCTCGCAGCGGCCCAGAGCCAGCTGGCAAGCGATCAGGCCGGTCCCGATGCGCTGACGATCGCCCAGGCCAAGAACTCCCTCAGTCAATCCTGGAACAGCTACACGCAGGCGGTCGCGAATCGCGACACCACCAGCAAGCAGGGTGCCTTGACCATCAGCCAGGCTCAGGCCACGGTCACGTCCGCCCAGAACCAGCTCGACGCCGACACGGCGGCAAGTGCGCCCCAAGCGACGCTCGACAAGGACACCGCCTCGCTCCAGCAAGCGCAGGCGAGCCTGGCCTCGAGCCAGCTGAAGGTCGACCAATCGAACCAGCAGGCGGCGCAGCAGGTCTCCAACGCCTCTCTTAGCTACCAGGCCGCCAAGCTCCAGTACCAGACGAAGACCGCAGCCACCTCGAGCACGACCATCCAGGCCGACCAGGCCAAGGTCGCTTCGGCCCAGGCCACCGTGGATGCCGACCAGGCTGCCGTTACCGGGGCTTCCATCGTGGCTCCGGCCGACGGGTTGATCATCGCGGTCAATATCCTGCCCGGAGTCAACGCTCCGTCGACCTACGCCATCGAGGAGTCGATCGGGCCGATGGTTGCCACGGCCAGCTTCACTGAATCCGAGATCACGTCTCTCAAGGTGGGCCAGTCGGCTACGGTCTCGGTCACAGCGGCCGGCGTCTCCATCCCGGCAACGCTGACGCAGATCGTCCCGGCCGCCTCCGCCAGTACGGGCAGCGGCACGAGCAGCGTCGTCACCTACGCGGTCACGGCGACGCTTACGAGCCCGCCGGAGACGGTCCTGGCAGGAATGACCGCCACGGTCACGGTTACGACCGCGTCGGTCGACAACGCCCTGCGCGTTCCGGCCACCGCTCTCAAGGGATCCGCGACTGCGGGCTACACGGTCCAGGTCGTCAGCGGCGACGGCAGCGTCTCCACCAAGGACGTCCAGGTCGGTCTCGTGACGACGTCCCTGGCGCAGATCACCAGCGGCCTCAGCGACGGCGACTCCGTGGTCGTCGGCTCCTCGACCACCCGCACCGGGACCACGACGGGCGCCAACAGCGGCGTCAACATCAACACCCTGACCGGCGGCGGCGGGTTCGCCGGGCCCGGGCGATGAGCGGCGTGGCAGGCGAGCCGATCATCAGGCTCGAGAACGTAAGTCGGGTCTACGACACCGGCAAGGTCCAGGTCCCCGCGCTGCTCGACGTAGACCTGGAGGTCGCCGACGGCGAGTTCCTGGCCATCGTCGGGCCGTCCGGGTCGGGCAAGTCGACGATGATGAACATTCTCGGCTGCCTGGATCGACCGACGTCCGGCCGGTACGTCCTCGACAGCAACCCGGTCGACGAGCTGGATGACGACGGCCTGGCCTACCTCCGCAGCCGCTCGATCGGCTTTGTGTTCCAGAGCTACAACCTGCTTCCTCGAACGAGCGCCCTGGAGAACGTGGCCGCGCCACTCTTGTACCAGGGGGTCGCCCGCAAGGAGCGGCTGCGGCGGGCCCAGGCTACCCTGGAGCGGCTCGGCCTGGCAGACCGCCTCGGTCACGTGCCCTCCGAGCTCTCGGGCGGGCAGCAACAGCGGGTCGGGATCGCCAGGGCGCTGGTGACCGAGCCGGCCCTCCTCCTGGCCGACGAGCCCACCGGCAACCTCGACAGCCACTCCGGCGCCGAGGTTCTCGAGCTGTTCAAGGATCTCCACTCTCTTGGGCGAACCATCGTCCTGATCACGCACGACGTCGACGTGGCCCAGGCCGCCGACCGTGCCGTGCACCTGAGGGACGGGCGGCTGCAGGAAGCGGTGCCGGCATGAAGCCAACCGACCTGGTCGCTCTGGCCTTCTCCAGGCTCGGAACGGGGAAGCTCCGCACGGCCCTGACAATGCTCGGCATCATCATCGGCGTGGCGTCGGTAGTGGCCCTCGTGAGCGTCGCCCAGGGAGCCACGAAGGGCATCAGCGACCGGCTCCAATCCCTCGGCACCAACCTCCTGACGGTGAGCCCGGGCTTCACCACCACAGGCGCAACCCGTGGGGGCTTCGGAACCGCGACCACGCTTACCGTCGACGACGCCAGCGCGCTGGCCCAGCTGGACGGTGTGCAGGCAATCGCGCCGGAGCTCACGACCAACAAGCTCGTGATCGCCGAGACGCAGAACGAAACCGCCCGAGTCATCGGAACCACACCCGGCTACTTGTCGGTCTTCGCCTACGACATGTGGGTGGGCTCGTTCCTGAACCAGGCATCCGTCGACCATAACCTGCGGGTCGCGGTGATCGGCGCAACCACTGCGGACAACCTCAGCCTTACCGAGACGTCGGTGGGATCGACCATCTACATCGGCGGCCTGCCGTTCGATCTGATCGGGATTCTGCAGCCGAAAGGTGGTACGACGAGCACGGATGACCAGGTGCTGATCCCGCTGTCGACAGCCCACGAGCTGTTCATCGGTAGCAACAGCGTCTCCACGATCGGCGTGAGCGCGGCGAATCAAGACGTGATATCGACCGTCTCCGCTGAGATCACGGCCACGCTCGAGCAGCGCCACGGCATCACGACCGGCGTGGACGACTTCTCCATCACGACTCAGGCTCAGCTGCTGGGCACGGTCAGCGGGGTCAGCGACACGCTCACCTTGCTGCTGGCAGGCATCGCCTCGATCTCGCTACTGGTGGGCGGGATCGGGATCATGAACATAATGCTGGTCTCGGTCCGCGAGAGGACGCGCGAGATCGGCATTCGCAAGGCCATCGGAGCGCGCGGCCGGGACATCCTGTCGCAGTTTCTCGTAGAGGCCCTGGCCCTGTCCCTCGCCGGAGGCCTGATCGGCATCGGGCTGGGCGTGGTCGTCTCCTACGGCATAGGCGTGTACGCCGGCTGGGGTTTCGTCTTTAACCCGGCGACGGTGGTGGTCGCGGTCCTGTTCAGTCTCACTATCGGGGTCGTCTTCGGCGTCTGGCCGGCCAGCCAGGCCGCCCGGCTCGATCCCGTCGTCGCACTTCGATACGAGTAGGCAATGGAACACGAAAGGGAAGAACACATGACACCAACGGTTCGGCCGGCCAAGCAGGATCGCACAACGCTGATGCTGCTCCTCGTCGCCGCCCTGGTGGCGGTGGGCGGGATCGGATTCGCCCTCGGCCACCTCACGGCCCCGGGATCATCTGCGGCCGCGAACCCGACCGGAGCGCCCGGCGGATTCGGCGGAGGCCGAAACCTGCCGTCCCTGGCTCCGGGCCAGACGTTCGATGCGAGCCAGTTCGGCGGCATCGGCGGTGGACGCGTCGGCGTGAGCGGCGTGAGCGGCGGTATCACGGGCACCGTCCAGTCGATCACCGGCTCCACGATTACGATTCAGGAGGCAACCGGCACGAGCGTTACGATCGACCTGACCGGGAGCACCACGTATCACAGCGAAACCCCAGCCAGCTCGAGCCAGGTGAAGACAGGAACCAGCGTCACCGTCCAGATCGACGCCAGCGCCCTCGCCAGCCAATCGCCGAATCCGAGCGCTTCGGGCGCCCTCGGCGGACGCACGCTGACGGCCAAGGACATCCTGATCACAACCCCCTGAGGGGCCGAACCGTGCACCTGCTTGTCGTAGAGGACGACGCTCGTCTGAGCCGTCTCCTCAAGCGGCTCCTGAGCCAGGACCGCCACATCGTGGAGACCGCGATGACGGCCGAAGAAGGGCTGGAGGTCGCCACCTCCAGCCTGGAGTTGGATGCGATCGTCCTGGACGTCGGCCTGCCCGATCGGTCGGGCTTCGACGTGGCTCGAACGCTTCGCAAGAAGGGCTCGCAGGTCCCCATCCTGATGCTCACGGCCCGGGACTCCGTGAGCGACAGGGTGGAGGGGCTCGATGCGGGGGCAGACGACTACCTGGTCAAGCCTTTCGCCTATGAGGAGCTGCTGGCTCGTCTCCGGGCCCTCGGCCGGCGACCGCCGACACGGAAGTCGCCGGTCCTGAAAGCCGGGCCAATCGAGCTCGACGAGACGACCCGCCGGGTCGCGGTCTCCGGCAGGTCGGTGGACCTGAGCCAGCGCGAGTTCTCGATCCTCGAATGCCTGCTGCGCCGGCCCGGCCAGGTTCTGTCGCGGGACCAGCTGCTCGACTACGCCTGGCCGTACGGCGTCGCCCTCACGCCTAACACGGTAGAGGCCTACATTCACCTTCTGCGGGAGAAGCTCGGTGGGGAGGGCGCCGCGCGCGTCGAGACCGTCCGCGGCGTCGGCTACCGGCTCCGTGAGGGCTGAGCGATGAAGATCCCCTGGCGACGGCGGCGGCCGAGCCCGCCCGAGGAGGGCACGGCCCTGGGAGCGGATTCGGCCCCGTCCGGTCGAGGCCGTTCCGACGACGACGCCCGTATCCTGCGGGGTACTCGCCTGCGGCTGATGGCCGTCAGCGGCCTGGTGACGCTGTTCATCCTGGTGGTGCTGGGCGTGGCCGCCTACGGCGTCGTCGCTCGGGCGATCGACGACTCGGAACGGACGGTGCTCCAGCACTACATGGATCGCCACCTCCCCAACCCACCGACGTCCGGCGGTCCGGAGGCAGCCGAACTCGGGGGTGAGGGCGGCAACATGTTCGAGATCTATGTGACTCCGGCAGGCCAGGTCCTTGCGCCCCGAGGTCAGACCCTCCCGGCCGGGCTGCCCGATACGGCCGGCCTTGCCGCTGCCAGGGGCAACTCGCAGGGCACCGACCAGCGCAACATCACCGCACCGGACGGCACGCAGTACACCATCGTCTCGGCCCAGGCCGTGGGGCCCGGCAACTCCCCCGGATGGCTCATCCAGTTCGTGCAGAACCGGACTGCGGACGCTCGGCTGCTCACGACTTTGCTCTGGGTGCTGCTCGTGGGCGGAGGCGCTGCGCTGCTGGCCTCGCTTCTGGCGGGGTATCTCTACGCCGGCCGGGCCCTGGTGCCGATTCGCCAGTCGATCGACCGCCGTCAGGCCGCCCTGCAGCGCCAGCGCGAGTTCGCCGCCAACGCCAGCCACGAGCTGCGAACGCCACTCACCGTCATCGGGGCGAGCGTGGAGGACCTCCAGCGCAACCGGCGCAGCAGGGTCGAGGAGGTCGGCGACGCTCTGACCGACATCGACGCCGAAGTCCGGCACATGACCGCCCTGGTCGAAGACATGCTCCTCCTCGCTCGAACGGATTCCGGCGTGGTCGAGATCGAGCGTGTCCCCGTAGACCTGGGCGACATAGCTGCCGAGGCTACCTCGATGCTTACGACACTCGGTCAGGAACGCAACGTGAAGGTGGTGCTGGATCCGCTGCCGGCACCTTTGACGGGCGACCCGCTGCGCCTGCGCCAGCTCGTGACGATCCTGGTGGACAACGCCATCCGTCACAGCCCGGCCGGGGCGACGGTCGGGGTCCTGGTGCGAGCGGAGGCGGGCGCCGTCGTACTGCAGGTCGATGACCACGGTCCCGGCATCAAGCCCGATGATCTACCGCGCCTCTTCGAGAGGTTCTGGCGGGCGGACAACGCCCCGGCCGGCGGTACCGGCCTCGGTTTGGCGATAGCTCGCTGGATCGTGGAGCAGCATGGCGGGACGATCGGTGCGGCTAACCGGCCCGAGGGCGGGGCCAGCTTCTGGGCCCGCCTGCCGGTCGTGAGCCTTCCCGCGGTTGAGGCTGAGGCGGGAACCGCTGGACCCCGGCTCGGAGCACCGGCATCCGGGGCTGGGCCGGATGCGTTCGCGCCGGCAGCCGAGCCGCCGAGCTGGACTCCAGGCGAAGGCGGCGGCCCGATCTCCTAGCCGAGCAGCAGCTTCGCCTCGGCCAGGATCCCGACGCTGATGATGACCAGCCGAAGCGCGGGGGCGGGCAATCGGCGTCCGGCGCGCGCCCCAATCTGGCCGCCGACGATCGAGCCGGCGGCGATGAGCAGGGCCACGTCCCAGTGAACCGGGGCGATCCGGATGAAGAGGATCGCGGCGACGCCGTTGATCAGGCCCGCCAGCACGTTCTTGAGGCCGTTGAGGCGCTGTATGTCGTCGGGCACGAAGATCGTCAGCAGGGCGATCATGATGATCCCCATCCCCGCCCCAAAGTAGCCGCCGTAGATCGCCGTGGCGAAGAACAGCAGCCCGAGCGGCCAGGATCGATGCGCGTCGGGGTGGCGGTGCGCCGCCAGGGCATTCGAAAGACGCGGACCGATCGCGACCAGGACCAGCGCAACCCCGATCAGCACCGGCACCACGGCCTCGAATGCGCCCGGGAAAGCCACTAGCAGGGCCGCCCCCGTCAGGCCACCGGCGCCCGAGACGATGCCCAGCCGGATCGCGCGCCCTCGCTGACCAGCGAGCTCCCGACGGTACCCGATCGCGCCGCTGGCCGAGCCGGGCACGAGGCCGACCGTGTTCGAGACGTTGGCGTCGAGCGGCGAGAAGCCGAAGGCGAGGAGGGTGGGGAAGGTGATCAGCGATCCCGAGCCAACGATCGTGTTGATGGTCCCGGCGGCCAGACCGGCGGCGAGAATGGCGGCCACCTCGAAGGGCGTCATCCGGCGACCGCTGAGCAGGACACGACGGGGCTAGCGCTTCTCACCGGTCGATCGTAGCCGACGGCAAGCACGCGGCGCCGAGCGCCGAGCGCCAAGCGCCGGGCCCTGGGTCCCTAGTCGGCCGTGCCGTCGCCCGCTGGCCACTGGTCATCGATCCTTTGGCGGGGTAGTCTGGACTGAAGCGCTTCCGTCGGGGGAAGTGGGTATCTGGGAGGACACTCGGATGCGCACGGGACGCGTGTCGATTCGCTTGCTGGCGTTGATGCTCACGGCAGGCCTGCTGGCCGGGTGCGGCCCAGGGGCGGCCACGCCGACGCCCACCGCCACGCCGACGGCCACCGTCGCGCCGACGGCCACCGTCACCGCCTCGCCCACGGCTTCGCCTGGCGACACGTCCGGCGCCATCATCGGCGACACGGGCGACTCGGACGATGAGCCGGCGGCCAGCGAGACTCCGGCGATCGGCTTCAGTCCCGGCCCCAGCGGCATTCCGGCACCGACGCCGCCGGCGTCGATGGCCAGGCTGCCGGGCGAGCCCGATCCGGCCCTGACCCCCGGAGCGCTCAATCCCGCGGTGACCCAGGCCACCATCGGCTCGACCATCTGCGTGTCAGGCTGGACGGACACGATTCGCCCTCCAACCTCGTACACGAATACGTTGAAGGCGACTCAGATCACCCAGTACAGCTACACGGACACATCACCGGCCTCGTACGAGGAGGACCATCTGATCTCTTTGCAGCTGGGCGGCAACCCGACCGACCCCAAGAACCTTTGGCCGGAGCCCTACACCATCAGCCTGTCGGATGGACGCTCGGTGGGGGCGCGCGTCAAGGATGTCTTCGAGACCAAGCTGAAGAAACAGGTCTGCGCCGGCACGATGACGCTGGCCCAGGCCCAGACCGAGATCGGCATCCACTGGGTCCACTTCGACTTCTCGATCCCTTAGCGCGTCGATCGGTGGCCCGCCTCAAAGGCACCGACGCCGCCGGATTGGCGCCTAGGAGTTGGGGTGGCCTACGGGGGTCGAACCCGTAACCTGCGGATCCACAGTCCGCTGCTCTGCCGGTTGAGCTAAGGCCACCGTCGCGGCCCCAACGGGGCGCAGCGTCCTTGCCGGTCGCGCCACAGCGATGGGGCGACGGGGAGTATAGCGGCTGCGTGCCGGCACGGGTGAGGGCCGATCGAAACGGAACCAGGATCAGCCTGGCGCCCCACACTGCTGCATCGCGCGTCCCGGGACCCAAGGATGACCGGTAGACTCGTCTTCCGCTGCCATCCCCTGAGTGAGTTGCCAACGGATGCCGAAACTGCCGCCCGAGAACCCAGAACGCGTCGCACCGCGAGGGGCAAGGCCGCGTAAGCCGGCCAGTCCTCCTGCGGCCGTCGCAGGCGTCCCGGTCGGGGATTCGGCCGGCACTCCGGCTTCGTCGGCCGGCGACCTGGCATCTTCGGCCGGCGGCTCGGCGTCGATCGGACGCGCGTTGCGCCGCCACTACCGCGTCCCGCTGGCCATCGCCGCCGCTTCGATCGTCCTGCTCGGCTCGATCGCTATCGGGTGGGTCGAGAGCGCGGATTTGACGCTGGTGGGCATGGGTTTCGACCCGGACCGGGCCCAGCTCATCGTCTCGCTGGTCGTAGGCGGAACGGTGGCGGCGGTTGCGTGCTTGTTCGGAGGCTCGCGGGCTGTGGCGGTGCCGCTCGGATTCCTGGCCGCCCCTCTGCTGTTCGGGCAAACGTTCGTCACCGAGACCCAGGGAGCCCTCGCCGCAACGGGCGCGCTGGGTGCCTTCGACCCCGTGGGCTGGGCGGTGACGGCGGCCTCGTTCCTGACGATCGCCGCCATCACGGCCTGGGCTTCGGCGACGGTTGCAGTCCCACTCCGTCGCGAGATAGTGGCGACCGGCGTGGCCCTGGTTGTCGCGGCCCGCCGGCGGCCCTTGAGTCGCCAAGCCTTTGCCCGGCCCGCCACCGCGGGTCTCGTCCTGCTCCTGCTTGCGCTGACGCTGCCCGTGGCGGGCGACATGTTCAACTACGGGGCGGACTCGCACATCCTTGCCGGCGGTCCGCCCCGCCAGGGCCTCGTGCCCAACGAGGAATCCGTGCCCAGCTTCGCGCTGCCTTCGGAGGCTGCTTCCTCGACGCCGACGCCGCCGGCCACGGCCACCGCGAGCCCCACGGTGACGTCCTCGCCTTCGCCGACGCCTTCGCCGACGCCGCTTCCCTGGAAGGCGTCGCCGCCGACGGGTCAGGGCAAGATGGTGTATCTGGCGTTCGCCGCCCCCTGGAAGAATGCCGGTGCCGCCACGACGGAGGTGGCCATCTATCTTCCACCCGGTTACGACAGCAGCGGTGAAAGGCGGTACCCGACGTCCTACGAAGTGCCCTCGCCGTTCGCTCTGTTCAACGGTGGCATTCACGTCAAGGCGGCTCTCGACTCGCTCATCGATGACGGCACGATCCCTCCGGCTGTGTACGTGTTCATAAGCAGCGGCGTCGGGCCGTATCCCGATAGCGAGTGTGCGAACTCGACGGACGGCCTGGAATGGATGGAAACGTTCATGGGCGTAACGGTTCCGGCCTACATCGACAAGCACTACCGGACGATCGCCAGACCGGCCGCGCGAAGCATCTTTGGCATGTCACAGGGGGGCTACTGCGCGGCCATCCTGGCTCTGCGTCATCCCGATGTCTTTGGCGCGGCGATCTCGTTCTCCGGGTACTTCACGGCCGGCGCGGTCAGCGCCTCGAGCAAGCTTCCGTTCGGCAACAACCCATCCGTCATCGCCCGCGACTCGCCACGCGTCGTCGCGCCCGAACTCTCGTCCACTGTGCGAGCGAATCTCTACTTCGTTCTGGTGGCACAGACCAGCCAGGTCTTCTACGGGACGCAGGCGACCTCGTTCGAACAGGTCCTGACCGACGCCGGCTACCCCCACGATCTCATCGACGCGAGCCAGCCCCACGGCTGGCCTCAGGTCCGCGACGAGTTGGGTCGCGCCCTGACTTTGGTCGCCGTGAGGCAGGCCCAGACCGGCGTCTTCGACTAGCGGGTCCGAGCCCGCGGTCAGCCGGAGCTCGGTCCGCGGACAGCGTTCAGGACGTACCCCGTTGCCAGGGTGCAACCATGCATGATGCGCAGCCCGGCGTACGACTTTGTCCTGCCTTATGGACCGTCGGCCGGGGTCCGATAACTAGGTTGCGGACCTGACGCTGGGTCAGCCAAACGCCAACTGGGGATCGCATCGTGTCTATGTCGGGCCTCCTGAACCTGCCTGCCGCCGCCATTCACGAGTCGCTGCGCAGAGTCTGCATCGCCGGCTTGGCGCTCGCACTCGCCGGACTGGCGACTGTCACGACCGCCGGCCCGACGTACGCCTGGGGCGGCGCGGCGTTCAGCTCCGGTGACGAGCAGCTGCTCTTCTCCCTGACCAACCAGGATCGGGCCTCCGCCGGTCTCAACGCGCTGGTGAACGATTCGTATCTGCACAAGAAGGCCGAGTGGCGAGCCCAGGACATGGGCGACCGGGACTACTTCTCCCACGAGATCCCGCCGGACAACGCCATGGTCTTCACCTACATGCAGCAGGACGGGTACTGCTTCACGGTCGCCGGCGAGAACATTGGCCTGAGCACTTACAGCGACGCCGACGCGACCAACCGCATCGAAACGGCCTTCATGGGATCCACGAGCCACCGTACCAACATCCTGGGATCGTGGGCCCACATGGGAGTCGGGGCGTACAAGGCCGCGGACGGACGCAAGCTGTATGCGGTCCTCTTCTCGGTCCCGTGCGGCGTTACCGTCCCGACCCCGACGCCGGTGGCGACGCCTCCGCCGGACCCGGTCGTGACCGCTCCCCCGGACCCGGTCGTGACCGCTCCCCCGGACCCGGTCGTGACCGCTCCCCCGGACCCGGTCGTGACCGCTC
>Ga0187886_1000924_pt1 | contig 29916 bp, 30 predicted proteins | sample June2016WEW_20_1_FD_133001 | JGI IMG/M metagenome (GOLD analysis project Ga0187886, IMG submission 133001) | Peatland microbial communities from SPRUCE experiment site at the Marcell Experimental Forest, Minnesota, USA - June2016WEW_20_150 | ecosystem: Environmental > Terrestrial > Soil >...
TAAAAACCTGATCACCATTTATGCTTTTTGCTAAATTGTATCATCTGAATCAATTAAAATTGTAGAAATCTTAATAAAAAAACTTTCAAAAACCCGACATGCGGATTTTAGGAGCTATCGGAATTTGCGGTTAATGGATTTGGTTTTTAAATTTAAATTATTTTTGAAAACCGACACTCAATTTTTTATATATTCGAACGGTGAATAATTAATATTCGACTGTTTGAAAACAACTGTAAATAAATCACAGACTCTGCTCGAATTTCTTATTGAACAGTATCCCGAATCTCCAAGGACCAGAATAAAAAAGATGTTACAAAACGGAACTGTCCGGGTAAACAATAAATCCGTCACATTACATTCCTATCCCTTGAAACAAGGCGATACCGTTGATTGCAGCTTGCGTGTCGGAATTGTCACAAAAGCGAACCTGCCTTTTCCTGTTTTATATGAAGACGAATATGTAATTGTGATTGACAAACCTGCCGGTATTGCTACATCGAGTACCGATGGCAGCACTAATGTTCAACGGATCATTTCGGAGTTTTTGAAAGATATGAGTAAAGGAAATATTTGGACATATGTGGTGCATCGTCTTGATAAAGAGGTCTCAGGTGCGCTTATAATGGCCAAATCGGAAACTGCAATGGATGCCATAAAAAACAAATGGGAGGATACAGAAAAGCATTATTTTGCTTTTGTTGAAGGGATTCCTGAAAATCCGGAAGGCACTATTAAAAGCTGGCTTATTGAAGATAATGCTATGAAAATGCATTCTGTAAGTGAACCATCTGACGGGAAACTTGCAATCACACACTATAAAACCATCAGAATTGTAAATAATAATACGCTCCTCGATGTAAAAACAGAAACCGGCCGGAAGAACCAGATAAGAGTACATCTTTCGGATATTGGCTGTCCAATTGTCGGTGATCGTAAGTATGGTGCTTCAACTGATTTTATACGACGTGTCAGGCTTCATGCCTGCTCTATCTCATTTCCACATCCTGTGACTGGGAAAATGATTACTGTTGAATCGCCTATGCCAAAAGGCTTTTTGTCATTAAAAGCTGAGAATGAGCATTATAAATAGGTTATTTATTCCTTCTTTTCTCCGGCAGCTGTAAAATAGGTTCTGAACACAGGATAATTTCCTGAAGGGCTTATGGTATCAGGAGCTGTTGTTATAATTCGAAAACAGTCCAACGGAATTTCCTTATCGTGGCTCAGATAGTTCATAATAAACTTGATCTGAAGCGTTTTTATTGAATCAAGTTTTGCATCAAGCTTTTCAGCTCCGATATAACTTCTGGATAGATTTTTAAGTCCCTGATTGCTCATTAAGTCTGCAGAGGACGACTTAGTAAGAATATAATTGATAAGTGTGCTGTCAGGCACATTTTTAGCTTTTAGTCCAGAGTTTTTATTATTAATATATTCTTCCAGGATCATCGAGAGAAATACTTCTAACATAAATTTCCTTCCTGAAGAGCGGAAAATAATCGAGATTTACTTTCAGTTGTTTAAGGCTCAGGAAGACTGTTTTTGAATCAGATTCATAAAGTTTAACTTCATGGATCCGGAATGTGCCTGTGAAATAGTTAATTCTTATCTTTTTAATTTCAAGTTTACGACCGATAAATTCATGACTGTGTTTGACTATATACCAGCAGGCAATACGAGGGGCCGCAAATAGCAGAAAGGCTACAAAAAGAATAATTCCAAGAATTATTTTATACCGCTTTTTCAGATGTAATGATTTTGCGTTAAAAGATAGTTATTTTATCTAAAGCATCTTTCAGGGTATTTACAAAGAAAATGCCTCTGCCTTTGTTACTTTCACGTATAAAATCCTGCAAACTTTTACTTTTGTATTTTGAGAAATCTCCAACTATGGCCAGTTTAAAATCGTAGGTTGAAAATTTCTGAAGCATTTCTCCGGCAAGACCAGTGTGAGGCCTGAAAAAATCCGGATTCAGATTTTGCTCCTTGATTATAATCCTGTTACAATTCTTTAATCCGCATTCACCCATCATATCAAGTGCATCCTGAACTTCCGATATTACGATTTTTTCATCAGTCAGCTCAGCAATAACAACTTTTTCAATTTCATGGAATTTCAGCATAAGCAAATATATTCAATCATTATAGAACAAATACAATTCTGTAAAACTTAGATTCTGCGGGCCAATATTTAAAAACAGTATTAAAACAGGTTTATGGCAGTCAATCTATTAGCAGGTATTTGGAAAGTCATATAGCGGTGATTATCACCATTCTGATAGACTATAATTGAATTAAAACTTAATGAAGTCCATGAAGTAAAGCAATTCCACCAGACTCATCACATGGCTTTTATTTTCAGTTGTAATATCAACTGTTTTTTTAATGCTTTCTTCCAGTACTTTTCTGAATTCTGAAGAAATTATATCATCCTGAAATCCAAGATATACGAGATAGTTATCTTTAGTATCGAGTATTTTATCGGGAACCGTCTGCGGTCTCAGTTCAGGCAGGAGATGCAGCGAGCTTTTTCTCCGCTCCTTTTTCAATACTTTTAATTTTTGACAATTATTGGATAAAAAATTATACCACCAAGGCGCAAAGGCACAAAGTTTGACTTCGTTGAGAACTTCACTTTTCACCCAGAATTTTGGTTTGTACAGAATCTCTTAGCGTCTTTGTGTCTTTGTGGCAAGAAAGAGTTAAAAAGATATTATATGTGATAACTAATTCTTTCTTTTAATTACTGCAACAAATCCTCCGTCTTTAGCCATTGTTACTTTATTGGTACCGGGTGACTTAATTAACACGATGGATTTTTTTAGCTCCTTTGGTTCCTTATCTGAATTTTTGGTGTCCGCCCATGTCTCAGCTTCATAATTACCGACAGGTAAAAAACCAAAGTTCAGCTCAATACTTTTTCCAACACTGTTATTCATTACACCAACGAACCATTTATCTCCGCTTCATTTTGCTATTGCCACATAATCACCGGGATAACCGCCGATGAATTTAATATCATCCCAGGTAGTAGGAACTATTTTCAGGAAGTCAGATCCGGGCTGATTAAGAATATTATCAGGATGATCACAAACAACTGTAAGAGGGCTTTCATAAATCACGAATTTCGAAAGTTCTGCTGTCCGGGTATTCCAGACAACAGCCGGGGTCTGGTTTTTATATTGTTCTTTGGTTACATTCAGGAAAGCTCCCGGGGTATAGTCCATCTGTCCTGCCAACATGCGCGTGAATGCAAGTTTTACATTGTGTCCCGGGTGTTTCTCCTATCATCAATACGCGCCATGGTGTATAAACCTCATCAGCAAAACGCACCTTAACACCGGTTTCAGGTTCACCGGGAAAAGGAACAAGTTTTGTCGTAAGTTGATTGGTAACACCATTCGTACCAATATAGAATGCAGCATAGTTATCAATCTTTGCTTCTGTAATTGCAACCCAGCATTTATTGTCGTATTCCATAAGCATTGGCATTCCGGCTACTGATTTTTCAATAAGATAGCTGAGGGGATGCTCAAAAAATTCAGCTTCATTTGAAGAAGAGTATCCTCCATATTCGACAATCCATGCTTTCGGATCACCAGGAATATTGAATGTCGTTAATTCTTTAACAATCTGTCTGTCACCAACTTTCGCGCTCCTTGAAAGTTTGTAACGGAAAGCGGCACCGTCAATGTAAGCCCTCACGAAAAACTCCATCTGTCTCATAGGACCCGATTTCTCTTTCAGGGTAAGTTGAAGTTCGTTATAGTTATTTACTACTTCTGCATGTTTTGATTTTACAACAGGGATCCAGGTTTCATTAAAATTCTTAACTGATTGATCAAGAATGGTGAAATTACCGGTCATCGGAAGTTCATCTTTAAATTCAAATCCCATCTGGGAAGGATTTATAATTGCTTTCCCATTGTATGAAACTGAGTAAGTCAGCTTCTCGTTATTGCTGATTGTAATTTCAATTTTACTATTTGGTGATTTGATCGTAATTATCTGAGCATTGGCTATGGCTCCGAGAAAAATAACGAGAATGAATATTGATTTCTTCATGGTGTTTATGTTTGGTGTTAGATGCTTATACCTGATTGTCTGATTTTATTATAATTCATGATTGGAAATATAATCCATTACAATTGATTTGAGAATATTTGCGAACTTAACATTAGGTATTTCCGCTCTTGAAAAGTATTGCGGACGAACTCCTTCCAGAAGAGTAATTTCCTCAATTGGCAGGTTTATTTTTCCTGTGTAGATATATTTAATATTTTCATAAGCATCACCTGTAAGGCATTCATATTTTTTATAGAAAGCATACTCCTTAAGCTCGATGTCCAGCTCTTCTTTTACCTCACGGACAAGAGCTTCTTCAGGTGTTTCTCCTTCTTCGACATGACCACCGATCAGATCCCAGTGATTTGGAAAGGGGATGCCGGGTTTATTATCACGTAAAGCGAGTAAAAATTCTCCTTTGTCGTTTTCCAGTATAATAGCTGCAATTTTTTTCATTAAAGCAAAAATAATATTAATCTAAGAGTCTTCTCAGTGCAGGTCTGTGTATCTCAACGCAACTCTGTGTCTGTTCTTATTTTTTAGTTAAACAGAGAGCCACAGAGGATCACAGAGTTTCCACGGAGCTTCATAATAAAGAATCCACTTCAAGACTTTATTCATTAAAAACTACGGAACTTCGTCTTTCTAATAAGATAGTATCTCTCCATTTCCCGTCAAGCTGTGCAATCCTTTCTCTTGTACCTATAACCCGGAAACCAAATTTTTTATGGAGTTTTAAGGTTGCCTCGTTCTCAGGAAACACGCTTGAAACCAGGGTCCAAATCCCATTAAGTTCAGATGAAATAATTATTTGTTCCATCAGACCTGAGCCTATTTTCTTTCCCCGGAAACCGTTGGCAACATAAATGCTTACCTCTGCAACTCCCCTATAAACTTCCCTTGAAGAAAACGGGGTTAAAGCTGCCCATCCTGCAACTATACCATTTTCCTCGGATATAAATCTTGAGTGAGGAAGATGCTTCGAATCCCATTTCTGCCAGGAAGGAACAGTTGTTTCAAATGTTGCATTCTTTGTTTCAAGCCCCATCATGTAGATTTCCAGCACGCTCTGACTATCGTCCTGCTGCATTTCCCTTACCATAACATTATTTTGGATTATTCTGTAAAAATGGTTGATACTTCAATCCTGTTATTATCCGGGTTCACTTTTCTGGCATAAGATAAGGTATATTTCTCCCAGTCGTTTATGTTTCTTATAAGCGGATACCCATCACTGTAATATCATCTGTTTGAACATTATCCCCCATCCATTCCTTAATATTTTTTTCCAGGATTTCTTTTTGCTTTAACATAGGCAATCTATGTATTTCTAGCAACTCAACATAAAACCGATGGACAAAATACTTTCTGTCATGCTCCCCACCAAACTGATCCTGATAACCGTCGGAAAACAGGTAAAATACATCTCCTTTTTTATAATCAATTTCTTTAATCGTAAAAGGGCCGGAATTGTCATATACAACACAGACAGAAATACGATCTGCTCTTATTACCTCCAGTTTTCCCTCGCTAATGTGAATAAGATTACTCATCCCTCCAGTATATTGAATTCTTTTTTGTTGCTCATCAAGCACGCACAAAGCTATGTCAAATCCATCTGAGGTGGGAATATCTTTCCTGCTTTGCTGAAGCGAATGAATAAGACTTTCACGCAGCTCTGTAACAATGGCATCCGATCTTGTAATTCCCTGAATATTTACTATTTCATTTAATAATGTAACACCGAGGAGGCTCATAAATGCTCCCGGTACTCCATGACCCGTACAATCAGCTACTGTAAAAACAATTTTGTTATCCTTTTCTGCTAACCAGTAAAAGTCACCACTTACAATGTCTTTTGGCTTACTCAGTATAAAATTGTCGGGTAGTAATTTATCTATGAGTTCTACAGGAGGTAAAACTGCCTTTTGTATATTGCTTGCATATTTTATACTTGAAGTGATATGGGCATTCTTTTCATCAATCATATCACGTTGCAACTCAATTTCATTTTTCTGAGATTGAATTTCATATGTCCGTTCCCTGACTTTTTCTTCGAGTATTCTTTTCTCAGCAAGGAATTTATATTCACGTCTTTTTATATAAAAGAAAGTAAGCACGAAAAGAAGAAGTACAGTTACGACATAAAACCACCATTTCATCCAGATTGGCTTTTTTATGATAATAATAATGGTCAGAGGGTTTTCCGATACAGCACCATCTCCACTTCGGGCGTTTAAGACAAATGTATAATCCCCTTCTGTTAAATGATTATAAGTTACACTTGTGTTTTTTGCAATTTCAGACCATTGATCATAACCTTCCAATTTGTACTGGTACGTTACAAGTGATGGTTCCTTTAAACTGATACCCAAAAAATCAATTCTTATTTTGTAATTGCCGGGAGGTAGAATTATTTTACCAGTAAAATCCTTTTCATCATCATTAATCTTGATTGAAGTAATTCCTAAAACAGGAGGCCGCTGTCGGGGATATTCCATTGACGGATTATAAGAAACCATCCCTTTATCCGATCCAAACCAGATTTTTCCTTGTAGATCTTTAATTATTGCATTGGGATTAAACTGGTAACTTTCAGTTAAACCTTCTATACGCTGTACAGGCTTAATTGAAAAATCATTTGCTCTGATTCGGCTTAATCCACCTTTGTGCCCAACCCAGATGTTTTTATGATCATCACAAATAAGAGAATAACAATAATTTGATATAAGACCTTCTTTTACAGTAAGATTAACAATAGAATCGGACTGTATCATAAAAATGCCATTCCCGTTTGATCCAACCCAAATCCGGGAGTCTGTATCTTCAGTGATTGGGCCTAATGTTAAATTACCGCTAAGAGAATTTAAAGGTATCTTAAAGACCTTTTCATCCTGAATGTATGCCAGCGTACTACCGGGAGTGCTTACCCATAGTCTGCCTGTTCTATCAATAAATAAACTGTTAATAAAATTATGAGGTAAGCCGCCCTGGCTAATAGAATACCAGATTTTTTTGTTGGTAACTGAATTAATATTCCATAATCCTTTTTTTGTTCCTATCCAAACCTGTTCTCCTTTTCCGGTTATTATTGTTATAGAGTTTTCAAGCGCTCCATTTTCAATAGGGTACTTAGAAATTTTTTCATTCCCTGTATCCATCCGGAAAACACCATTTTCCCCGGTTCCAATCCAAAATTCTTTTCCATCGGCGGTGTAGATCGATGTAACTTTATCTTTTGGTAATCCACTGCTTTTGCCGTAGAACTTCACAATTTTACCCGTCAACTGATCCATTTTGACCAGACCATTTTCAGTCCCTATCCACCTGTATTTCTGATTGAAGCAGAATGAAAAAATGTTATTTCCATATAAAGGGTTATCAAATGTATAAACAGAAAAAGTTTTAGGTGTAATTAGTGTTAGTCCCTGACCATAATTGCCACTCCATATGTTCCCTTCGCGGTCCTCATAAATAGTTTTTACATTATCTGTAGCAAATCTATTAGCCTTATTAAAATAATTGATCTTTGTCAATTCCCCTGAGGCGGAATAAGTCATTTTGATGAGTCCGTTTCCAAAAGAACCTAACCATAAATTTGACTGGCTGTCTTCATAAAGATATTGAATACCTGTAAAATCAGAATCCGGATCTGCAATTATTTTTAAAACCTTTAACAGATTGTCTCCATAAGTGAGTTGAAAAATGCCGTCATTTTCCGTGGTAATATAAAATCCGACCTTGTTCCTCATTTTTTGAATGCACGTTACTTTGGATTCCGGAATTTCTGAAACATGGCGTATCATTTCAATTTCTCCCGATTCTTTTAATCTGCAAAATGACAAACCTGAAATTGTGCCAACAATCAATTCACTATCATTAAGAAATTCAAATGATATTATAATTGTCTGATCCTTAAATGTATTGTGTTGTATGACACCTATCTCTTTATCTAATTTAAATAAGCCATCCGAATAGGTACTTACCCAGATCATGCCATCCGGGCTTTTTGCAAAATGTGTTATAGGGCTAAGATTCGGTTGCTGTATATTGAGTGCGTGATACTTTTTCCCATTAAAATAAGATAACCCGCCATTATAATGGCCAAACCACAGCCATTCCCCATCGCTGATGTTACAAGTTATAACATTGTCTGCCGATGAATCACTGTTTGAATAATTTTCAAATGTAAAACCATTATATTTCGATAATCCGTTCCCTGTACCAACCCACAAATAACCATGCCCATCCTGGATGATCGAATAAACATAGGGTTGGGCCAATCCATCTTCTGAATTGAAATTCCGGAAATTATAATCCTGGGAAAATGCATGATTGGCAAGAACCGAAAAGAAAAAAAGCAATACTGCTTTCCAGTTTAAATAAGCCTTGATTTGAATTTTTACAGAATAAAACATTGTAACTAAATAGTGCCTGGAGTATTGAGTGCCTAAAATGCCTGGAGTACTCATTTCATTCGTATTTTCGGAGAATATACAGGAACACCTCCTATGGGGACAACGTAAAATGGCAATGAAACTCCATACTGGTTCCTGACAATGACCACCACATTATTGTTTCTTACCTGTACGGATTGATTCTTTATGAATTGTATCTCAATGGTCGAATTTTTTTCTTCAGCCACTATAGGGAATTCCCTTATTACCCAATTGGTTTCTCCTGAAACGTCGCATAAAATGCCATTTTTGGCAACTGAAAATATCCTGATTATTCCATCGTTGTCCCAGTCAAAATTTGAGACCTGGATTGAAATGGTCCTGTCATCTACAAAAGGATATATCTGACTTATATGTTTTTGATCATCCGATAGCCTGAAGTGATATTTATAGGTAAACCAATTGCCCCCCTCAACTGCAATATTTTCAACCGGACTCGTACTTAAAAAGTATTTATATATATTCCCATCATCCCCTGATATCCCCTGTGCAATGATTTTAAATACACGTCCCCCAAGTTTCTCAACATACTTTCCTTCAGAAGGATTAAAAGGTCCAAAACTATACCACTTTTTATCGTATTTCGGATCAGCCCCAAATGATTTTGATGACAATAAATATCCGCTCTTATAATTTCCTGTCTTATTAAGAGCCTGTGCTGAAGTATCTGACCAGCAATCTTTCCCTCCATAAATTGAAAAGTTTACAACAGTATTAAATTCTCCCTTGAGTTCATCAAGGTCCCCACCTGTATCCGGATCATAAACACGGATATATACAGGACCAGTTTGTGTTGGAGGAATGATGCAATAGAATATCTGGCAAAAATCATCATCGCCCCAGGATGTCAGGGCGTTTCCTCCAAAAGTTATAAGATAAGGGATGTTTTCATCAATCGCCGGAGCAGGTTGTGAAAAGACAGGTATGCCGGCATTTAGAATAAATAATAAAAGCCATATATATTTGTTGAATACCATTAATTGTTACTTTTTCATAAAAATAAATTCTATTCTTCCTTCAATTGATTTGCTGTCCGGTACAAATGGTTTGAAGACCGGATTGGACAAATCAAAGCCTTTACTGCGGAAAATATCCATGTCAATTTCTTTGTTTTTAAAATAGAAGGCCAATTCACGGGCACGTTTTTCTGATATTTCCATTTTATTGCCCGGTTTTTCATCTTTAGTTGCATTCAGAACCAACTCAAGCCTTATATCAGGATTTTCTTTCAAAACCCCGACAAAATTATCAAGAACCTGATATGAAGCAGGGTTAATCCCATATTTATCAAATCTGACGGCCAGTTTTCCGGATTCCTTAAATCCTTCTCTGATTTTTGTTTTTTGCCGTTCAGACAGATCATCCATAAAATAGATTCTGATTTGCATGGTTTTGTTTTGTTCTATAACAGAATCAATTTTTTCCTTTACTTTATCTTCCTCTCTTTCACCTTTTAATTCCAATTCCTGATAGTTATTATAAATTCTTATTTTTTTCATGACACATGTTTTTGGAATCACACCGAGGCTATCTTTCTCAGCTTGTAATCCCAACTGGACATTATACTCACCTTTCTTTTTAAATGTCCTGCTCATAACAGGTCCGCCTGGTTTAAAACCGTCTCCAAAGTTCCATAAATAATCTGTTATCCTGAAACCTTTAAGGTCGGTTGTTACTCCCTCAAATGATATTGATTTATCTACAAAACCAACATTATATGAATTAATATAAACCTGTTCAATATTTTCAAGATCTACCTTATAATCAACCTGTTTTGCTATGGTATCACCGGTGAGTTCATCAATTATAGTGAGCTTAACTGAATACTTTCCAGGACCAGGAAAGCAATGCTTCACCTCTTTACCAATACGTATTATCCCGTCACCAAAATTCCACTTATAAATTACCGGTACTGTATCAATAAGTCGTTGTTTTTCATCATAGAATGTAAAACAATAATTATTCTCCTTTATGGTGTCACAGTTTGTAAATTCTATTGGTGCTGAACTGAAACTGAAAATATCATCTGTTTTCCGTCTGTTTGTTGAAAAATAACCGTTCTCAAATGTAGAATCAATGGCAATTCCGAAATCATCAGCTTTTGAGTTAAATGCTGAATCGAGGTGCACCGGGGCTATCCAATCTCCATTTATTTGCTGGGTATAAAACAGGTCCTTCCCTCCAAAACCTTTGTGTCCGTCTGAGGCAAAATAGAGTTTGCCATACTTGCATGCAAAAGGGAAGGATTCATTTTTGGGCGTATTAATAAGCGGGCCCATATTTACTGGCTGATCCCAGTCATTATTGCGCCTGTCACAATAATAAAGATCCATGCCGCCAATTCCGCCAGGCATGTCAGACGAAAAATAAATCCTTTCTCCATCAGGTGTAAGTGCCGGCGTACAAAAAGAATAGAGCGGGTTATTATAGGTAAAAGGCTTGATATTGGTCCATTCCCCATCTATTAATTCTGCAGAATAGATACCCAGTTTATTTGATGTATCAGAAATGTTTCTCAACGAATTTTCAATGGAATTATTCCTGGAATAGTACATGATATTCCCATTTTCATTGAAAGTAGCCGGTCCGTCATTAAAAGCAGTTGTAATTTCCTTTGCCAGTATCTTCGGATGGTTCCATCCAGTACTGCCCCTTTTCGTCACATAGAATATTTTAAAAAGCCTGTTTTTTTCACCCTTATAATTTACCAGGGAATTGTCACTCAGGTCCGAACAAAATACAATCCCTCCCTTATAAAATACCGGAGAAAATTCATCATATATTCTGGAACTAAATGGAGCCGGTTTTACAATATAACGATTAGACTGGGCATACAATTCCGTCTTAATAAACAATGATGCAAATATTATTATACAAAAGTATTTGCGCATAAAATTAATCCACTAAAACTGTCTTGGTCCTATTACCTTTCTTTCAAATTTAAATATATAGTTTAAAACGATCTCATGAGAACCATTCATATATTTTCCAATACTTCCAAAATCATAATCATAGGAATATGCCATTCTGATTTGATAGTTGATTTGACACTGAAGCATTCCGACCAGCATATCCTTGTTCCGGTAACCAACACCAATCCAGATCCTGTCTTTTAAACTGATCTGTGCATTATAATCGATCTGGATAGCATTATTTGGATGATATTTTATTAACAGGGAAGGGAGAAATTTAACCCGGGGACTTATACCCGCTTCGTAACCTGTTGTAAAAAAATAATTACTCCCTGAGAAATTACTACCAATTTTGTATTTGCCCGTGCTTCTGTCCAGTTCATGGCTTAAGAACAGGGGCATGGAAATACCAATAAAGTACTTTTTTGTATAATAATACGTACCAAGACTAAAAGTTGGTAAAACTGCTGATGTAGGATTATTCATAAGTTGTAAATCATTGGCATCGGCTGCAATCAGGTCATTCCATGCAGTATTGTGTATAGTGACACCAAAACCTAATCCCAGCGCCAATTTACCTTCCTGCAGTTCCATCCTGTATGCATAATTCCCTAGAAAACTCGTTTCTTTAAATATACCAATACTGTTATTCTCAACCAGTAATCCGAGCCCAACTCTGTCATTAAAAACAGGTGCATGAACAGACAGAATATAGCTTTTTGGAGCATCATTAAATCCAACCCACTGATCCCTATACGAAGCGGTTAAACTCAGTGCATCCTGGCAGCCAGCATAGGCAGGATTTATCGCAAGAGCATTTACAACATAATGATCCGACAACGGAAACATCTGTCCCGACATCAGCAATGGAAATGAAACTGCCAAGATGCTCAGAATAATCCGGTTCATTTACCTTTTAATTAAAACAGATCCCTTAATTATTTTACCATTTTCAAATTTCAAAATATAGAAATAGGTGTCCTCCGGAAGTTTCGACCCTTTTTTATTTAGTCCGTCCCAATCATTTAAATAATTATTATTTGAATATTCTTCATTTCCCCATCGGTTAACTATTATCAGCTCCACATTGCCAGTAAATTCACTGATCTTGAAATAATCATTTTTACCATCTCCATTTGGTGTGATTACTGAGGGTACAAACAGATTATGAACAGTAATTTTAACTTTTGAAGTGTCCTCACAATTGCCATTCTGCACCTTCCATAAGAATATATTTTCCCCGATTGATAATTCAGTTACCCTGGATGTCGGAGAATGAATATCACTAATGTGGCCTGAACCGGTAATAAGGGACCATTCGCCTGTTTCGGATGGAGACAATTCTGCATTCATCTGTGTTTCAAAGTTAAATTTCAGTTCCTGGTCCGGCCCTGCAACCGCAATCGGGGTCTCATTAACAATTATATCCTGTGCAGCCGTATTGGTACAACCATTGGTATTGGTAACCATAAGAGTATAGGTTCCTGCCATATCTAACGTGGCACTGTCCGATACTGATGGATTTTGCAATAATGAGGTGAATTCGCCTGGCCCCGTCCAGTAATAGACCGTCATACCTGCCGGGCCTCCAGTCAGGTTGAGGGCACTACCTGCACAGACCGGACCGTTATTACTTGCTGTAGTCAGCGGCAAAGCATTTACTGTTACAACTGTGGCTGCAGATGGTGCACTCTGACATCCACTAGCATTGGATACCTGAACTGTATAACTTCCTGCTGTGGTAACATTTATAGTTGGTAAAGTTGCTCCATTTGACCATAAGTAACCTGTTCCTGAACTTGAGGTTAGAATTACAACATCACCATCACAGAAGGTCGTCGGACTTTCAGCTGTAATAGTTGGAGTTAATGGTAAAGCATTTACTGTTACTATTGTTGCTACTGATGCTGCACTTTGACATCCGCTTGCACTAGTTACCTGAACTGTATAACTACCTGATGTGGTAATATTTATACTTGGTGTAGTTGCTCCATTTGACCATAAGTAAATTGTTCCTGCACTTGAGGTTAAAGTTATACTACTACCATCACAGAAGGTTGTTGGTCCGCCGGCTGTAATAGTTGGAGTTGCCGGTACATCATTTACTGTTACAACTGTTGCTGCTGACAATGCACTCTGACATCCGTTTGCATTGGTTACCTGAACTGTATAACTACCTGATGTGGTAATGTTTATATTTGTTGTGATTGCTCCATTTGACCATAAGTAATTTGAACCTGCACTTGAAGATAAGGTTACACTTCCACCATCACAGAAGGTTGTTGGCCCGCCAGCTGTAATAGTTGGTGTTAACGGTAAAGCATTAACTGTTACAACTGTGGCTATGGATGCTGAACTCTGACATCCGCTTGCATTGGTTACCTGAACCGTATAACTACCTGATGTAGTTACATTTATACTTGCAGTAGTTGCTCCATTTGACCATAAATAACTTGTTCCTGCACTTGAAGTTAAGGTTACACTACCACCTGCACAGAAGGTTATTGGACCATCAGCTGTAATAGTTGGTATTGCAGGTAAAGCATTTACTGTTACTACAGTTGGTACTGATGCTGCACTCTGACATCCGCTTGCATTTGTCACTTTTACTGTATAACTACCTGATGTGTTAACGGTAATACTTGATGTAGATGCCCCATTTGACCATAAGTAACTTGTTCCTGAACTAGATGTTAAGGTTACACTACCACCGGCACAGAAAGTTGTTGGCCCACCAACTGTAATGGTTGGAGTTATTGGTAATGCATTTACAGTAACTACAGTTGCTGCTGATGCTGCACTCTGACATCCGCTTGCATTGGTTACTTTTACTGTATAACTACCTGATGCGGTAATATTTATACTTGGTGTAGTTGCTCCATTTGACCAAAGGTAACTTGTTCCTGCACTTGATGTCAAGGTTACACTGCCACCGGCACAAAAGGTTGTTGGACCGCTTGCTGTAATAGTTGGTGTTGCCGGTAGAGCATTAACAGTTACTATAACTTGTGGATTAACAGTAGTAAACCCGTCAAAAACGGCTACATGATAAGTTGTAGTAATAGCAGGATTAGCAACTGGGTCAGCAATAGACGATGTAAATCCAACAGGTGTGGAAGCCCAGGTATAGGTATAAGAACCTGAACCACCTGATGCTAAAGCATGTAATTGTATGTTAGCACCGGCACAGATTGTTCCGGGAGTAGCTGTCGGAGTCGAATTTAATGGGCCTCCACTTATTGTTATTGTTACTGCATCTGTGTTAGAACAAGTAGTTGTCAGTGAAGTAGCCGTTAATGTAAAGACTGTTGTTGTAGATAAATTTACAGTTGTAGGATCTTCTATAAAAGGATTTACAAGTTGTGACGAAGGTGACCAGCTATATGTAAATGGACCGGTACCTGTAACTGTTGCATTAATTGTAGTGCTTGTTCCATTTGGAATAGTTGTATCTGTTCCGGCATTAACTACCGGCAATGCATTTACATTTACTACAGTCGCTGCTGAGACTGCACTCTGACATCCGTTTGCATTGGTTACCTGAACTGTATAACTTCCTGCTGTGGTTACATTTATGCTTGGTGTAGTTGCTCCATTAGACCATAGGTAACTTGTTCCTGCACTTGATGTTAAGGTTACACTACCACCGGCACAGAAGGTTGTCGGACCACCGGCTGTAATAGTTGGTGTTGCAGGTAAAGCATTTGCAGTAATTACAGTTGCTGCTGATGATGCACTCTGACATCCGCTTACATTTGTTACTTTTACTGTATAACTACCTGATGTAGTAACGTTTATACTTGGTGTAGATGCCCCATTTGACCATAAATAACTTGTTCCGGCACTAGATGTTAAGGTTACACTACCACCGGCACAGAAAGTTGTTGGCCCACCAGCTGTAATAGTTGGTGTTGCCGGTAAAGCATTTACAGTAACTACAGTTGCTGCTGATGCTGCACTCTGACATCCGCTTGCATTGGTTACTTTTACTGTATAACTACCTGATGTGGTAATATTTATGCTTGGTGTGGTTGCTCCATTTGACCATAGGTAACTTGTTCCTGCACTCGATGTTAAGGTTACACTGCCACCGGCACAGAAGGTTGTTGGACCTCCGGCTGTTATAGTTGGTGTTGCCGGTAAAGCATTGACAGTAACTACAGTTGCTGCTGATGCTGCACTCTGACATCCGTTTGCATTTGTTACCCTTACTGAATAACTACCTGCTGTGGAAACGTTTATACTTTGAGTGGTTGCTCCATTTGACCATAAATAAGTTGACCCTGCACTTGATGTTAAGGTTACATTGCCACCGGCACAGAAGGTTATTGGACCTCCGGCTGTTATGGTTGGTATTGCCGGTAAAGCATTAACTGTTACTATGGTGGCTACTGATGCTGCACTCTGACATCCGCTTACATTTGTTACTTTTACTGTATAACTACCTGATGTGGTAACGTTTATACTTGGTGTAGTTGCCCCATTTGACCATAAGTAACTTGTTCCTGCACTAGATGTTAAAGTTACACTACCACCGGCACAGAAGGTCGTTGGACCTCCGGCTGTAATGGTTGGTGTTGCCGGTAAAGCATTTACTGTTACTACAGTTGCTGCTGATGCTGCACTCAGACATCCGCTTGCATTGGTTACTTTTACTGTATAACTACCTGATGTGGTAACATTTATACTTTGTGTAGTTGCTCCATTTGACCATAAGTAAGTTGTTCTCGGACTTGAGGTCAGGTTTACACTACCACCGGCACAGAAAGTTGTTGGACCTCCGGCTGTAATAGTTGGAGTTGCTATTGTACAAGTAGATTGAAAGAAAGGATATATCGGATCATTTATAATATCTGTCATATCCCCATAGCTACAGTTCGAATGTGGATATCGGGTTGTAATTGGCGCTATGCAACTGAGTGCAGGGTAATTTGGTTGATTGTAGGTTAAATCTCCCGGATAAATTGTTCCGCCAACAAATACCTTAACAGGATTGTCATTGCTGGTAAATGAACCATGATAATCCGGACCGCCTCTATATATGTCGCCTGTGATGATAATATAACCATTTGCTATTATATCAGCATGGTTATTGAAAGTAAGGTCTCCCCTGACAATAAGAATTCCATTGTCGTTTATTGTTAAATCATTATAATTATCGAGTAGCAAATCTCCTTTTATAACAAGTGTGTCATTAATAATCAGATTAGTGGGAAAACCTGAAAATGAGAGAGAACCATTTACCGTTATATACCCGTTAATGGTAATATTGTACCCGCTGATGTTAGTCTGGGGTACCGGCCATGTCGGGCTCCAGCTTGTAGGTGTTTCCCATGCGCCGGTATAATTATTCTTGGTTGAATGCTGTGAAAATACTGTCTGTATCGGAAGATAAAATATCCCCAACAATAAAATAATCCGCTTTATATATACAATCATTCTGTATAATTATTTTACCTGGCAGGTTACCCTGCAAGATAGTAATTTTCACGATTCAGTACAAAATGGTTGCAATATACAATCGATGAGTCAGATTTTCTGAATAACTTATATTCTGCATACTGATTCAGGCGTTTGAAAATTAAAGTATCAAAGACAGAATGTATAGGGTGTTTTGTGGTCAATTCAGTAGAAGCGTATAAGCAAAACGTATTATTTTTTTAAAGCCCTATGAAGAAAAGTTCAAGTTTTTGTCTGTCAAGGTTCCTGTTTATTCTCACACTCCTGTATACATCAATTGCTTATGGCTGAACTTCTTCAATAGCTTGTCTGATATTATCCGGATTTAAGCCTCTTAATCATGATGTGTAATTTGTAAGTTTGCAAAATCACCATCGGAATTGTTTCCGACCCATAATCCAATTTTACCGGTGGTTCTTTTATTCAGTTTCTCAACACTTAAACTGGGTTCCGGATTGGCATTAACATAAACCGTTACCTCAGGATATTTTATTATTATTTTCACATGGAACCACTCATTTCCATTTAGTGAAGGGATTACAGCTTTCTCATATTTGCCATTAAATTTTTCTCTAAGGACCTGCCATGGATAATCTGGTTGTGATATGTACTGAACCGCGTGAATTTTACGTACAGAGTCGGTCGATTGAAAATTGAAGGGACGAAAATAGATTGCATCGAGAGTGTTATTGTCAATTCCATGAAAGGCAATACCTACAAAACTTTGTTGATATTCATCTTCCCCCCTAATATCAAGTTCAATGCTTCCATTTGAGAATTCCACACTGGTCAACCATGCAACACCGTCATTTTCATTTTTTGAAAACCGGACACCCTTTTTATCTTTTTCAGAAAACGGAGTCACTTTTCTGTTGAAAACTTCAAGTTTGTTGTTTTCAGACAAGTCATATTTAACTGAATTGACTTGTCCCATTCCGGATACAAAAGTTATAAATCCAAGAATAACTGTTAGATAGAAATGACGGATCTTAATTGTGTTCATATTCTTACTGTTTATTTGGATGTTATTATAAGTCACTAAGTTAGTAAATCATTTTGTTGTAACAGGAAGTCCTTATAGTCTTTTCTGCTATTTATTCCACAAGGAGTGAGCTTAAATCTGTTAAATTGAACCTCTGCAATCATTAAATGTAATTAACCTTTATTGATCAGGTCTTTTATTTCGGAAAGATGCAGTTTTAGGTGTCTTGGAAAATCAATGATCATTGCTTTCATAGTTATTTTCTGACCGGGTCCGGATATCCATTCATTATTCAGTTTTTCAGCATTGACATTTTTAATCACATGACTGATATGCAATAGTGTGTACTTCCATAACTGAATCAATATCATCCAATCTTCATTCTGGTAATCCTGTATAGCAATCCATCTGTCATTATTTCCAAAAGTGGCATAGTTTGGAAAGATCAAAGGGGATTGTTGATATTGAAGGTGTACGATCCTGTGGGTATTGTTAGAAGTTGAGTCAATGATATGTCCGACAATCTGTTTTATTGTCCGGTTTTGAGTGTTTCTCCTTTGGGCGATTACCTCTTCCGTAAGATTCATTAGAACAGGCTCCCACTCATTTACCAAATTTTCAAGTTGCGGACTTATTAAGCTAATTTCTTTCATGGTTTTTTATTTTATTGTTTAGGCATTATACTCTTTATCGAGATCATTCCTGTTTTAATTTCTTTTGTGCCATTTTATGAAACTGAAGTAAAGCCTGTTTTTTTTCAGATGGAAGCTCATTCCATTTAATCCCTTCAATTGCACCCTCCAATCCATAAAGTAAATTCAGACAAGCTCCTGGATCAATTGTCTGAAGACGGAGAAATACCTGTTCGCTACCCATTGCTTCTAATTTTTCAAAAGAGTCAATGCCGACTTGCATCAATTTGGTTTCAGTATTCTTCCCGATATTGATCCGGCCTGATAAATTGCTTGCTTTTTTTATGTTTTTCATTGAAGATAAAGATTAGCTTTTATATTCTTTGCAGAAAGTTTAAAGGTTTGCTCAATCAAATTTGATAATTAAAACAGGTTATTAAATGCTTTTGCGACCAAAAAAGCTGCTGCAGCTGCTGTAATGCCTATCAGAGTAACTTTTATTGCGCCTTTCAGAGGAGGTTGGCCGGTAACTTTGCTTTTAAAATAGCCAAACAGGAACAGGCATATTATGGTAAGAAGAGCGGAAACAAATAATCCCTGGTACGGAGTCTGAGTAAAGAAATATCCTGATAGCGGAATTAATCCTCCAATAATGTATGAGATTCCAATCGTAGCAGCACTGTTCCTTGCACGGTTGGCATCAGGTTTTTCCAGGCCCAATTCGTATTTCATCATAAAATCAACCCATTTATCTTTGTCCTTTGCCAACTCATTGGCTATGGTATTTTGAGTTAATTCATTCAGTCCATAGTGTGCAAAAACAAGTTTTACCTCTTTCTTTTCATCTTCAGGAATGTTTTGCACTTCATCATATTCCCGATTCAATTCCGACTGATAATGCTCCTGTTCCGTCTTGCCGGCTAAGTAACCGCCCAATCCCATAGCGATACTTCCTGCAACAATTTCTGCGATTCCTGCTGTGATAACAATTGCGTTATGTTGAACAGCTCCGCTTAATCCTGCGGCCAGAGCGAATGGGACAGTCAGCCCATCAGACATTCCGATAACAATATCTGTTATGAAATCCGAACTTCTCAGATGTTCTTCTTTATGGATTGTTTTAGTATTTGTCATTTTATAATATTTATGTAATTAAATTTTATTTACCTGGCGGTTGAAAGCCGCGGCTTTTCAACCAGATAAGTGATCCCCGCAAAAATTAAAAGCAGGAATGAGTGGAAGCCGATCCTTGAAATAGCGTGTTCAGGGTTGATCCAGGTACTGATTAGGTATAGAAGAACAGAAAGGCCCAGGTATCCGGAAAATTTTACCAGATTATACTTTACAGGGAAATATTTTTGCCCGATCAGGTATGAGAGGATCATCATGGAACCGTAACATATGAAAGTTGCCCAGGCTGAACCATAATATCCGTAGATCAAATGTTCCGAACTCAGGGGGATCCACCAGAAGTTCAGAACCAGCGTTATGACAGCACCTATCAGCGAAAGCCAGGCTCCCCAGGAGGTTTTAGCTGTAAGCTTATACCATATCGAAAGATTATAATAAACACCAAGAAAGAGGTTTGCCATCATTAAAACCGGGATCACACCTTTTCCTTCCCAGTATTTTTCCCCGACAAGAATTGGCATGATAAAATCATTAAGATAAAGCATGGTGACAAGGAAAATCAGCGATACAATAATGATGAAATAGTCCATGATCTTTGCATAGACCTCTTTGGCATCTTTTTCCTTTGCCTGGGCAAAGAAGAAAGGTTCGGCCGCATACCTGTAAGCCTGTATGAATATGGTCATAAGGATGGATATCTTGTAACAGGCAGCGTATATCCCGACCTGATATGATGCAATGTCTTTTGGTAACAGGTAACGAAGCAAAAGCCTGTCAAAGGTTTCATTTACAATTCCGGCCATTCCGGCAAAAAGCAGAGGGAATGCATAGAGCAACATTCGCTTCCAGAGATCCGGGTGTATCTTCCACCTGACACTGGAAATTTGAGGCAACAGCAGCCCAAGGGCTACACTACTGGCTATCAGATTGGAAATAAATATGTATTCAATCCCCCAGTGTGGCCTATAAATTAATCCAATAAATCGACCGGGTAGACTATTTGGTGAATGGCTGATTACGAACGGACATAATACAAGGAAAAAGAGATTTAGCCCAATATTGAGAGTGATACTGGTCATCTTGATCCAGGCAAACCGGGATGATCTGTTTTGTGCGCGAAGATGGGCAAATGGTATAGCTGATAGCGCATCAAGTGCAAGGATCCAGGCAAACCAGATGACATATTCCCTGTGATCAGGATACTCGATCCACCGGGCTACATCTCCTGCGAAGAAGGAAACTGCAACCAGGAATAGGAGAGATGAAATAATAAGCGAAATCATCCCTGTACTGAACACTTTCTCCCTATCCTGCTCATGTTCATTGAATCGGAAAAAAGCAGTTTCCATCCCATATGTAAGGATCACCATAAGGAAGGAAGCATATGAATAAAATACATTAACCGTTCCATATTCTCCAGGGAGAAATACACGGGTGTACAGAGGAACCAGCAGATAGCCAAGAATGCGGCCCAGAACACTGGGGATTCCATAAATGGCGGTCTGACCGGCAAGGCGTTTTATTGCGGTCATGTTGTCAAAGATAAAAAAAAGAGAGAATTATTTTTTCCCTTTGGCTCTTAATTGTGCATTTTTCAGGTTTACTTTTGCACCAAATTTTACGATTTTTGTCACGAAATGAAAGGGCACAGGTTTGTCTAACGGTAACTTTATTGCTGATTTTGCCAATTCGAAGGGTTTTAATTCGTCCATAAAGACCTGTAATACATTAGGGCGTATAAAAACTGAATAATGATTTTTGAATGCCGCAAACCAAACCAGCATTCCGTGAGAACTGGTCGTGATATTTCGTATCCGGAAAGTGCATGTTTCTTCAGCAGATCTTCATTTGTTGCCATATAATCAACATTTATCAAATGTAATTTGAATTTCAGTTGTTGCAAGAACTCTTTTTCAGGATTATAATATGAGAAACCGGAAATTAATATCTGAATTCCAACTTGCGGGTCTGTGTAGTTTGTGTTGACTCTGTTAAATCCTCAAGATTTCCGTACAAATACTTAAAGACAGCTACTTCCCAATAAGAGCCGACCATCTTTGCCATTTCTATGCTGAAAAAACCTGGTCCATATCCTAAATCAAGGACAGTCATTCCTTCCTAAGGATATTGTTTTACAATTCTTTGTGGATTTTGGAATAGTTTTCGAAGATTTAAATCCATATATCCCGGAATCAAGTTTTGTTTTTCCTTTATTAAAAGTGGCACTCTCAACAAGATGCATGAAGAAATGGTCAGATCTTACCTCAAGGCTCATTAGTCCCTGGATTATTGATTTATTATTGACAATTGTTAGTTTATAAATTGACCATTAACAGGTTGATTGCTTGTTAATATTCCTATTAATAACAGGATTATAAAGTAATTGAATATGTATCTTATTAAGAAGATTTTATTATTAGCCATGAATTCTATTTATGCATCATAATTTCCCATTCATAAATTTTATCCTGGGCGCTACGTGCATCTGAAGCATCGGGCTCGAGAAGCAAGTATTTTTTCATATAATAAATTGCTGCATCAAATTTATGTACCTGGGCAGAGAGCAACGCCAAATTTGAGTAGGCTGCCGGATAAGCAGTCTGATCCAATTCATTTGCTTTGTTATACAGTTCAATCGCTTTATCGTACATCTTCTGTTGATTGAGAGCATTGGCTTGCACAATGTATTTCCTTTGCTCTTCCGATACAGGAGGTTTTACTTTTAATGCACGATACTGTGATGCTATTGGTTCGAAAAGTGTGAGCTGAGAACTATATCGTTTTTCGTTAAGTTGATATTGAATGAAAAATAAATCATCTGCCAATTGTTTGATAATATAAGGTTTCCATTCAGTAATTCCATTAATACTAGTTGTAGTACTGTTAGAAATAGGAGAGAATGTACAATTCTTAAGCCTTATTTGGTACTCATCATTAGAAGGTAGTGCAATCTTAATTCGAATAACTTTAATAGAATAATCGAGCAGGTCAGAGAAATAAATGATCTTATTTTTATTTTTAAACTTTAGTTCAATTCTATCGTCAAAAACAGAAACATTTTTAGGTCTTCCCCAATCGGTCGTAATAAAATTTTTTAAATAATACTCTAAATAAGCATTATTATTAGGTTCCGGATAATAAAAGATTTCTTCAGTTTGTGCAATTGCAATTGCAGGGAAAAGCACAGCAGCCAATAATGTAATTAATCGAATGGGTTTCATATTATTGTCTTTAAGAATGAAAATCTATTATTTAACAATCTGAGCTTCCCACTCATAAATTTTATCCTGGGCACCACGTGCATCAGAAGCATCCGGCTCGAGCAGCAGGTATTTTTTCATATAATAGATTGCTGCATCAAATTTGTATACCTGAGCTGAGAGTAAAGCTAAATTTGAGTAGGCTGCCGGATAAGCAGTTTGATCTAGTTCAATTGCTTTGTTGTACAGCTCAATTGCTTTATCGTACATCTTCTGTTGATTAAATGAATTGGCTTGTACAATGTATTTCCTTAACTCTTCTGACACGGGAGGTTTTACTTTCAAAGCACGATACTGTTCCGCAATCGGTTCAAAAAGAACGAGCTGGGATTTGTAACGTTTCTCTCTAAGTTGATATTGAATGAAATATAAATCATCCGCGTAATTTTTCAGTTCCTCAAATCTATTGCAGGCTAGTTTTCTCATCATAAGAGGCCCTTCAAAAGAAAAGATAAAATTATTGAGTAGTATTTGGGCGGAACAACTAATATACATATTTTTAGCACTAATAGTATTAGTTTCTTGTGCTAAAATTTTATCATCTATTATGTCAGAAAAATAAATGATCGTATTTTGATTTTTAATCTTAAATTCAATTCTATCGTCCAGAACCAGGATATCTTTTGGAATACCACTAAGATTATTCTTTTTATCATAAATTGTTGTTTTTCCACTTAACATATTGGCAATATCCGTTTTTACTTTACCCATTTCTTTGCCAGATCGAAGTACCGGATTGTAAATATTAATTTCTGTTTTTTGGGACTGTGCATGTGACATAGTAGCTAAAGTGAAGAACACAACAGCCAACAATGTCATAAATCGAATGTTTTTCATATTTGTATTTGTTTAAAATGATGGATTTAAGCCCCAAATGCAACTTATTGACCTGGTGAAGTTATGAAAATATAATCATTAAAGGTTAAATATAAAAAAATAGGACTGCAAGTGAGACAGTCCGGTCAAAAGTCTAGGTTAAAGATGTTGTCTCAACGCTGGACTTTCTATTATCATCCGTATTAGCGTTTCGTTCAATTTTTTATTAATTATCTTAGGTAGAAAAAGGACAGTTTTGTCTCTCAGTTAGGAATGATTACATGTCCCTTGCGGAATAGTTTTGTAAGAATATTCAAATGAAATGTTCGCATTTATTCACCCCTCGGTGTTTGCCAAAACATATCAGGATTATAAATGTTATAGAAAGTCTTTTTTAAGTCAGGATTGTTAAAATCCTTTACGATTGGCAATACCACTGGATTTAGTAACTGTCAGCATGGAAGATAAACCAAAGATAAATTACCAACTGCGATCTGGAACATAAGCTAACAGAGGATTAAAATGATCAACCTGATACATTCTGAATCGGATCTAATAGATTTTTACAAGAGTTACGGTTAGTTTATATTTTTTTATTGCTTAAGAATATGGAATGTTTGTAGAAACAACATCCATTTGGTCTTGATGATAACTCCCTTCAGTCATCTGCAAGCGATAATCGGAATGCGGCCATTTCCACTGAGTTGCGAACTACCAGGACATCGCCAACCAACACAGGGTGGTTCCAGGTCTTGCCCTTGATTGCCGGGAACCGCGCGAGCTCTGTGAACTTATCAGGTGTCGCTTTGACCAACGCCAGTTCACCTTTTTCCGACAATACCAGCAACACATCCTGATCGGCCAGCAAAAGAATTTCTCCTGCATAGCGTCCTCCTCTCCACTTGGGATTGCCTTTCTCGATATCAATACATACCAGACTTGGACCATCAAAGCCGTATATGTTACCATTGTGAACGACGAAATCATTAAAATAAGGTCTCAACTTGTTTGATGACCAGCGTTCTTTAGCAGTCCATCCCCCGTTTTCCTTTTTGATAGAGAACCGCTGCACCCCTTTTCCGCCAGTCTCACTTACTGCGCTAATCACAATATCATTTCCAGTAATCAGAGCTGGTTGGACTATAGGGCCACCGGTCATTGGGAGTGCCCATAGTAACTTTCCATCGGCAGGTGAATAGCTGGTCGCACTGGTCTTGTTCATAAAAAGGACCTGCCTGATGCCATCGATTGTTAAAAAATGTGGTGAGCTGTAGCTTTCTCCACCGTCTGGTCCTGACCAGCGCTGCCTGCCATTTTCAATGTCGAAAGCAACTATTTCGCCTGCTATGGCAACATATACGGTACTGTCGACTACCAAAGGCGAGCTTGTGTAACCCCAACCTGGTATTTTTACTTTAGTGTCTTTCGCAGCATTAAGCGACCAGACAACATTACCGTTACGTGCATCAAGTACATTGAGGATTCCAGTCGCACCTAAAGTGTATACCCGGCCATTGCTGAGAGTAGGTGTAGAACGCGGACCTGCTCCAGCATGTGAGTCCCAGAAACGGGCAGTATCACTGTGTCTCCACAATGGTTCGCCGGTATTTAAATTGTAACAGGTAACCATCTCATATTCACCGCGTTGCTCCTGGGTAAAGAGTAAAGCACCATGGATTGCAAAGGACGAACAACCCGGTCCAATAGATCGACGCCACATCTCAACCGGTGGTGATTTGGACCAATCGGTCCTGATCCACACACCACGGATAATGCCATCCCGATTAAGTCCCCTAAAGCCTGGCCATTCGGCTTCCGTTACCATTGCTACCGAATCCAGTGGCATTTTTATCAGCTTATCGTTCGTCCTGGCCATAAGCCTTTCCTCAGCAGTCTTCGCCCACCGCCATGAAAAATCAAAATGAGCTTCGCCGGTCATTCCATTTGTACGAAGGAAGGCCCAGAATACGGATGCGAGTATGATCGTAGCAACCATAGTTGCTCGCCGGAATACTTTAGAGAAATTACGGGTGGCTACAGTCCATAAAACAAAAGCAAGACTTAACACCGGGATGGAGTAAAAAGTAAACATCATTCCCATCATAGCTGTTTTAATCGACTTGTCGAGGATTTGCGATATTGCAGCAAGTGCCAATATCATTAGGACAATTGCACCCCAGCGTTCCAATCTGTGGGCTCTGCTAAAGAATGCCCACCAGACAACAATAGCTAACCCGCCTATGACTCCGCCAAACACGCCAATGGCAGTAGTATCAGGTACAACAGCGGGAAGAACAAATCTTACCAGCCACTGAAGTATTACGATGACAACTCCGGGCCATAGCCGTAGTGGTTTTTGCTGAATTGAACCAGTAGTATTATTAGTTGTATTCATTTTTTTTGCTTTTTGTTGATTGATTAATTTTCAGATATAATTTTGTTATTGAGTTCTACAGTTCTTATTGCATTTCCCTTTTTGTGCCCTTTGTCTCATCCTTAATTGTTTAGGGAGCAAATTAGTTATTAGTCAGGGAAGATAGTTCCTTAATATATTTAATTATTAAATCTGGATATTTTATACGTAGATAGTACCCTCCTGCAAGCTCTATATGCCTGGTATTTTTAAAACCAGCCATTATTTTTTCCTGGTATTTGTACAAATTTGATTCTGATGCAGAAACCAGTATAAACGGTAAATTTTTAGAAATGTTCAGGTTCTTCATGTAGACCAGATTTGGTACAAACTGGTACCATTTTTTCCAGCATTTTGGAGCATGTTTTGTTCTATTCAATTTATTACCCATTTCAATAAATTTTTTTTGATCTTTTTTTAACATACTTTCATAATATACTTCCGGGGTTGGGTCAAGCAATATAAGTCCTTTCACTTCATCTGGAAATTGACTTGAAAAATATCTGGCAATAAAACCGCCCATTGAATGTCCGATTAAAATGTAAAGTGGATTAATATTCTCGTGTTTCAATATACTTTTCAATTCAATGACCATATTAGGGATGGTACTTTTCAGTCTTGATTAATCGGATTTTCCAATATCAGCCCTGTCATAAAAAAAAACGTGAGCAAATAAAGCAACAGTATCAGGGATGGCCCCCCATGCTTCCAGACTATCCGACATACCATTTTCAAATATTACAGTTACGTCTCCAACCCCAAACTCTTTAATACGAAACTTTTGTCCGTCAATGCTAACATACCGTTCCTGACCTTGCAGGTTCAAACATAAAAATAATAAGATAAATGCAAAAACGTTTTTCATATTCTGTTTATTTCATGGTATGCAACGACTGTTGCACAAGTTTTTTTAATCACGGTACCAATCCTCTATTTATTCTTTTCTATTATCTTAAATAGATTTGAATAGTCACAATATACCTGCCAATGTTTGATCTTATTATTTTCTACAATTGCTTTCCAAGAGGCAGGAATTCTCCAGAAATTACTGTTAAATTTATTTGTTAAATTTTTATAAGTAGCACTTGCATAGCCAAATAGTCCAATTACAGATTCATTCTCAATTATATCTGAAATCTCAATTTGATAATCAGGGAATAATTCAAAATATCCTTTCCACCCTTCTTTCATTCCTTTCTTACCAACAGATTTATGGTCCATTGCGTCTATGAAGATATGATCTTCCGATATCAGATTTGCTATTTCATTTACATCATGATTATTGATAGCTTTCACAAACCTGATTACGATAGCTTTGTAAGGTTCATTTTCCATCATGAATTTAATATTGTTTATGAATGTTTACTTTAGTGTCGTTAGCACAAGTATTTTATTAATCATCTTGCAGGAAGCTATCTATTATAGATATTTTTTAATTAAGTTTTACAGACAGTTCAATACTGCATTTTCAATGCGATATTATTTAAAAGATATCGTACATTTTATTTTGTCAATCCATTCATTATTTAATTATTAAGTCGAGTTTTACGGATATAATTCTAAAGCCATTTTATTGGATGACCTAAAGTTCTTTTTATAGCTTCCATTTCAGCACTATGCCACATCTCATGTTTGAAACTCCATGATAGAGCCTCGTATTTTATGTTTGCTACAGGATGTTTAAATGGAATTGGTTCTAATTTATCTCCCAATATACTATCTGTCAGTTTTGTTAAATTATCAATGCATATCTCATGAACGGCATCCAATTGTTCTTTCAATTTTGAAGTTGGAATCAAATCCTTTTCCACTGACCTATGTAAAGCACCCATCCCATTAAAAATTTTCACATATTGTGCAACAGGAATCAAATTATAAACTTTTTCATTTTTCCCTGTTATCACAGTTATTGCATGGAAATTTTGGCTCATCATCAAATGTCCGATTTGCCAGGCGAAGTTTGAATCAGTATTTTCAGGGATTGTATACCACAAATCTTCTGGAATTTCAGAAATTAATCGGTTTATAAAATTCCGTGATTCAATGATCTGGTCTTTTAGAAATTCAATTTTACTCATAATTTATCAACTTAAACTATTCAATATTAATTAGAGTCTCATTTTTCAAAAGTCATTCTATTGATACTGTCCGTGTTATGCTCAGGCGTAATTTTAAAGACCCGGTATATTGCTATCGCTGGTGTTTAACTAACCATTGTTGGTCTTAAAAAATTTAGTAATTATTGGGTCTGCTTTTTTCATTGTATATATTTGTTAGTTCGTATGTATAACTATAGTGAGGTTTTTGCCAGTCGCAGTAAATGGGTAAGTGCTGTCTCATCATAGGTAATTTGTCTTGATAATATGTCTCTCGGCGATTAGTAAATTGTAAAGTTATGGTTTTGTGATTATGTCAGTATATCGACTAGCTAACTTCAAATAAAATGTGATTTAATTAATTTGCAGGTTCAGCAAGGATTAATCGTGCAGATTGTCCGGGCAATGATTTTATGATATAATCACCGTCAAATACTCCTATGGTTTTACCTGTCCAATAATCCGTTAATTTTGATCGTTTTATAAGTTTAATTGTCATGTCGGAAGGTTGTTCCTCCCAATTGAAGCAATATTAGAATTGCTTGTTGCCCAAATCGGTAGTTCCCACTTCAAATTTGGCATTTGTAAATTTTGCCCCGTGCTAGGCTTTCTTGTTTTTTTAATTTATATATCAGGAAGTTACTTGTCAGTTCTGAAAAAGGATTTTTAGAATAATCTCCGTATATGTCAATTATCTCCAAGTCAAGATATTTTATGAAGCTTTTAAATTCAGAGTCAGATATCAGCTTAAAGTTGATATCAAGAATTCTTTTGTCAATGATTGTGTTATGGCTATCATAGATTTCATATTGTTGGAATCCGGACACAATACCACTCGTCGGATCATATTTATTTGAATAAGAAACAATCATTTTTTTATTGTCATGAAATATGAATTCTCCAAGTTGTCTTGTTTTTCCATCAACTGTTTGAAGTCTTACTGTCGGATTTTGGAGAGTACAAATAAAAATTCCTCCAGGCTTAAGATGTCCAGTAATTACTTTAAGAGTTTTAAATTGTAATTCAGATGAAAGAATCTCGGAGAAAGAGTGAAATGGGAGAAGGATTAGTCCGAATTCTTTACCTAAATCAAGTTTGGTGACATCCATTTGAATAAGTCTGACAGGATAGTTTTTGCCCACAATCTTGTTTTTAAAGACATCAAGCATTTTTTCAGAGTAGTCAACACAGCAGAGCTTTTTCCCGGCTTCCAGTAGAGGAATGGAGACTCTCCCGGTACCGCACATCAATTCAAGGATTTCTTCTTCAAAGCTGGATGTCTCATCTAAGAAGAAAATTAAATCCAGATTTATGGTTACATAGACGTCGTATATATCAGCTACAAGGTCGAATTTTATAGGTTCAGGCATGGTATATGGATATGTGGCTCATGGAGCCTAATGGCCCGGCGTTTTAGTTAGGTACTGTAGAGCCTGCCCAGACGAAGGAAGGGTGTCCGGACTGGCATATGTTTTTGCGAATCCCGTCCCGATAGCTTTGTAATACTTCAGAATTTCGGTAACAAAAGTATTAAATTGTAAGTTATGACAAATATTAAATGACCAACAAATTTTAAATTTCATAAATGGCTATATCTCTTATACATAGCAAACTTTTTTCCCCCTTTGGAATCATCTTTTGTCAATTTCTTATGTTGACAAAAGATGTTACCTAAATTGTGAAGAAATA